>ERZ1026856.1191-NODE-1191-length-13618-cov-10.764506_pt1 | contig 13618 bp, 29 predicted proteins | sample MGYA00380158_ERZ1026856 | MGnify/ENA primary metagenome ERZ1026856 (study PRJEB33269, sample SAMEA4719794) | human gut metagenome | biome: human-associated habitat; feature: organic feature; material: feces | place: Cameroon | collected 2013-10 ...
GTTCCACCATAAAGCGCCCGTGACGGCGTATGACTTCAATAAACGACGCTGCCGACGGATCAACGATTATCTTTCTGATAGGCAGGTCACCGGCTAACGCTTCAACAGCTGCATAATGTTCTTCGTCTGTGCGCTGCCGCTGCTGCTTGCGCCCGTCGTAGTAGTATTCACGTATACAATACCATTTGCCATCACAGCGCCCCCACAGTTCAGCCGCCGTAGGGTTAAGTGTGCCATAGTCGCACGATATCATGTAATCGGTGTACGGGCGGTCGACAGTCGGCACAATATGCTTATCCTTATCAAACATCGTGTAAATAAGTCCTTCGGCAGCTACCCATTTACCGCGTATGTATCGATCATAGAAAATGCCTGAAAACATCGTTTCGTACATCTCGCGTGTTTCCTTGCTGATGCCCGGATTATCTATCATTTCAAAGTGCAGATAAAGCGCGTTATGTTCTTCGGCATGCTGTATCCATTCGGTGTAAAACCAGTGCTGAGGGTTATCGGGGTTACAGCTAAACCACAGTTTAGCACCGTCAACGCTGCATCGGGTCAGCGCCTGCTCCACGAAAGAGCGCGGCATCAATACAACCTCGTCCAGCAGCACACCGGCCAGCGTTCGGCCTTGTATCAGCGCGTAACTGCTTTCATCCTTGCCGCCGAACACTTCAAAGTAATTCGTAACGCCGTCTCGCCTTATCTCAAGCACTTTATCAGCTCTGCGCCAGCGCATTGTATAGCGTTCTTTCGCAAGCGACATTGATGTAAACGGTACTATGATATTCTTCGTACAGCTGTCGACCGTCTTGCCACATATGCCGAAGCGTTTGCCGTTAAACGTGCGCATTGCCCAGTCTACAAACGCCCACATGATAATTGATGTCTTGCCGGAACGCACCGCGCCATCACATATTAATGCGCGGTATTCGGTGAACGGAAACGCAAGTATCTTTTTTTGCTTAGGGCTTATCATCACTTGTCAATCCTTTTGCCAGTTCGCGCAAGCTTTCACTTAGCGCGTCGTCTTTTGCTTTTTCAACCGGTGCACCGCTGATTAGCGCCCATTTGTCTATCAGTATACCTATGGCCGTTGTAATCTGCGTGAGGCTTGCGCCGTCTATTTTGTCCGGATCATTTAAAGATTTAAGCCCCAGCCCGATAAACGAACACACAAGGTCTTTGTGTTCGTCCATATAGGCTAAGACATCTGCTGTATTTTCTTCTTTTTTCTGTTCACATTTTTCCACAAAGTCCGCACTTGCCAGGACAATGTTTTTAACAGTGGTTGCAGACACGTTGTTGATTTTCGCCACAGCGCAATAATTGTTAAGCTGCACATAATCGGCTATTATTTTCTTTTTCTGCCGGTCGGTCAGCCGTGCGGCCATATCATCACCCCATGTCAGTTACCCCCATGATAGTTCTCTAAATACCTCGCCGTACTGATGCTATCGGCGTACAGGCTTTCAAGTATCATTATCCTGCCTCGCAGCCGCGTCCAGTCGGACGTCTTGCAACCAGTCCGTGCAAGCTCTGATTTTAATTCGTTTATGCGTTTAAGCAGCAAACCGGCATTAGCGCGGTATTCTGCTGCCATGCGTTTAAGTGCTTCACTCATTCGGCTGTTACCTGAAAAAAGTTATAAAATAAGCAAGCAGCATATTTCAGCTGCCTGCTTACTCGCGGCGGGAGCGCGGAAAGGGAACGTGGAATTTAAGAAAGGAAGGAAAGGAGGTTCTATGACAAAAAATAGAGAAAATGTCCGCGAGCCGCCCCCACCGCCGGAAAGGAAAAGAGGGATAAGAAGATAACAAATAGTCTATCTATTACATTTCCACAATATCATTTTACCACAGATTATGGGCTGTTTTTTCGCATCTTTTTTGCATCTCTTTTCAAATTGAAACATATCCCAGCTCAAGTGCTATCTTCAAAAGCACATCGTTTATATGCCTGTAAGCTGTTGCTTGGTTTACGTGCAAAATTTGCGCTGCACCTGTTACGGTGTAAGCCTGCTTCCAATAAACAAGCTCCACAAGCTTTCTATCGATGTCATCGGCATTTTTAAGCACATACTCAATCGCCTTGCAGCTGCGTTCCGTCTGCACCAAATAAGGGGATGTTGCAATACGAAGCGCGGTGTTTTCAGTGTCCCGGCTGACTTCCCCGCCGCCTTTACCGTCCGTATACTTTAGTGTTGCCGACGGTATCATATCAGCCCAATATTGCTGTATTTCATCTTTGTATTCGCGGTAATGTTCAAGCTGCCATTCCACCATACCCCGTACACGCGGTGATATTGATGATTTGTATTTAGGCATTTTGTTCCCTTTCTGTATTACCGACGCGGCCTGTAAACGATGCCGCTATGTATGCGCGTGTCAGCTCTGCCGCTTCATACTTGTTAGCACCGGCATCTAACGCGGCATGATAAAAAACCACGCACACTTCCGCTATAGCGCCTACGCCTTCAAGCGCTTCCTGAATTTCTGCTTTGGTCATTTTTGGCCTACTCATATACTCGCTCCTTTCGGTATCATATGATAGACTTCGTAATAGAGTTGATCGGCGTTTTCGATTGTTCTATTCTTGGCATAGTTACAACCGGCGGCCTCGATTGATTTGTAGAATTCTGCAATTTGCATATTGCTTCGAGTATATTGCTGCTCACGATTTGAATTGATTATATAGGCGGCTATGATTTTGTTTTTGCGTTCAGCGCCTATAGCAGCGGTTATCATGCCTTTAGCGTGGAGGTCATAAAGTTCTCGAGCTTGGTAATATAGCAGCTCGTCAGCCGGTGATCGTTCGCCTTGCAAAGGCAAATTTTGAGCCGCTTGCAGGATGATGTTATTTGCAGTTATTGACAAATTGACTATTTTGAACACCTCCGATTTTTGAATTTTTAATACAGGACAGGGGACGGGTAGGCACGCGGTTTCCCTATATAAGTATTTTGTTTTCTTATATGGTGCACACCATACGCTATTTTACGGAATACTCTTTTTATATTACTTTACCTGTCCCCCTGTCCTGTAAAAGAGAAAAAAGATAGATAATTCAAGGGATTGAGCCACGGGACAGGGTACGGGACAGGGGTAGGACAGGTCTATATCCTGCCCCGTTTTTGCTGTGACTTTTGCACAAAACCAACGTATTTTGATTGTGCAAAACGTCAAAAAGGTAATTCGTTGATATTCTTGATAGCTCCCACTTTTTTTTGCCAACATCTTTGCCGACCATATTTCGCGGTATATTTTCTACCAATGTTTGTCCATTCAGGTATTGTAGCGACGATACGATAAATCTCTTGTGTCTCTTTCGGTGTTAAGTCTCTTTGAAAATCGCTGTCAGGAAATAGCGCCTCACATTTTAGCTCCTTAATGCATACGGTATCGCCCGGCGACTTCTCATCAAGGTACTTTTCAATAACGCCGATACGCCAATCATCCTCCATTGCTTCATCCTGTGCATGCTTGTATTCGGACAGCAGAGAACGATCTGCGAAAGCTGGCATTTTGCCTTGCTCGAATTTTACACGCGCTTCTGCCCAGCATTGAATAATATAGTCGCGGCATTCCTGCTCATGATCGTGTAGATCATAACCATTGCTATTGACTGTTACGGGATAAAAACGACGGTTGCCGGTCTTGTCGCGTAAGAATTGTTCGTTATTGGTCGTGCCTATAAAGATGCACCGGCGCGGAAACTCCATTGCGTTAACGTCGTAAGGCGGCCTGTATTTGTCGCGCTGCCGTGTTATGTAGGACTTGACGGCCTCCTGCTCTTTCGTTTTGGTAAGCGCAAGCAGCTCCGCGACCTCGCATATCCACGCGCCTTCTAATTGCTCTATGGCCTTTTGACCGTCCATTTCGGTTACTTCGGAAAAATAACTATCGTTAATGGCAAGCCATTTAACAAGCGTGGATTTGCCTTCACCCTGCTTTGCACCGATGAGTACAGGAACATCATCAAACTTGCAGCCGGGCAGATAGAGCCGGTTAATGCCACCAGCGAATATCAGGCGGCTGACCTCACGAGTGTAAGCGGTGTCTTCGACTTTCGCCCATTTAGAGAGAAAATGTATGCAACGTTCTTCTCCGTCCCATTCAAGAGTGTCAACTATGTCCTTTATCGGGTTATATTCGCGTTCCTTCCACAAAATGCGTAAAGCATCAGAGTGTTTTTTATCGCTGTATAGGCCGTAATTGGCTTCACAGAAATTTCGGCTTTGTGCCGCATCCGCGTCCGACCATCGGCATATTTCGCCGTTATGCGTGATCTCAGGTGAATTGCGCAGCACATTAAAACGAATGCTGCTGTATTCCATTCTTCCGCGCATGATTTTAAGAAAATTGTCGATAGTCGGAACGGGTACGCCCTTGTCATTTAAGCGCAAGTTAAGGTCGTTTCTATCTTGCGCCTGTGATTTTTTAAAATCAGCTTCAAGCTGCTTGTCTTTTTGACGGTACGCGCCGAGCTGGCGGTTAACGACTACTTTCGCGCCAACTTCTGCCGCTCTTATCTGCATAAGCGCCTGTATGCGTTCGCGTTCTATCACGTCGGGGATATCAAACGAAACCAAAACGGAGTTTATAAGCTCGGCAGCGTCCATGTTTGCTATGGTTTCATCCGTTAATTGGTTGCAGTCAATCAGTTTCGTCATACTATCCCCCCCTTATGAATATAGCATCAGCCGGTAGGCCGCACCGTCGATTTCCTTACAGGCAATGATGTAATGCTCGTCTAAGGGCTCTGTAGGGCTCTCAGGGGCATATTTGCACTTCCACTTATCAAGTGTAGCATATACCCATAAAAGGCGCTCATAGCGCTGCTGGAGCTCTTTTTCGGCTTGCTTGCATTTGTTGTATTCCGTTATTGCCGCATTATAGGTTGCTGTGATCTCGCTGTCCTCGCGTAAAGTCATTTTGCGGTCGGCCACTATCGGTAAGCCGAAGTCGTTAATCAGCTTTCGTGTAGACTGTTCAAAATCAAGGTTGAATAATTGACCCGTGAAGCTGATAACATCGCCCGACCAGCCGCAGCCGAAGCAGTGAGCGCTATGTCGGTCTTTGATTTTAAATGATGCTGTTTTTTCATCGTGAAAAGGACATCTTGCAAAACCGGCACGGTTAAAATCCAGCCCGTAAGCCGTTGCGACAACAGCAAAGTCAAGCATATCTTTTATTAATGCGCTTTTATGTTTCGCATTCACTTAGCATCATCCTTTCCAGCATTTCGCGCCCTTCACGGTAAAGAATATCGTGTATCAGCTTGCCGCTTGTGTGCTGATCGCAGAATATGACCTGACAGCGATAACGCGCCAACCACGTAAGCAGCGACGCAACAAACGCCTGTGGTTTCATCTGACTGCGATAGTTGCCGCTGTAGGCATCCTCCCAGCTTTGATTTTCGATAAGTAAATAGATTTTTGCGTCGGCAGTCTTAGCGCGTTCAAACTCCCGTGCAAAGCGTGCACGGCCATTGCAGAAGCATTGAGCTAATTCCGAAAAATCCATTTTGCGCTCTATGGCGGCGTTTAGCATCAGCCATTCGCCGCCTATAGGGAATTTCGCCGAGTAGTCGCCAAAATCAAGCTTGCACCGTTCGTGTGGGCAGTTTATGTCCTTTAATCGCGCTCTGAGGCGCGGTGTGTCCCGTTCGCGTGTGTCAACCAGTATCACCATGCCTCCGAGCGCATCTTCGATTTCACGCGGTGTCATAGGCTTTAGAACGGCAGATCGCTATCGTCGTCATCCATTGTTGCGAATGTCGCAGCCGGGTAAGCGGATGCAGTGTCGGCCTTTTTAAGGGGCTTGTCCTTCGGCATTTTGAAATTGCCGTCGCGTACATCCTGTGCGGTAGTAACGGCGCAGCACTCGGTTGTCCAGCCGGTATTGCCGTTGTATTCCCATTCCTTGTTACGGAACAGAACGCCGAGACCCTTGCCCTTGAGTTTGGCTTCATCCCAATCCCAGTGGTAGCCGTTATTAGTTTCCTCAAGGCATGCTATAAGGTTGTTAAATGATTTCTTCTGACTGTCGAAATACTGATTGCTTTCGTTCGGGATGTTAATGCGATAGCAACCGCGCCATTTCTTATCATCGTTGATGTTTGCGCGATAGTCTGCCGCGAAAAAGCCCTTGTGTTCACCTTCAGCAACGTCGAAATCGATTTTCAGGACGCTGCCCCAATCGTAATCGATAACGCTTGCGTCCATGATCTTAGCTACATAGCCGCCTGCTGGGAGTGTTTCACGCGCTGTGGTGCGTTCTGCTTTAAAGCCGTTGTAAGATTTAATCATTGTTTACTTGTTCCTTTCTTGTTTCAATATTCAAGTGGGCAACTGACACCCACATATTTGTCAGGCTCGGCGCACACTTCGTTATTAAGCATGCACCTGTAAGTATTGCATTTGTAGAAATAGCACTGTCGGCAGTTGATGTGCGCTTTGCCGGTCGTGTCTATCGGGAAAAATACCTTGACGGTTGCCGTACCCTCTACATAACCGGGTACACCGTTTTCAAACTTAGCCATATCACAGCCCCCAGTACTCGCGGATTGTTTGATCGACGAATTTTAAATCGTTCTCGATCTCAAGCTCAAACATGCCCTCCGGCGACTTGCTTATATCGCTGCCGTCAGACTGCGTGATAAACATATGCTTACCGTCGCGGACTACACATCGCAGCACGATAGTTGCTATGCCTTCAATGCATACTTTTTCATTCAGCAGTTTGCCAATTGTGCGTATTCTGGTCTCGCCGTAGTCGCTTGTGTCTTCGTGAAGGACTATGTATACAATGATATCTTCGGGCAGCTCGTTTTTAATGAACATCAGCAGTCCCCAAAAGCTATCGGCAATGCTGTTATACAGATCGAATGAGCTTGATCCGCTTTTCGGCGCCGAGTGGCCTTGCATAAAAGCGTTAGTCATTAGATAACCGCTATCGTCGATGACTGCCGTTTTTACCGGCATCTTTTTCAGGCCGTTCATGATCTTAGCGGGATTGTCGCTGACCATCGTGTATTTGAATTTTTTACGGAACGGCAAGCGTTTTGCGATGACGTTAACAAGAAAAATTTCGTCCTCGCCAAAATTCAAAAGGCTTCGGCTTTTCCCGCTGCCGGATTTACCGTAAACGATAACGCATTCGCCCATATGGTTTATGCACCTCCCTTGCATCCTCTGCGTTTATTACTTCTGCGCCAATAAGTTCGGCAAGTTCGTCGGTCGACAAATCGTTGATTTCTTCTCTGAAGCAATCGGGGCATAAGCGTCGACCGTTGGAAATGTACATTAAATCGTCGCCGTAAAACCAGCCGTCGCATTCCTGGCATATGCAATCTGGGGCAGGAAAATCAGGCGGCTCTAACGGTCGTTCTATAGAATACATATTCATTTTACCCTCTTTCCATTGAATAATCTTGTTTTCTTTTTCCGACGTATATAGCCGGTGCTTAACACAGCGCACGGGGCATTGTGTTTATCTAAATACGCCTTTTTCGCCGCTTTACTGGCCTTGTTATCTGCGCAAAAGGTTTTGTAACTGTCGCATTCTATGTGGCAAAACGGCGTTCTGTCCAGGCAGTTACGGCAGTCACTTTTCATAGCGGGCAGGCTCAAAATCGTTGCACCAGCCGTTGCGTTTATCGCAGTTGCAAGCGCATACATCGCAGCACCAATCGTAATATGAATATCTGCTGCGGCGGCATATCTCGCGGACGGTTATGCGGTAATCATCTACTTTATGAATATAATTGGTCAGCACAGTAGCCATACCGTCATACTGCGGCTTCGGCACACCACCGAGAATATCGATCAACCACATGCGTATTGCGTATAGTAGTCTTTTCATGTTTCCCATCCTTTCAAAATGCTATGCCCGAATGTTCGCCGCGTTCGGGCAAATCAACCATTTCAGGCCGCTTTATTTCCTGCTCCACAGCCCACGCGATGTTCCATAACGCCGCTACAAGGTGATGCGCTTCCGCGTCGCCCTGTATGTACAGGCTAAGATGCCGTATGCCGCTGTCTATCAAGCTGTGCTGGGGTATTCCTTTGTCGACGTTCCTTTCTCCATAGTGGATCGCGCCGCGTTCACAGTGCTGCGCAAGGGCGTGTATCGCTCCCCAGGGTGCAAGATCATAGCGCCCTTTCCCGTCGGCCTTATCCCTTACAGCGCCGGTCGAAAACTCGCGGCGTTCATCTTTTTCGAATTTCACTATCCTCCCACCTTTCGCCTATATCTTCTAAAAAGTGAAGAAATTCATGCGTATCTGCGCAATAATATTGTTTGCCGTTAACGGTAACCGTGTAGCTGCCGTCGTGGTTGCTTTTGGCTTCCCAGCCTACGTTTTTAGCCATTATCGCCTACCATACCTTTCATCGAATGGCGAGAAGTTATCCTCGCCCACTATTTCTTTGATTCTGCGGTCAAGCGTGACCTTCGCATACTCGATGCTGTCATCGGCCTTGCTGTCTTCCACCACTAATTCGGCGATCTCGTTTGCGTATTTAACAAACGCCTCGCCGAATGCCCGTGCACGGCCTGAGCCTAAGCCCAGCACTTCATTAGCGGCCATAAACGCGGCATCTTCCGCAAGCTGCATACGGTTACGCCCGTAAAGCTGTAGCTGAATGTTCACTTCACGCTGCACGGCCTTTGCAAATGCTGATTGTTTAGCCATCGTCTGACCGCCTTTCGCAGATTTGGTCTATTACGTGCTTGCATTCATCGACCATCTCGGCGGTTGTCCAGCGTTTTAACTCTTTAGTATACGGAAAGTCGCGACAAGCGCCGTTATAATCCCAACAATGGGAATAATCCCAGCCAATGAACGCTCCTTTCCGATCTACAGTCGCTAAATATTGCTCCAAATACGTAATTCCGCCGTGACAGTCAATCTTTTCAACATTTAACGGTTCGCCTTCATATTCACTGATATCAACATACGCGCATGGATGCGTCCCGAGATTCAGCACATAGTAGTCAAGTCCTCTATAGTTTCCATAGGCCAGCCGTTCGGGGGCGCAGCGCTCAGACTTGTAAACCATTTCTTTCATTTGTCAGTCCGCCTTTCTCCATAGCTGCAAAAATCGTCAGCCTTTACACACGGTAAGCCATAATCACATCCGCATTCGTATTCATCCGGTTTGTAATACTTGCAGTCCTTACACCGCACCACCGGCGCAACATCTGCGGCAGGAGCTTTGCGCACCATGTCTCTAACGCGCGTTAGGCAATCGCTCCAGCCCATCACGTATCTATAGTAGTCATAACCCCATGGTTTGCATCCTTTTTGAATAGCTGTTTGCAACCTCCCACGCTCTATGTATTCAGCCATTGTCAGTCCTCCTCGCCTCTTCGCTCTACGATTTCGGCAATCGTCTGTGCTATACGCAAGCCTGTTATTATGCCTTTTTCGTATTCGTTAGGCTCACCCGATGAAAACCAGTCGAGAAAGTCAAAAATTTCAACCGATATGTTTCTCGCGGGCTTATATGTTATTGTTTCGTCTGTCATTTGATACCCTTCCTTTCAATTCTTCCTGAAACACCGCATACCAACCATCATCTACGCCGACGATCCGCATGCAGTTTTTGATATGTTGTGTGGTCATTTCTGATATTTTGATCTTCTTGCCGTCTTTGGTTTGCCATACGTCACCCGGCACACCAAACGGATAGTTTTCAGCAAATGCCCTTTCTGCTTCGTAGTCGCTAAACAGGCTCATTTGTGTTGCCTCCGGCCATTTTTGCTCCGCAGCCGGGACAATAATTCGACAGATTGCAGAATGGCATCATCTCATACATATCCGAGTTATCGTCGTGTTCGCCGCACTCGGAACACTCAAACCACGCAACCCATCTTCCTAAGTGCCATTCTTTCTTTTGAACCCATCGCCCGTGCCTTATCGGTGCAGCATCAACCGTTGGTGCATTTTCGATATCTGGTACCGTGAAATACGGCGTTGCGTTGCGACTTAGCCTTGCGCTGAGTTTATCGGCGTCAATCAGTCGCATTGTCGTCACCTCCATTTTTCTGCACATACGCGATACAGTTTTCCGGCTCATTGCCGCAAAAGCATGGGGCGTATACACAGGTTTCGCAAATGTTAAACATTTCAGTTAGTTTCATTTGCCTTCGCCTCCATCCATTTTTGCGCCACAGTTGGGGCAGAATTTGTGCCTATCGTTAAATGGATACCCATCGACATATCCACACTGTGAACAGACAAAAACATACGTATAACCACCCAACCCGTTTGACTTCCATTCACCATGCACCACCGGCGCAACATCGGCGGCTGGCGTACTATCAAAAACGGAGGCGACAGCTTTGCACAATTCCTGCCGCTTATAGACAAGATTGATTTCTCTTTTTCCGTCAGCTGCGGCCATAGCAAGATTCCATTCGTTATATGCGTGCTCAGCAGTTTTAATTGCCGTCCCCCGGCTTATGTATTCAGCCATTGTCAGTCCTCACTTTCTCTCCACGGCGGCAAAATTCGTCTGATGCGACTTTCATGCCGCTTAATTGACAGGTGGGAATTCCTTTTCCGTTGGCGTTAACCGAGACAAGGTACTTGCAGTCCTTGCAGCGCACCACCTGCACATAGCCCATCTGTACCGCCATGCGCTTAAACTCGCTTTTTGTCGGTTCGTGAATATAAATAGGCTCGACAGCAGGCGCACACTTAATGCGCTCAATAACTTTGCGAGCGCCTCGCATTTCTGCGCTCGTTATTTTTTCTCTTACCGTGTATACCACTGATTGTTCGATGTCATGTAACAGCGCTTCACGCTCTATGTATTCAGCCATTGTCGTTCTCACTTTCTGCTTGTTTTTTCAGTTTTCTCCACGCGCTGTAGCATTCAGGGCACAGATGATAGCCGTCGAATTCACCCCAACCACAAGGCTTTTCTATGTATTCGAACGGCCATTCTCCGCTTATTTGCGCTTGTTTGACTTCTCCGCAGTGATTGCAAATGAAAACTTTTATCCTAACAAACGACATTATTTGTTACCTCCTTCTACCGCTTAAATCGATTTTCTTGCCTGTTATAGTTTCAAGATGCAAGCGAATATGTCTTAATTCTCTCAATATATCAAGTAATATACCTTTCATTTTGCCCTCCATTCCGAACAGCCGCCGTTGTATTTCCACACACAGCGGCCACATTTTCCGTAGCATGGTTTAATCATCGTCATTCTCCTTTCCACTAAGCCACGCACGCAGCTCGTGCACGCACGAAACGCACAGCTCGTAGTCGTTGTCGTATATTTCCATTTTAAGCAGCCGTATTCCTACGTAGGTCACGGAACTCTTTGGGTTTATCTCCGCGCCGCAGCGGTCACAGATCAGTTTTTTCGCCATTGTCAGCCCTCCTATTCCAAAGCACAGCCATATATTGACGGTATCCACTCTTATCAAAATATTTTCGAAAAACACCGCCAGCAGATGGAATTGTCGCTTCGCACCGTGAGCACCGGGGCGCTTTGTTCTTTTCATCCCATTTTGCTTCACCGCCGCAGAACGGGCACGGTTTCAGTTCAGTCATCGTTTACCCCTTTCGGCGCATCCGGCAGCGGCATCCAGTGGCTCACTTTTACTTCTACGCCCCTGAAAAGCCAACTTTCTTCGTCATCGTTATATACCCCGACACTTGCTGCTTTGAAATAGGGCATATAAATCAGATAGTTGATGTAGGTGTTATCGTCGTCGTCAATCCATTCCTCGGGCAACTTCTCGCTGCACGGAATCCACTGCACTTTAAGTCGGTTTCGTAAGCGCATGATCTCTTTGCCCGTCCATTCAAGCTCCGCTCTCAGCGCTTCGTTTTCGCGCCTTAGGTTTTGGATTAAAAGATCAGTATCAGTCATCAAGTATATCCTCCATTTCTATTTGCCCCGGCAAAACGCCGTCTTCCATCCACCAATGATAAACATCTATCGGGCTTTCCCATGCGTCGGGGCGGTCGGCTTTCTTGCCCTCGGCTTTTCGGACTTCGAGCATCCGAGCGAATGCCGAAATGTACATATCACGGTATTAAGGAAATGCCGCAAACTCTTTCGCTCGACTTTTGCTCGCCAGCGGGCAGCCAATACAGCCGACACGCTCAAATCCACAATCGTATAGGGGGTTTAGGCACAGCTTTTCGCTCTTTGCATATCCCCAAATATCATCGTCAGTCCAGTCGATTATAGGATTAACAACTCGCTTCGCCTTGAGTGTGCAAGTTTCAAATAGCTGCCGCTTGTCGTCATTGTCTGACAGCAGTATCTTGTTTTGCCGCTTCGTAGTAAAAACTTCAAACTGGCTGCGGTTTTTCGTGCGAGCTACACTTTCAGCCCATCGCACACCTGTTGCTATCATGCGTCCATTGCCGGTCGTTTCTTTCAGCACTGCGCAGCAATAACGGGTAAGGCGTGTCGGAGGCATCTTCTTGATGGGGATTAGTGCCCACATAGATGTTGAAATGCCCTTGTATTTCGGATAAACGATTTTACAGTCAATGCCGTCGTTTTCCCATTTTTTGAATTGATTGCGAATGTGGTAAACCGTGGGCGGCGCATCTGCCGTAGTGTGGCTATTGACTATCTCGATAGGTATTTTCGCCTTGATAGCCAAATCGGCGAGAACTTCGCTATCCTTTCCACCCGAGTATGCAATCATCAACGGCTTGCCGTAGTATCTCAGCGACATATCGCTTCCAATCTTTAAGCGCTCAAGCGCTTTATCGACCTTGTCCATCAATACACCCCCCTGAACACATTCTCCGAGCCGTTGCCGGTGAAAAAGACAGCGTTCTTATCAAGCTCCCTTGCCACCGCCGCACCCTGCTTTTCCATGCTCCATCGCGCGAGTACATCTTCTGCAACGGCATACAGCTCATCCCAAACTGGGAAACTGTCCGAGTATCCGTAGAACTGGTGCGGTTGTTTCAATACCCCGATTATGCTGTCAGGGAACCGCGCATCGTCCACGCGGTTAAGCACACACCATACGCACTGCTGCTGATTTAGCAGGCTACAGCCCCGTGCTTCACCGTAAAGCATCTGCGCAAGGGCTATCACGTCGGCCTCGGTAAAGTACATCTCGTACTCAGGCTCTGCCACTTCCACTACGCACAGGCCGTGCGTATCGACCTCAGGCGGTACACCGTCCGCACCGGCCTTGCTGCCCCCTTTATCAAGGGCAAGCAGTATCATGACTATCAGCGCCAGCAGAATCGCGCACACCTGCGCTATGATGATCGTGTATTTATTCATCGGCCACCTCAACAAATTCGCCGCCCGAAAGTTTATACCATGTATCAGCCTTTATTATTTTGCCGTCAATCTGTGCTGATTTAACGCAAACCGGGATACGGCGCTGTTTGTCGTTGTCGTATACCCACTCCGCAAGCGTAATCCAGTTGCCGACTGCACCTTTTATAACGCCGTCGATGCCAATAGCAGCGCCCACACTGTCGTTACCCGAAATATCAATCTTCGCGAAGTCGCCCGAGCTGCCTATCTGCGCGTAGTTGCCCAAGCTGCCTATCTGCGCGGAGTTGCCCGAGCTGCCTATCTTCGCGAAGTCGCCCGAACTGCCTATCTGCGCG
>ERZ1026856.1192-NODE-1192-length-13605-cov-32.502435_pt1 | contig 13605 bp, 8 predicted proteins | sample MGYA00380158_ERZ1026856 | MGnify/ENA primary metagenome ERZ1026856 (study PRJEB33269, sample SAMEA4719794) | human gut metagenome | biome: human-associated habitat; feature: organic feature; material: feces | place: Cameroon | collected 2013-10 ...
AGATGGGAGCCATCGACTTTGCGGGTGGTACCGTGGTACATATCAATGCCGGTGTGGCTGCTTTGGTCATGGCACTCTGTGTCGGCAAGCGTGATGATTATCGTGCGGGTCATCCTATCACACCTCACAACATCACTTTCGTGTTCATGGGAATGTCATTCCTCTGGCTGGGATGGTTCGGCTTCAATGCCGGTAGCGGATTGGCTGCTGATGGTCTGGCTGCCAATGCCTTCCTAGTAACTCATATCGCGACAGCTGCAGCTGCCACCACCTGGATGCTCATTGACTGGATTGTCAACAAGAAGCCAACCACGGTGGGTGCTTGTACCGGTGCCGTAGCCGGATTGGTAGCTATCACTCCTGCAGCAGGTAGTACGGATATTTTAGGTGCCTTCTGCATCGGTATCATTTCCACCATCGTCTGCTTCTTCATGGTAGCCGTAGTGAAGGAGAAGTTCAAGTATGATGATGCCCTCGATGCCTTCGGTGTGCATGGTATGGGTGGTATCCTGGGATCAGTCCTCACCGGTGTCTTCGCTACAAGATACGTAACTGGAGCCGAGGGTGTGCAGGGTGCTCTCTATGGCGACTGGCATCAGCTTTGGATTCAGGTGGTAGCCACCGTGGTAAGCATCATCTACAGCATCGTAGTTACCTATATTATCTTCAAGGTAGTAGATAAGAGTGTAGGTGTACGTGTTGACAAGCGAGTAGAGGAGGAAGGTCTCGACATCTACGAGCATGGTGAGAGTGCTTATAGCAACTAAAAGACATTTATAAGGATTTGTATGTAGAATGGGCAAGAAAGTATCATATTTTCTTGCCCATATTTTGTATCTTTGCACCCGATATTTACATCAACTTCAAACTTAATCATAAACAGAATTATGGATGAAGAAATTAATACCAAGGAGTATATAGATGAGCATCTTGCTGTATGCAGTCGCATCCGTAAGCCGTTGGTAATAGAGGAGTTCGGTTATCCTCGTGATGGTTTCTCCTTCTCTACTTACTTATTATGGATATAGCCACCTGCTATTATCGTTTATATTCTTTTGAAGAAGCCTTCGTATTCATCGTCCAAGATTTTCCAAATGCCATTTTTGCGACTACCTTCTCTTACAATTAGGCTTTGGTCGGAAAGTTGCTTGAGGTATCGTTGCACTTGTCGCAAAGAAATCCCCATGTTCTCTGACATTTGCGCAGCACTGATTTGGGGCATCTGCGAAATCAACTTATAAATTTGCCGTTGTGCTTTAGCAAATTCTTTAGTAGCATTTGCTTTTTCTTTTACGACATCTTTTACGACATCTTTTACGACATCATCCGTCTCTTTTACGACATGAAGGTTGTCTTTTACGACATCCTCCCCATAATTGAGGTTCCATAGAGTAACATGAAATTCTGTTGCATTGGAACTAAACTCTGGTGCGTGATAATTTTCCAAGTTTTCAAAACGCTTATACTCACCAATTATCTTTTTCATGCCACTACCTCTACGCTCCATCAGTTTCAAGCGATGGAAAAAATCTGCCAATAAAGGATTGCGACGTTTCGATGGCACAGTCAGAGGATTAAGTTGTTGTATCAATCGTCCATCAAACATGCCACCAGGGGAATACACTTCCATGCGGTCGTCATACATATCTATATGTATCTCACTGCCAAGTTCCATGTAATCACGATGAATGATTGCATTGCATATCACTTCGGTTACGGCACGCTCTGGATAATCTGGCAGTTCTTCTCGATATTCAGCTTCTTTCCACCATCTTCTGTGAGAGTTGTTTCTCACAAAAGCAACTGCATCTTGCAATTGACAGATGACACTACCTTCCAATTCGGCATCATCCAAAGCCTCCCCCAAACCACTCGTCATGTCAAGTCCATTCCAACGTGTGCAGAAGATACGAGAATGGCGTATAGGGGAATCATCTGCCAATAATGCACCGGCATTGGTTAGTTTCCCGTCATTGTCAACTATTCCCCATGAAACGAAATCACTATCATCAAACGATTGGTTCAATCGCTTAAAATGAACAGATTTGAGTTTGGAGAAAGACATATCCTCAAACTTGTATGGTGATGGGATAGCATCAAACGAACGACCAGCACCTCTCATAACAAGGTTCTTCAATTGAAGTCTGTCAGCTACCACTGACTCGTTACCGACTCTCACAAATGCCAATCGTTGTTTGTCACCTATATAGTAATATGGTGTCTCTTGTCCTTTATAGACATGAAGCAGCACAAGCTTCTTGCCGCCCACCTCCTTAAATTCGAGGTTGACAGTAGGTGTCGGATCAAGCTTGGTCTTTATCTCCTCACTTATTTTCTCCGCATCACTTTCTGCATCAGCAAGTCCTACCACTTGGTTATCGTCACTGATACCAAACACCAATGTTCCGCCCTCACCATTGGCAAAGGCTGAAACACTTTTTAGCCAACTCTTTGGTCTCTTGACTTCGAGTTGTTGCTTCTTATCGTAGGCTGTTGCTTCGCCTATTAACTCATTTATGTTCATTTTAAATTCTTTTCTTGTTATTATTACGAAAAATCCTCATGTGCCATTTTAGAACTTATTCTTGTCTTTTGTTCTTTCATGAGTACACCACAAAAACTCAACCAATGTTATTGAACTGCCCACAGCTAATTTGGCATGACGTTCTTCTAACCCTTTATACGAAGCAGCACGTCCATGTCCGCTTCCATATGAATTTCTCAAAGTAGCCATTCCTTCAGCTATTGCGCTTAGATTTCCTAATATTTGTTTCATTGCCTTTGCTGCAGGTATTGTATCATCTATATCATGTGGTGTTACTTTTAATAACTTCATGACCTTTTTAGTTAATTGCCCTAATGTTTCATCTTTGGAAAGTAGCATATTACGTTCTTCCAATATAGTTTTGCAACAACTTTCAATTAGCTCTTTGGCCTTTCCTATGGCTTCTGTAGGGTTTTCTTTGGTCATTTTCATCATGATTGATATTTGAGCAGACATATACTCACTGGAGAATTGGCACTCAAGTTCCTTAGCAAATTCATTTATTGTTACAATTCCCGAGCGAATTCTTTTTATGATATCTGTGATCTTTTGATAAGCAATTCCATTCTTCTCCTTGTCATAAGTAGAATTAGAAACATAATAATCAAATAAGGCAACAAATAACTTAACAATATCACTTTCCTTACCTTCTTCTGTAAAAGCGACAAGTGACTTTCCTTTAGACAGACCATAATACTCTGTTAGTCGAAAACCTACCACTTCTTTTGTAAAGTCATCAAAAGCAGAAGAACTAAAATCCAATACATATCCTCCACGATTAAACAGTCCAATCAAAGAAGATAGTTCTGGCTTTGTGATAATACGAAATCTATCTCCTTTTCGCCTCCAGCCATAGCCTAATCTATTGGATATAATATGGTCTATGTAAAACTCGTAGCCATCAGCACCAATTAGATTGTTTATTTTTTCGTAGAAAATTTTCCAATTACTTTGTTCATCGCGAACCTCTGGATTAAACACCTCGCACAAAAAATCTAATAATTGCTTGTCTGTTCCATTGCATAGAGGAAAACGAGAATCGGTAAATAACCAATCCTCGGGGTAGTCATTAGGATTCAATACTGTGTGACGATAAATATCCTCTGCAGCATTTTTCAAACGACTATCTAATGATGGAAGTTCTTCTAAATTGTACAGACGACCAAGAAACTCGGTACAAGATAGAGTTCCATAATAGTTAAAAAACACATGCCTGCTCTCTCCCCAACCAGTAATATCATCATACCCATTAGCGAGTAATGAAAATATTTCCTTTCGTGTTATCTGAGTTATTTTATCCATTATTTATGCTGTTTATAATTGATTTATCACACACATTTGCCAACTTATCAAAAGCCGCATCAACAAACGTGTCGCTTTATTTTGTTTTATCTTCTGCAACATTCCAATAAACAATATCGTCCTGTTTTAAATCATATCTATGTGTCTTGGTTTTCATGTAGTCATAAATAACCTTGAACCAATCCGGCATAGACATTGCCGAATATTCTTCCCCAAATCTCTCAATGCATTCTTTTTCTAAAAGAAGTACAGAGATACCATTGTGTACCGACATTACAGTGTCTGCGAATTCCACAATACGGGCATCTTCATTTATATCCGACAACTTACGTCCATATTCAGGAATATCCATATCGCCATTACTCAATATAAAATCGCGCAAAAACTGTTCCGCCTTTTGATTTATCCTAAAAGGAGGTAATTCCACGCCCTCTGTTAGTTTGAAGAAAAGCTTTGCCTTATCCTTGTCTATAGTTGCTTTCAATTTTGAGAATCGATTATACGAATTCAAATTGTCTGGTGTTACAGCAGTTGACATTATCTCCTTTAGCATCTGTTCTTTGATGCCAAAGATTTCTGCCACTTGATGCAGCTTGGCATTTTTTGCTTGATTCATGTACTCAACAATATAGTCGTGGAAACTTTTTCCTTTGTCAAGTACAGCATCTCCACTTTCTACATCATGCAAGAAAATATTAGCAAACTTTTGTTCTTCTTGCGACAACAAGGCAAAAGATTTATGCAGTTCCTGCATCACTTTCTGTCGTTCCTCTTCTGAAGCATTGCCTTTGTTTATCAACTTCAAGTAGATTTCAAAGCGTTCATTAATAAAGTCGGCATCTATCTGTCCCGTTTCTATTTCTGTAAGGTAAGTTTCAATGTCGTATGGCGGTTCTTCAATTCCACCACCTCCATTGCTAGGCTTCAATAGTTCTTGATAACGCTTCAATAACACCTTATATGTTTCTTCGTCTATCAACATATCTATATCCACAAAACCGCCTTGTGGCTGTTTGAGATGATAATGAGACTTTTCCCATAAGAAGCCCTGTATACGAGCTGCCTCCAAATGCTTATTAAATAGATTGAACAGCTTCACAAAACGTCCTCTCTCAGATTCCATTTGTGGTAACTTTTCAAAGTTCTTGATGCCAGCGTGTACAAACAGATACTCTATCTCTGTATAAATACTATTCATCTGTTGCAGATTATGGGTCAATGGATCTGCAAAAAGTTTCAGAGGCTTATTGTCAGAATACATTGCCACAGCTTTGTCAATATTACGCTTCATGGTGTTGGGGTAGCGATAATAACGTATCACTCCGAAAGGTTTGTCTGGTCCGAACAAACGGTTAGTACGGCTGAAAGCCTGAATGATGTTCTCATATTCCATCACCTTATCTACATAGAGCGTATTTATCCATTTGGAGTCAAAGCCTGTCAACATCTGATTCACTACTATAAGAAGGTCTATTTGCTTGTCTTTTGTAAAGTCCTTTCCATTATAAGGTTTCTTATGGGCAAGGCGCAATGCAACATCCTGCTTGAACGCAGCATGGGTCGACATAGTGTAAGTTTTGCCAAATTGCTCCTTATAACCTTCAAGCACCTCTATGAGTCCTTCTTCCTTAAACGTTTGTCCTCCTGTATTATCTATATTCGGATCGAATAGAGCTGTAACTTTTAATGTTGGCATCTCTTTGCGCAGAAGTCGATAATAAGCAATTGCTTCTGAAATACTTTCCGTAGCAAGCAAGGCGTGGAATTTACTATTTAAACTGAGTGTCACCCAATTTTCCTTGATGTCTTCCACAACTTTCAGATGATGCTTGTCACAATTGTACTGCGAAGATGGAATGAAATCTTCTATACCTTTAAGGTATGAACCGTTAGGTTGTATTTTCCCAGCCATGGCTACCTTGCTTGGATTCATATAGTACTGATACACCTTTTTCTTGTCTTCATCAGCTAATGCTTCTTCCTCTGTCTGTGCTTTTGCTTTTTCCAAAGCCACACAACGGCGCAATGCTTTGTCCTTATATGTAGAGCACATATAAGGGTAAAATCCTAACACATTCTTGTCTATGATACCATTGGCAATGGAATAAGTATGCAGTTTCTCACCAAAGATGGTTTGCGTAGTGTTTAGCTTCTTCTGGTTCTCATTGTTGATTGGTGTTCCTGTGAAGCCAAAGAATACCGCATGAGAGAATGTTCGCTTGATGCCTATGAGCATATCGCCAAAGGTGGAACGGTGGCATTCGTCTATGATGAACACCACTCGCTTGGCAGCAATATGCTCTATGTCTGCTTTTTTCTTTGGATACTCTTCTGCGTTGACCTTGCTCATCTTTTGTATGGAAGTTACAATGAGACGGTTCTTCTTGGTGTCGTCATCACGCATTTTTGCTATCAGTATGTCCGTATTCTCCGTCGCCTGTACATCATCCACAGAATCGGCAAACGAGCGATACTCTTCCAATGATTGTGTGCCCAATTCTATTCTGTCAACGAGGAATACCACCTTATCGGCATCTCCTGACTGGGCTATCAACTGGGCAGACTTGAAACTGGTCATGGTCTTTCCGCTTCCTGTTGTATGCCAAACATACCCTCCTTTCTGCTCAGTACTCTTCCAATCCCATTTTGCAACTATTGAGCTTATTTTGCTTGCTGCATAATACTGATAGCTTCGCAAAACTTTCAGCACTCCATCTGCTTGGTCGGCAACAGTATAGAAGCCGATAAGCATATGTGCCATTGGTATGGAAAGAAAAGTAGAGGCTATTTGTCGCCAATCGTTTATGGGGTTGTTAAGGGAGTCTGCCCAATGAAAACAAAAGGCTTTGTTGAACTTGCCATCTATTCCAGGATTGGCAAAATACATTGTTTCCTCAGGATTCATAGCCACAAATAGTTGAACCAAGGAGAAGATGCTGTCAGTAAACACTCCTTCTGGAATATACTTTTCCGTTATCTGATTGACTGCGTGCATGGCTGGCATCTTGCTGCTTTTCAACTCTACATGTATGACAGGCATACCGTTTATCAACAACACTAAATCCCCTCTGCGCTTAGATAAGATTTGGGAATGACGCTCAAACTTGGGTTGGCGAGCTATCTGATAAAAACTCCTTCCGCTTGCTATCTCCAAACGGTTGTATATGGTGAGCGACACTTCCTTGCCGAAGTGCAAGGTATCTGCAGGATTGTCACGAGTGATAGAGACCGACTTGCCATTGATGAAACCATTGATCGCAAGTGGTGTGCGCAAATCCTTGATTTCACCAAGAATCTGCTGCATTTCACCATCAGTAAGGGGTTGTCCATTCAGACGGTCTATCCCTTTATTGTTATTAAACAGAATTTCTGCCCAATTTTTGATGAGCTGAGCCTCCGTTGGATAGTTCAGCATCTTGCCTGTCCATCCATTATCTTTTAATAGTTTGATGAGGGCTTCCTCAAAATCTAGTTCATAGTCGAATCCCATATCTATTATATTTTATTTGTTATATAAACATTTTTTGAAGCAATGAATGCTTCATGGAGCGGAATTTGGAGAGTTTATCTGTAGATTCATTTACTAATCTATCCATAAGCATGACAAATTCAGAAATTAAGGCTTGCTCATTTTTAGCCTTTGGTGCTAATATCTTTAGCTTCAAAAAGTCATCTGATGAAATGTTCAGTAATCCATGATTTCTTGCCCCCTCTGAGGCACATTGGTAAATATGTTCATGCCATTTGCCCGTTTCAAAGAATGTAGATAAAAAGTCACTCTTCAGTTTCTCTTTTTTCAAAGCAAATATTATATATAAAGTAGAAAGTACTCCCATTTCATATTTGTCTAATCGTTTAACTGCACCGACAGGATAACCATCAGAAGTGCTCTTGTTATAAGCAAATTCCCCTTTTTTTATTAGATAATATCCAGAAACATCCTTACTTGCTATACGGCTATTGAAAAAATCATTTTGATTTATCAATCCATATTGTGCCGATATGGTAAGAGGCAAAGAAGACTCATTGTTAGTATTCTTTCTTGTTATTCTTTCTGATATATCATTGAGAGCTATCACAGACCATTCATCCTCAAATCCTTTAAATCTAATCAGCGGTGTGTACCCCCCCCGATTAACATTTATAAACATCTGATTAAGAAGCGACTGCTTGATGCTACGCAACTTCTCTAACTTCTGTTCCAATTTGCGTATGAGAGTGTCAAGAGTATTGAACATTTTGACAATTTTCTCTTGCTCATCTTTTTGGGGAAATATAACATTTCCTTTAATCGCGTCTTCGTCACTTATCAACAATGTATTTTTTGCACCTTTATTTACCAAAGGGCGCAAATAGTCATTTAATCGTTGGTCAAGTTCAAAATATGTTTGCACAAAATTCGCATCAACATTACCATTAGGAGTAAATACGCCATATAAAGCAGAAACGATTCCGTTTTGTGTCTTATTTGTTTTAATTATTCCATAAGGTTGCAGTTTTAATGGAGACTTTGTATATACAACATCCCATGTATGCACAACTCCATAACCAGTTAATGATGCACCCGCAAAAGATTTGCCTTGGTATTCAATTTGGTTTACGACACCATATTCTCTTGAAACAGAATAAATATCGTACTTGTCGTATGTGTTTGAAACATTTTTCTCATTGGATACAGTCATGTATTCACTGAGAGGTGTCTTTTTCCAAGCCAACTTAAATCCCTTAAATCTTACTTCTGGAACTTTCTTATTTTTATCCATAACAATTTCTCATTAAGCGTTTACCAAAACTTTTTTAAACTCCAGCAATGCCGCCATATCATACTCATTTCCTGTCAACTCGTCAAGCATATCAGCAAGTTGCACAGAGGCATCATGAATATCATGTTCCAAATCAACAAGCGTTGTGGCATATTTTTTTTGCAAAGCCACAAGTTTATTGGTGAAATCGTCTATGATAGTCTGAGGCAAAGTAGATAAATGGGCACAAAGACTTTCAATCCACTTCATGGATAGCAACGACATGATGTCTTCATCTGCCAGGTCTTGCTCTATCGTCACTTTCGTATGCTCATGTAACTCCACTGAAGCCACCTTTATCTCAGACTTCAACACCTTTGACTTATTCAGCAGGCTGTTGAGCTTAATCAAATGAGCCTCATAAGAGCCTTCGGGGAAATCGAAGTTTGCACGATAGTTGCTGATAAGGGTATTTGCAGCAGGCTTACCGTATGTTCCGTCTTTGCAGGTTGTTACACTATCCCAATCAATCTCGTCGTGTGCTTCGATGAAAGCCATCTTGTCTTTTTTCTTTGATAGCAAGAGGTATTCGTTGAGAGCCAAAATTTCAGGTGTCTCCACTTCTTCCAAAGCCTCGGCAAGTTTGCTTTCAAGACTCTTCTTGTCAAGTGCGCCATCATCATTAGTGATGCCATCACGTTCATCGTCTGCCAGTTCACCCAAAGTTTCTTCCAAGTTCGAGCCAACTATATCCAAGCGTTCCTCCTTGCTGTGAAGTGCTTGCCATTCTGATTTCAAATAAGTGGTCTGTACAAGTTCGAAAGGCAAGATACGACCAATCCAGCCATCCTGTACCTCATACTCCTTGTCGTCCTTCTTCTTTGTTACCATGTTGGCATCGACCACACGAGTAGCTTCAAAGCCTTCCGACTGTATGATTTCCAAATCTTGCGATATTGTTTGCCATTTGTCGGCAAACAGTTGGTAAGCCTCGAAACGGTCAACAAGCGGCATTTGCTCCAGTTGCTTGAATATGTAAGAGGTTATCGCATCTTCCTCTGCTGTAATATTCAAAGAAAGCATATTGTCAAGCAAATGATGGCGCAACATTCCACTAAAGCCACCGAACTTTTCTGCATATAGATTTTTGAAACCTATCACGGATGGATGATTCTCTACTGTCTTGCGAATGTCTTCCACCTTGAACTCTGTTTGTGGCGTGTCTGTTGCTTTAAACAGCGAATCCTCTAAGCCAGCAAAAGCCTGCCAATAATCATTCATAGCAGTAAGCTCCGATTTTGGAACACCTCCAAACATTGTCGCATATAAGTCCCAAGTCTCAACATCATCCGAAGAATTGACATATCGAGGGATGTTGAGATTATACCCATTGGCACGAATTTCTTCCTTAGACACCAACCGAGAGAATTTTGGTTCTTCTTTCTTGGCGACATAAGTATCTACGATTCGTTTGATGTCGGAAGCCCGCAGCTTGTTTTTCTTGCCTTCTTTCTTGAATCCTTTGGATGCATCAATAATAAGCACATCACTTGTAGAACGTGACTTACGCAACACCATAACAATGGTAGGAATACCAGTGCCAAAGAAAATGTCTGACGGCAAACCGATGATTGCCTCAATGTTGTCATTCTCTATCAGTTGTTGGCGTATGCTTCCTTCCGAGCCGTCGCCAGCGTCTCCACGGAAAAGAACACCGTGAGGCAACACTATAGTCATAATGCCATCTGTTTTTAGATGATACAAGTCGTGAAGCAGAAAAGCATAGTCAGCCTTTCCTTTCGGTGCAATGCCGTAATCATCAAAACGAGGATTGACTTCGCCCATTTCTCCATTCTTTAGTTTGCGTGGTGGAGTCCAACTTTGTGAATACGGTGGGTTGCTTACCACAGCATCTACATGCAGGGGATGATAAGTGTTCTCCTTGTCATTCTCATCAAAATAAGGCCAGTCGTCCTTCAACGTGTCGCCATTTCTTGTAATAATATTGTCAGGAATGATACCACGCATAATAAGATTCATACGAGTAAGGTTATACGTATTCTGCTTCAACTCCTGTGCGTAATACTTGATGCAGTTGTCCTGCTGGATATGGCGTGCCACCGACTTGCCGATATTAATAAGAAGTGAGCCCGAGCCACTCGTTGGGTCGTAGATTTCTATCTGCGAGCGGTCCTTAAGATGGTAAGCCACAATCTCTGACATTAGCAAGGAAACTTCATGAGGAGTATAAAACTCACCTGCTTTCTTTCCTGCATTGGCAGCAAACTGACTGATAAGGTACTCATAGATGAATCCAAGCACATCGTAGTCTTGTCTTCCATTCATAGGTATATCCTTTATCAACGAAAGAAGATCACTCACAGCACGAGTTTGCTCTGCATCAGAAGTGCCCAACTTCTTCAAGCCAGTCTGCAATGTGTCGAATATTCCAGAAAACACCTTCTTGTGAGTAGGAGATATCAATCTTGTAAAAGCAGACAAGGCATCACGTACATTGGCAATTTGGAAATCAAAGTCTTTGCTTGTCCAAGTGGAATAAAGGTTGTCATAAGCAATGAAATAGCCCAGATTGTTTTGCACCCAACTGACAGTTTGTGCATCCTCTTCTATGAGTTGAGTCAAATCGGTGAGGTCATTTTCCTTTGCAAACCTAACCTCCTGCTCTGAAAGGAATTTATAAAAAATGAAGCCAAGAATATAGTCCTTGTATTCATTAGCCTCAATCTTAGAGCGCATCTTGTTGGCAGATGCCCATATTTTATTTGCGAGTTGTTGCTTGTTCATAATCGTATATTTTATCCTTTTAGATGAAAGTCACTACCAAACAATAGATTCAATTTTGAAAGGTACTTAATTTGACTGTCATACAAAGTTTCTTTTTTACTATTTATATTGTTCTCAAATTCTTTTCGTATTTGCTCTACACTATTTTGGCTTTTTGTAGCCTCGTTCAACAGTTGAGTCGCACCGTTATGCTTTTCTGCCAAATCAAGAAAATCTTTCCAATTAGTCATATGGCTTGAAGCGTTACTTGCTATATGGCACATGTAGTTGGCATAATTTTGAGCATCTTCTATCAATTTGGATATTCTTGATATCAAATCCTTGTCCTCAACTGTTACAAAGATAATTCTACACTCATGCAAAAATGATAATAGTGTACCATTTATCTGTTCAATCAAAGAAAGAAGACGTTGCGAAGAATGTTTGTCATACAAGATATACAACAAAGTTCTTTGTTGCTCATTCAATTTCTCTGTAAGATACAAGATTTTCAACAAACGTTCTGTTCGTTGCTTAATGAACTCATGTCTGCGTTGATTCTCAAATGAAATCTCATTTTTGACATTTTCAATTTGTGCAGTTATTTCTTCTATATCCTCTTTTGTTGCGATGTTTTCTCCTTTTTTCGTTTCATATTGAATATCACGCATATCTTCCTTTTGAGCAGCATTTTTTCCTTTCTGTACGAAATACTGTTCAAGATATTTAAATAGAAAAGGATAGCAAATTGCTATTATCAATAATACTATATCCATATTCATCTATTGTTGTTTATTTATCGGCCAAAATAGATCTTGGATTTCTACATCCAATAATTTGGCTATATCAACAAGTGTCTCCACATTTGGTTGCAATGTGTTAGTACACCATTTAGAAATAGTGGCAGGATCTTTGGACAATTCCTCTGCCAACCATTTGTTTGTTTTCTTCTTTTCAGCCAATACGACTTTCAACCGATTTATATCTTTGTTCATATTACAAATGTTTTGTATGCAAACTTACATTTTTATATAGAATAAACGACCGAGTTTCAGAAATATTGCATAAAGTTATGAATATATTTTCCACAAAATGAAATATACGTCAAATTTGTGATAAGAGAGACCGGTAACTACTCAGCACCCCTATGGGCATGAGTAATCCTCTTACAGTTGTACTACAGCAAAAATTGGGACACCTGCCTAAACCTGTGTTTATGCATAGATGTTAGTAGGTAGGGTGTCCAGTTCTATGTTCCAATATTAACTTACTTGTTTGAGAGTTTTGGATCGTTTAGAGTAAAATGATAGATCTGGTTGCAAATTGCGACAGGTTTAATAGCTTGAAGCTCTTTACGGCTCGTTCATGTACATACACAGAACTTATATCCAATAACTCATCGCCCACCAGCTGATTTCCGCTTGCACAACAGGTGTTGGACGAGCGCATATCAGCTGTTATGCAAGCGCACAACAGCTGTTGTGCGGCTGAAGATATAGGCTTCTCCGGCTTATAACATTAATTCTTCCGGCAACAAGTAAAGGTTACTCCGAAGACTTTTTACGTAAAACCGATGCAACAATGATAGTACTTACAAGTAACAGCGATAGTACTTACAAGGTGCAAAGACGTTACTGAGAGGTCGCCATGATGGTACTGATGAGGCGTAAAGCGGCTTGTAGCGCTTATTGCCTCACTATGGCACAACATTGCCCCTTACCAGGGCAATAACCTGCCATTGCCAGGCACAAAACGATACGTCGGGAGCTGGTAAAACAACCACTCGCTTTTTTACTCTTCACTCTTCACCAAATCGGCTGAAACCCCGATAAACACTGGGGTTGCGAGAGGTGAAGAGTTACGCACTACTCTTCACCACTCTTCACCCCTCTTCACCTTCGGATTGCGCACGGAATTGAAATGGTAGCTCGTCCTGTTCGGTCGGGGGGGCTGAAACCACTTTTTTATGTCCCACAAATTTCATAGATTTTCCGTAAGCGGCTCCGCGTGAAGAGTGGTGAAGAGTGGCGTAAACTCTTCACACGTGCAAGTTCTTAACCTACAGGTGTTTATGACCTTCTGGTGAAGAGTGAAGAGTGTTTTTGAAAGTGGCTTGCTATTTTTATTTCTTAATCACCTTCAGAACCTGGTCGGCAAGGCTTCTCATTCCCTTGATAGTTGGGTGACCGTTCTTCTTGTCTATGTCATGAAGGGCGATGACCGGAACCTGAT
>ERZ1026856.1202-NODE-1202-length-13551-cov-5.082765_pt1 | contig 13551 bp, 11 predicted proteins | sample MGYA00380158_ERZ1026856 | MGnify/ENA primary metagenome ERZ1026856 (study PRJEB33269, sample SAMEA4719794) | human gut metagenome | biome: human-associated habitat; feature: organic feature; material: feces | place: Cameroon | collected 2013-10 ...
GCTTCATAGATTTTGTTTTTCTTTCGCAGAAGAAGGATGACTTTGATATCTAAAATGAATTGAAATAAAAATAAATTGATGCATAAAACATTGGAAAGCAATGGATTTTGAAAGGAATAGAAGAAGGATAACAGTACACAACAAAATGAAAGAAAACATCCACAGCATAAGCAGATATCACTTTTCCTTGAAAACATCGCAAACAAAGAGGAAAGTATCATGAATACTGAAGCAAGGATTGTTTCGTCTGTGTAGTGCTGTGTTGTACTTTGATAAACTAACAAACTGCATCCAATACCACATAGTATTATCATCCATCCTAGAAATACAATTGTGAAGAAAGAAGCTTGTTTTACACATACTGAATCAATGAGTATGACATCTGTTTCTTCTGCTAAAGCAATGGCACTTTTTGTGAATGTCTGATTTGTGATAACACCGCAACAGTCACAATTATAGAAAGCAGCACCACTAAAAGCCTGTTGAACAGCATCATTTCCAACAGGAGATTCATAGTATTTACACTGAAATCCATAGCGTTTCTGCTTCTTGCTGGCTAAGATGTCAATGCCTTGATCATTACTTGCCTTTGTTACATGTACATGATGGAATCCATGTTTCTTTAGCCATTCGGCACAGTATTGTTCGTACTCATAACCATTCATATCGCAAGTATTATACAATGATTCGTATTGCTTTCAAAAAGAAGAAAAAAGCTCTAAAAGACTTCATTTCTTTCAGAACTGTTTTTTACTTGAATTTGACGAGTTCTAATTTGTTTTCTCTAGATGGATCGTATAGAGTACATGTAGTATCGTTCATGATTTTCTTTTTGCTTACCGCAATGCTATCTTTGAAATCTCCTGATGTAAAATGAATGACACCATCATCTAGTACGTCATAGCTTCCTTCTCCATTTTCATTTGTACCTGGATCAAAATATTGATATGTATCATCTGTCAATTCCAACTGAAATAGTCCTTCTTCACTTTGCAGTTCTTTTTCAGTATAGCTTCCATTGATGGATGTATTCATAACATAAGAATTACATTTTCCAAGTAAAAAACCGATGAACAATGCGAGTACGAAACATGTGGCAATAACAATTTTCTTTTCCATATTTTTTTCTCAACTTTCTCTTAAGAATAATCTATAGGTATACGATTGTAGTACTGCAATACTGAAAAGCAATTTTAAGGAAATATTAATGAAGATTTTTCTATTCATAATATAACATATTCATAAGATGTATGGCATGAATATTTAGTTTTCCATGGAGTGTGCACACAACCCTTGAAATGATAAGAAGAATGATAGAAAATTTACGTATGAAAAAAACAGTATTGATTGGACTGAATGTCTTAGGATGTTTACTCTTCGGATGCAGCAGTAAACAAGGAATATCAAAAGAAAATACATCGTTAACAAATGCAAATACATGGCATGTATTGCCAAGCATTGATGCTTCTAAAATCAAAGAACTCACACCGTTTTCTTATGATGAATTGCATCAAAATGGAAGTACTGCATTATTGATTGCAAATCAGACAGGATACTTAAATACATCGATGCATACAGGCTATACAGATAATGCAATTGTATTGGAAAAAGATGATGTACAAAGTATTTATGACTATGATGGAAATTTAATTTATACAGTGAATGAAAATGTATCCAATACATATCATGAAGATGGAATTATGAGTGGTTTTGCAAAAACAGCGAGTGACAATAACTATTTTTCAACTGTTTATGGAATGCGTATTCCTAAGAAAAAAGCAGTTGTATTCCATGGTGATTTTGCTTCTATTTCTGAAATGAATGAAAATGATTTTATTGCGTATCCATATGATGGAAATCAGCAGTTTGGTGAAATCGCAATCAAAAATAAAGAAGTAGGTATTGTATCGCATATTAAAAATAAGAATGGTGAAGATACTGATGGATACAAATTTGAAAAGTATGACAGAAAGATTCATTCTGATTTGTTTTTAGCGAATACCGTCAACAGTGCAAATGTTACAGAACAGAAAGTTATTATGAATCGCCATGGTAAAGTGTTATGTAAAGTAGACTATGAAGTACTGCATAGAGAAAGTGGTATCTTTGTCAATGGATATTTAGCTGTGTATGAAAAAGATGCTTCTGATAAAATTGGCTTATTTGATGCAAATCAGGGAAAGCTGATGACTGCATTGAAGTATCAAGATGTTGGATATTTTAGTGACGGGTATTGTCCTGTAATGAATGCAGATGGTAAATGGGCCTATATCAATGAAAAAGGGGAAGAAGTAACTGATTTTATGTTTGATGGTGCTTCAGACCTGTATGAAGGAAAAGCATTTGTCATCAAAGATCAAAAGGCAGGTATCTTGAATTTGAAAGATGCAGCTTCGAAAAAGAAATTAGATACATCGATTTTTCAGGAAACTGTCAGTGATGCACCTGTAGCTAGAAAAGAAACAGGTGATACACAAGAAAACAAAGATACGATTGGTACTGTGACAATCAATATAGATTCTTTAAACATACGAACAGATGCAGGTACTTCTCAGCCAGCCAATGGTACCGCAACAAAAAATGAAACGTATGAAGTATTTGAAAAGAAAGATGCAGATGGATATACATGGTACCGCATTGGTGAAAAGCAATGGATTGCGGGAAATCGTGAATGGGTGACATATAAGGAGTGAAGTATGATTTTTGTTTTGATGATGGTAACTGGTGTTGTTTTGGGATTCCTTTTTACAACGTTTTATTTTGAATATAACAGCAGTGAAGTAAAGACAATAGCATTGTATGGAAAGATTTTTCTTGTCGTTGTTGTGGGTGGTGTAGCAGCTGCGTATTGTTTTACAAGAAGCTTGCCATATATGCTTTCTTTAGGTATCGGCATTGGTGCAGGTGTTTCTCCATTTCTGACTTCTAAAAAGAAGATACAGAGCAAGAAGATATAAAAGAATAATGCTTTTAGAGGTATCGTATGACAAAAGTTAGTGTGATTGTTCCTGTTTATAATGCAGAAAAAGCAATTGAGAGATGTATTCGCAGTATCCTGGATCAGGAGTATCAGGATATTGAATGTATTGCGGTGGATGATGGTTCAAAAGATGCATCTGGTGAAATTCTAGATCGTCTAGCTGCAAGTGACAGTCGATTAAAAGTCATTCATAAAGAAAATGGTGGTGTATCAAAAGCTAGAAATACAGCATTGGATGTTGTGAGTGGTGAATATGTACAGTTTTTAGATGCGGATGACTGGATTCCTACAGATTCAACAAAGCTTCTGCTGCGTGCAATGGAAGAAAATGAAGCGGATCTTGCGATTGGCTATTTTTATCGTGTCGTTGGTGAAAATGTTGCCATCCAGGGAAGTATTGATACAACAAAAGCTTTAACATTACAGGAATATGCACAGTTTATGATGATGTCTCCTGCAGACTTTTATTATGGTGTTCTATGGAACAAGCTGTATCGAGCAGATATCTTAAAGAAATATCATTTAAGAATGCAGGAAAACTGCAAATTCGCAGAAGATTTTATTTTCAATCTGGAATATTATCTGCATACACGTAAGATCATTCCTTTAAAAGCACCTGTATATTATTATGTAAAAACTGAAGGTTCTCTTGTATCCCAGGCAATGTCTATCTCAAAGATCTATCAGATGAAAACGAGCGTTTTTGCATACTACAACCAGTTCTATAAGAATATCCTGGATGAGAAGCAGTACCAGAAAGATCGTTTATTGATTGCGGCATTCTTGATTGATGGAGCAAAAGATGGTTCTGCAATTGGTGTTTTACCTGGTGTAAAAAAACTTGGTCAGGAAAGAATTCAGGCAAAATATACAAGTGAAAAAGATTCCATGCTTGCATTTGCATATTATGTAAATAAAGCGTTTGAACAGAAATTGAATACAATTGCGATTCAAAATGAAATGAATCTGAATGATATGAAAGTTTTAGCTGCTTTGGTAAATGCAGGTCATGACAATACAATTGATGATATTTCTGACTATACAGGCATATCATCATTAAATGTTTCCATTATCATCACAAAGCTCAATATGAAGGGTATTGTGACAATGGAAGCAAGAGAAGGGAGAGCACATGTTTCTATTGCTGATACCGCCCATCCTATCTATGAACAGATAAGAGAAGCATTAAATGATCTAGAAGATATTATCTTTACAGATATTTCAGAAGAAGATAATCAGAAATTCAATGCTTTGATATTAAAAATGATTCAAAATATGAGAAAGATCGTATGAAATCATTGTCCATACAAGAGGAAGCACGTTTATTTCAGGGAAAAGATAAATGGCATACCAATCATATTCCAGATACTGATTTTAAAGAAATCACAATGCATGATGGGCCAAATGGATTGCGTATTGAAGTCAATGATACGTTAGGCTTTCCTCTTTCAAAACCAGCGATTGCATATCCAACTGCAGCTTTAATGGGCTGTAGTTTTGATCGTACATTATTGGAAGAATATGGAGAAATCTTAGCAGAAGAATGTATATCGACAGGTACAGATATTCTTTTAGGGCCAGGTGTTAATCATAAACGTTCTCCTTTAGGAGGCAGAAATTTTGAGTATTTTTCAGAAGATCCACTGCTTTCTGGAGAACTTGCAGGTGCATATATCAATGGTGTACAGAAACATGGTATTGGCTGTTCTTTAAAGCATTTTGCATCAAACAATAGAGAATATGGAAGAATGATCAATGACAGTGTGGTGGATGAAAGAACTTTGCATGAAATCTATTTAAAGCAGTTTAAAATAGCGATTGAAGCTTCCCATCCATATACAATCATGAATGCTTATAACAAATTGAATGGTATTCATTGTACAGAACATCAAGCATTAATGGAGGAAGCAAGACAATGGGGTTTTGATGGTGTATTTGTTTCTGACTGGGGTGCAGTATATGATCCTGTTGCTTCATTGAAAGCAGGAATGAATCTAGAAATGCCAGGCGGCAATATTGGTGCAGACCATTTGATTTTAAATGCAATTGCAAAAGGAATATTGAAAGAATCAACATTGCATCGTTCCAGTGAATATATAAGACTGCTTGCTTTGCGATGTGGCAACTACACAAAACAGCCATTTGACCGCAATCAACATCTTGCATTCGCCAAAAAAGCTGCTGAAGAATCGATTGTATTATTAAAAAATGAAGAACATATCCTGCCACTTCAAAAAGAAGAACGTATTTTAGTTGTTGGTGGATTTGCAAAATATCCAAGAGCTTTAGGAAATGGCAGTTCTTCTGTTAATTCAGATATTATTGATAATCTGTATTCTTCATTGAAAAAGTATTCTGCCAATATTTCTTATGTGGATGGATATTCTATCAAGAAGGATGAAATTGATGAGAGAAAAGAATCTCTTGCATTAGAAAAAGCAAAAGAAAATGATAAAGTGATATTTGTGATGGGATTGATGGAAGGAAAAGAATCAGAAGGGTATGACCGAAAGAATTTATGTCTTCCTGAAAATCAGATTGCTTTATTAAACAAGATGGTTTCTATCAATCAGGAGATTGTTGTGGTATTGCAGAGTGGTTCCGTTGTACTGCTTCCATTTGAAAAGAATGTTAAAGGAATTGTTTTAACATATCTTGCCGGAGCAAGAAGTGGAAGTGCTACGGCTTCCATCTTATATGGAAAAACATGTCCAAGTGGAAAGCTGGCTGAAACGTGGCCGAAAAGAGAAGAAGATGTACCATCGTATCTGTGGTTTAACAATGATCTTTATGAAACCCAATATAGAGAATGTATTTTTACAGGATATCGCTACTATGATTCCTTTCATGTGAAACCACAATATCCTTTTGGCTATGGGTTGAGCTATACATCCTTTCAATATCAGTCAATGTTCATTGAAAAAGAAAAAGATCATTTATGTATCCATGTAACAATAAAAAATACAGGTGAAGTAGAAGGAAAAGAAATTATTGAAATCTATGCATCTCTTCCATCCAGCCAGATTGTACGCTGTAATCATGAACTCATTGATTTTATAAAAGTATCACTGCAGCCAGATGAAGAAAAAGAAATCATCCTGCATACGCCTTTAAAGAATCTTGAATATTATGATGTGAAGCAAAAGAAATATGTATTAGAAGATGGTTTGTATGTGGTTTCGTGTGGTAGATGTATTGATCATTTATCATTGAAGCAGGAAGTTCATCTTGCAGGAACAATGCAGCCATATTCTACAATGTTGAAGGAAATGTTTTATCTCAAAGATGGCATTTTACATGTAGATGATGCATCATATAAAACAATCTTAAATCATGCTTTGCCCAAAGCACATCAGACATACCCTTTTACTCCAGATACGACCATTGCTGAATTGCAGCAGAAAAAGCTTGGAAAAGTTATCTATGGTATCGCAAAAAAAGCTGCAGATCGTGGATTTGTGAAAGGTATGGATGCTTCGATGCTGGATGAAACATGTTTGAGACAGATGCTATGGTTATCTGGAATGAACTGGAATACAGTTGCATTTGCAATTTCTTATATGAATGCACATCATTTTGATGTTTTAAAGAAATTATTCAATAGTATAGAAAAGAAATAATACTAGGAGAATGCTCATGGATAAGGTTTATATTTGTGGACACAGACACCCCGATACAGATTCTATTGTATCTTCCATTGCATATGCATATTTGAAACGGGAGCTTGGTTACAATGCAATTGCCTGTCGATTATCAGAGTGTAATAGTGAAACAAGCTATTTATTAAATCGTTTTGGTTTTGAAGCACCTGTATTACTTGAGGATGCGCGTGTAAAACTGTGTGATCTTTCCTTGAAGCACCCAATTTGTGTCACTCCAGCAGCGACAATCTTTGAAACACTTCAATTAATGAAAGCACATGAACAGCCATTTGTATGCGTTGTAGATGCGAATCATCATGTCGCAGGTATTATTACAAGAAATGATCTGGCGGATGTTGGATTAGGAGATACTGCTTTTGGAATTGATTTGCTGAAAAAAGTGAATTTAGAAAATCTTTCTAAAACAATTGATGGAAAGATTATTTATAAAGATGAAAAGATGCATCTAAATGGAAAAGTTAGTATTGTTGCTTTTTCAAAGCATGAAATATCCAATTATGAAGTGAGTGATCGCATTGTCATTATTGGAGATGATGCACAATCACAAAAGGCACTCATTGAAAAAGGTGCGGGAATGTTGATTGTTGTATGGGCAGATGCAATTGAAGAGAGTGTAATAGATACAGCGCAGAAATATCATTGTCCAATTATTTTGAGTGGAATTGGTGCGATGAACACTTCTCGTTATTTATTCTTTGCACCGGAAATTTCTTATGTCATGAAGAAAAATGTAATGTGCTTTTTTGAAGATGAATTCTTAGAAGACGTTGCAAAACGAATGAGTCGTAAAAGATACCGTGCATATCCTGTTGTAAATGCTTCGAAAGAGCTTGTTGCCTATATTTTAAAAGACCATGCGATGGTCTATCAGAATAAATCTATGATTTTGGTGGATCATAATGAATTTTCTCAATCTGTACCTGCAATAGAAAAAGCTGAAGTATTAGAAGTAGTCGATCATCATCGTATTTACGATTTCTATTCAAAAAAACCAATTATGTTTCGCAATGAAATCGTTGGCAGTACCGCAACAATCATCACAGGACTATATATCGAAAATCATGTGGATATCCCTAAAAACATCGCTGGTTTATTGTTAGGTGCAATGATTTCAGATACATTGAATTTTCAATCTCCTACAACAACAGAAAAAGATTTTCAAATGGCAGAATATCTAGAAAAAGCATCTGGCTTGAATGTTGATGAACTTGCATATTCTATTCTGTTTATGAATGCAAATCATGAAACAAAATCTGTTTCAGAATATCTGAAAGATGATGTGAAGTCGTTTGATATGGAAGGATACCAGGTTATTATTGCACAGGTTGTGATTCCATCTTGTGCATGGATGGAAAGCATTCATGAATCTATTGAAGATGAATTGAAGAAATATGTCATGGACAAGAATTGTGATCTTGTCTGTATTGTATTTACAAGTGTTGCGGATCATGGTTCCTATTTCTATTTTGAAGGGAAAATAACAAACTGGTTTGAAAAAGATTTTCCATCTCACACATTCATAGAAAAACTGATTTCTAGAAAAAAACAAATCGTACCACTGATAACAGAAATCATTCAAAGAAATGTATAACATAAAAAGGAGCAGTGCTCCTTTTTATATTAATCTCCAAATGAGATACCTAATGATTTTGCTTCTTTAATGATATTTGCGTTTGGATCAACCGTTTTTAATTTTCCAGCAACTTCTTTCAAAGGAACTGCGACCATTTCTCTATCCTTGTATCCAACCATGACTCCATATTTCTTCTTTAATACATACATACCAGCGACTGCACCTACTCTGGATGCAAATACACGGTCATATGGATCAGGGGCACCGCCACGCTGTACGTGACCTGGGACTGTGACTCTTACTTCTCTGCCTGTTTTTGTTTTGATGAGTTCTGCGAGTTCATAAGAAGGAGAAGGGAATGGGAAATTCATGAGTTTTTTCTTGTATTCTTTTTTGCTTAATGCAGCATCTTCTTTAGAAATTGCACCTTCTGCCATCGCAATGATTGTAAAACGTTTTCCTTGTTTATCTCTTTCTTCAATGACTTCAATGACTTTATTGATATCATATGGAATTTCAGGCAACAGAATAATATCTGCTCCTCCAGCAATACCAGCATTGAGTGGAAGCCATCCAACTTTATGACCCATGATTTCAACAATAAATACACGTCCATGAGATGCAGCTGTTGTATGGATGCAGTCAATGGCATTGGTTGCAATGTTAACTGCACTCTGGAAACCGAAGGTCATATCTGTTCCCCATGTATCATTATCAATTGTCTTAGGTAATGTGATGACATTTAAACCTTCTTCACTTAGTAGATTCGCTGTTTTTGTAGAACCATTTCCACCAAGCATAACTAAGCAGTTTAACTGCAGTTTATGATATGTTTCTTTCATTGCGGCAACTTTATCAAGACCATTGGCATCTGGTTCATGAATCTGTTTGAATGGCACTCTAGACGTTCCAAGAATCGTACCACCAACTGTTAAGATATTAGAGAAGTCATCATCGTTGAGAAGTCTGAATTTTCCATACATTAACCCTTTATATCCATCTTCAAAACCATAGAATTCAACAGGTTCTTTTGCATTATTTGTAACAGCTTTATAGACACCACGCATTGTTGCGTTTAATGCCTGACAATCTCCACCACTTGTAAGTATTCCTACTCTAAGCATAATTGTGTACTCCTTTTTTCACATTCATATAATTATTTTATTACTTACTAATCTTGCAAACAAGACAATGAAAAGTAAAATTATGGTAAGATTAAAACAATAAGGAGACAGGATGATATGTTGAAAGGTGCGATTTTTGATCACGATGGTTTGATGTTTGATACAGAAAAAGTATGGCAGGCAAACTGGAAAAAAGAAGCAGATAAACTTGGAATTGAATTACCAGAAGAATTTAAAAAGGAAATTTGTGGTTCCAGTGGACAACACATGCTGGATATTATTCAGAAATATTATCATGTGGAAGATGGTACGGATATTAGAGCACGTGTTAGACAAGGTGTTGCGGATGATGAGAAGAAACATCTGGATATGAAAGAAGGTCTTTTGGATATTTTAGATATGTTTCAAAAGCATGGTGTGAAGATGGCAGTTGCTTCTTCCAGCGGAAAAGAAATGATTGAAACAAATCTGAAGAATGCACACGTTGAACAGTATTTTGATGCGGTTGTGAGTGGTCAGGAAGTTGAACATGGTAAACCTGCACCGGATATTTTCTTGCTTGCATCAGAACGTATTGGTGTTCCAATTGAAGATTGTTATGTATTTGAAGATGCATTTAATGGTGTGAATGCTGGCGTTTCTTCTGGTGCTAGAACAATCATGGTTCCAGATCTTGTTCAGCCAACAGATGAAATCAGGGAAATGGTAGCTGCAGTTTGTACAACATTAAAGCAAGCTAGTGAAAAAATTGAAAATGATGAAATCTAAGATCACTGTGAAGTGATCTTTTTGATACAAAAAATTTAGTTGTCTCTGGTGAAACGGTTAAATATAACTTGATTTCTAATTTATCTTAAACTGTTAAAACAGCCTTCAAATCATGCATATGTATCCAGCGATTCAAATTTGTATTTCGTCATTACAAATATTCTATATTTTTCAGCGATTTTTGTTGTTCGCGCGTAATTGCTAAATATTTTTGATCTGCAGCAATGACACGTTAAGAATACATATAATTTCAAGTGTGAAAATATAGATTTGATATGACTTTAACAGAATCAAAAAGCTATCAGGGAGAACCACCATGTCAGAAAATAGAGCAAACAATAACATCCATGCATACTGGATTCATAGAAGAAGATGCTAAAAAAGCGATTCAAAAATCATACGTAAAACTCAAGCTGTACTGGGGACTGTAAATATGAAGAGAAAAAAAGGAACAGTGATGCATCATGATGTGATGTATTGCTATTCCTTTTTATTTTACTGTCATTAGAATCTGCAAACTACTGCCGTAGCTTTGTAATTTTTTGAGGGCGTACTAATGAAAGTATATTACTTATATTTAGTCTAGTTTCTTAACTGGTCCTTTAAGATCTTCTTCAGAGAGCAGACTTGCAGCATCTTCATCTGCGATAACTGTAAAGTTAGGATGCAGACGTAGAATCGTTGCTGGAAGTTCTTCACTGATTGGTTCCTTCAGGAATTTCTTGAAGATTTCAGCCTTATGCTTACCATTTACAATCAGGACTAAGTGCTTAACTTTCATTAATGATGCAGGTCCCATTGTAATGCCATATGGATGGTTTGAATTGCTCTTGTAGCTAGGATTTGCTTCAAGCGTAACATGCTTGGCACGTGCATATGTTAAAGCATCCAATGGTGTGCATCTTGGACAGTTGGAACAGAAATGTCCATCCCATCCAAGTCCAATGAGCATGACATCAATTCCGCCAGCCTTGGCAATCTCCTCATCAAATGTTTCGTAGTTTTCCATGCTTGGAATATGGATTTTTTCATCAGGGATATTTGCATCCTTGAAGAAAAGTTCCTGCATTTCTGTCCAGTTAGGGCCTGGCTGACCTTTCTTTTCTCCAACTTCTGGAGCTTCATCAAAGAGGTAGTAGTCAACATCCTTGAATTGTGGCTTGTCCTTTACATATGGAACCATCATTTTATACATTGTTCTTGGAGATGTTCCAGATGTCAGTGAAATGTTGACTTTTTTATCCTGCATCATTGCACCAAGAATGATCTGCATGGCACTTTCGCTCATTGCCTGTTCATTTTTTTCAATAATTAGCTTCATTTTAAATTCTCCTGTAGTTGTTTAGATCTGATATGGTTTTTGAAAAACTTAGAAAGAAATCCTGTCTCTTATATATATACCTTGTATATCTTGCAGTAAAGAGACTGTTTTTAATAATTCATCAAATCAGTGACTAGTATTAAGCAGCAACTTCCTTCTGGCGGTTGGAAGCAATTACGAATGGAGTGTAGATCAATGTGGATGCAGCAATGATGATCACTGCCTGCCAGATACCACCCATGATATTTCCGGATGATGCTAAGAAACCGAACAAGCCAACTGGAGTCGTCCATGGAACGCTGATGACAAACAGTGGGCAGAGTCCAAGGTACTGTACTAGGTAGCCCAAGCTTGCACAGGCAATTGGAGCCAGGAAGAATGGTACAGCAAACATTGGGTTCATAACCATTGGGATACCGAAGATGATTGGTTCATTGATGTTGAAGATTCCGCATGGAATAGCTAACTTAGCGATTGCCTTGAAATCATCTCTCTTAGAGAAAAGCAGAACTGCGATAATCAAGCCACCTGTGATACCAGAACCTGTTGGACAGCGCCATCCTGCTTCGAAAGGACTGGCAATAATAGAATACGGAGAACCTGCCTGATAGAATACACCAGAAGCTGAAACACCTTCACCAGCCTGGTAGAGTGCAAGGTTTGTAGCCATCATTTTTGTCATGAATGGAGATGTAACTGCACCCATAACGTTTGGACCATGGATACCGAACCACCATAGCAGCTGCATGAGGAACAGAACAACCAGATATCCAGGCAGACCTGTCATGATCTTTTCTACTGGAGCCATCATTGTCTTGATGACATCAAACATTGTCAAGCCGAACATAGAGCAGATATAGCCAACGATGGAAACACAGAGAATTGTGATAATTGTTGGGAACAGTACTGCGAATGACTGTGATACGTTTGGTGGTACTGAATCAGGAAGAGAAATCTTCAATTTACCTGAATCAACAAGTTTTACATAAAGCAATGTTGTCAGGATACCAACGATCAAGCCTACGAATAAACCTGTAGCACTTGTATAGGAAGAAGCAACAACGTTAGAGATCGTAACTGTTTCTCCTGCTTCTGTTGTTGTGGAAGCGGATGTGTTGATCAGTGTAACGAAGGAAGCAAGAGCGACTGCTGGAACTGTCTTGTCATTTGGATGCCCAATGTTTTCTGCATAGTGCATTGCAACAAGTACACAGATAGCAACAGCCATGAAGTTCATGCATCCGTAGTTAGCAGTTGTGAAGATTGGATTTAAAGAGTGGAGCCATCCGAATCCTGGAACGTTAGCGAGAGAAACATAGTAGATAAGTTCTCCTGTCTTTGGATCTGGTACACCACCAGTCTGACATAACACGAACTGGAATAGGGTACAGAAAGCACCCCAGATGACAACTGGCATATTGTCGACGAACGAGTCCTTGATTGCTGAAAGGACACTGTTCGATTGCATCTTACCTGCCAGGGTAAGAAGGCCGTTCATAAATTTTTCTTTCATTTTAGAATCCCTTTCTTTTGGCGAGGTTCATTTTGTCAAAAAATGAAAGGGCTTGCAACAGTGCTTTGACAAGTTGGTACATTATTCCTGAAAATTATGTGAGCGGTGTGTGATTTTCCAAAATATTATTCCGAAATTTTTGTGAACATTTTACATTTTCTTCACAGTCATTTATAATTTTTTGTTTTTTGTTAATTGTGTAAACTATATATGTATTTTGATTAAAAACTGATTGGAGAGAATTGTAGCTAGAAGTTTAATAATTAGAAGAGAATACTTATGATTTGATACTTATGAATATCCAGATACCAAATATGGATGGCTATCAGGCAACCTTGTGTATCCGGCATTTAAATGATAAAAAGAAGGCAGCAATTCCAATCATTTCCATGACAGCAAACGCTTTTGCGGAAGACAGGAAAAGGGCATTGGATGCTGGAATGAATGACATATAGCGAAACCGATTGATATTGAGTAACTGGAAGAGATTATTCTTTCTCTATTGAATAAACAGGAAAACTGACAGATGGTGGAGAATTTCAGGAACTTATAAACAATATCTGACAAATTCAATTTACTCTTTTTTACATCTGGAAAAACAACATTTGCC
>ERZ1026856.1203-NODE-1203-length-13550-cov-16.624231_pt1 | contig 13550 bp, 8 predicted proteins | sample MGYA00380158_ERZ1026856 | MGnify/ENA primary metagenome ERZ1026856 (study PRJEB33269, sample SAMEA4719794) | human gut metagenome | biome: human-associated habitat; feature: organic feature; material: feces | place: Cameroon | collected 2013-10 ...
TAGACAAATACACCATTGAGCATGAACCCATCTCATCGCTCAACCTCATGGAACGTGCTGCCAAAGCTTTGACTCGTGCCATCGAGGAAGAATGGACCAACCGCACACCCGTGGTCGTTTTCGCCGGTCCCGGCAACAATGGTGGCGATGCCCTTGCTGTTGCCAGATTGCTCAGCGAGGATGGATATCAGGTGAATGTATATCTGTTCAACGTACACAATAAACTCTCAGCAGACTGTGCAGCCAACAAGAAAAGACTCCAGGAAGCAAAAAGAGTGAAATTTACGGAAGTCGTCCTCAACTTCGATCCCCCACAGCTCGAAGCAGGTACGCTTGTGATTGACGGTCTCTTTGGCAGTGGACTGAACAAACCGCTGGCTGGAGGTTTTGCTGCTATGGTAAAATACATCAACCAGAGTGCTGCCAAGGTGGTAAGTATCGACATTCCTTCGGGACTGATGACCGAAGATAATTCCTACAACATCCACTCCAACATTATCCGAGCTGACCAGACTCTTACCCTTCAGCAGAAAAAGCTCTGCATGCTGATGGCAGACAACCAGCAATACCTGGGGCATCTGAAAGTACTTGACATCCGACTTTCTACAGAATATATCAAGAATACAGATTGCAGATACAGCATCCTTGAGGAAAAGGACATCAGACTACTGATGCATCCCCGTAATGATTTTGCGCATAAGGGCAACATGGGCAATGCACTCATCATTGCCGGAAGCTATGGCATGTGCGGTGCATCGGTCCTTGCTACCAAGGCATGCTTGAGAAGCGGTGTGGGCAAAGTGACTACACATACGCCCAAACGCAACTACGAGATTATGCAGATAAGCGTACCGGAAGCGGTACTTCAGATGGATTCTGAAGAAACCATCTTCAGCGAGCCGGTGGAAACAGAGAACTTCCATGCCATGGGCATCGGTCCTGGACTGGGAACCAACGAGACTACCGCCATCGCCCTGATAGCGCAACTGCGCCGTGCCAGCTGTCCGGTGGTCGTAGATGCTGATGCATTGAACATTCTCTCCAGCCACCGTGCCTGGATGCAGCAACTTCCAAAGGACATCATCCTCACACCCCATCCAAAAGAACTGGACCGCCTGGCAGGCAATGCCAGCAGTAATTGCAGCGAACGACTCTCAAAAGCCTGCGAACTGGCTGAACGACTTCAGGCGTACATTATATTAAAAGGACACTATTCAGCCCTCTGCCATCCGGACGGAAAAGTAGAATTCTGCTCTACCGGCAACAGTGGCATGGCAACAGCCGGAAGCGGTGATGTACTTACAGGTATCATCACAGCCCTCCTGGCACGAGGATACAAGCAGGCAGATGCCTGCCGATTGGGAATGCATCTACACGGTCTGGCAGGCGACCTTGCAGCAAAAGATCTGGGCAAGGAAAGTCTCATTGCCAGCGATATCATACAATATCTGCCAAAGGCATTCCTGAGAATGGAAGACTAAGATTTAGGAGAGGTCTCCCTTATCTGGGAGATTCTCGCTTCCAGGACCTGACGCAAATCGTCCTTTCTATCCATATTCAATTTCTTACGGATATGGCTACGCTGACTGGTGATGTTCGACTCTGATTTATTCAGCAAGTCGCACATCTCCTTCAGTGTTTTTCCCTCATAAACCAGCTTACAGATTTGTTTTTCACTATTGGTAAAGCCTTCGCAAACCTGATTCCATAATATTTTATCAGTTTCTTCCTTACGGATATGCTCTGTTGCTTTATTAATAATACGTTCACGTAATTCCGGTGTCAGATGCTCCATCAGGCTACCGGTTTTATCAACTTTTGAATCCTCCATATTGGCAATCATATCCAATGCTTTCTTTTCAATATTGGTAATTCGCTTAGGCTGGCGCAGGTTTCGGGTAATTTCCTTCATTTGGTAGATTGCAGCATAAGTCACCAGTATAAAGCCAAGGAAAATCGCCTTGACACTAAATAGCGTAGACATACAATTATTGCGGGCAAAAAAGAAGGAGATGACCGGCAGCATACCAATAACAATTGCCAAAGAAGTCTTTTTCAACTGTTGCGTAAGGGCAGTAATGGCAAGTATGAACATAATAAATATGTTACTGATAATGCTCACGTCATCCGTTTCGCATCCAAAAATAGAACAGAAAACTGTATCAATAGCCAGTTTGGCAAACAACAAAAGATAAACGGAAGATATACCTATAGAGAAAGCGAGCTTTCTTTTCCAAATGGCAAACTGCAAGCCCAGCAATATCAAAGCATGAATGACAGTAAGGCTAAGTCCCCATGGTTCACCCAACACGATGAACAAAGATAGATGGAATGGGATGATAAACATCTCAGCTAAAGTAAGCAACAGGAAAGCAATGACACGGTGACGATCGATGACACCGCAGTAAATCGGGCACAGATGGTGCTCAACTCTCAATATCAGATTTATAATACGAATTTTTAGTTCCATTTTGGCTTAGTATGCATTAATTTCGTTTACTTATACACAAAGTTACGGATTCATGTTCTTTTTAACATTTTATCCGTTTCCAGAATAAATCGCTGCAAAATTACAACATTCAATCATAAATCAATCATAAAAGAGAGAAAAAATGCAGAATTTAACAACTTTAAGTATAAATCAGTGGTTTAAATAATAAGAAAAAGCATTTTTCAGTATTTTTCAGGGTAAAAAAGTTTGGAGGTTATACGAATTTCATATACTTTTGCACCGGATTTCAGAACGATGAGGATAAATCATCAACAGAAAGTAGAGGAAAAGTAAATTGAAAAGGATTTGAAGTGTCTCTACATTTATCCAAATTTTAAGTGTAAGTAAAAGTAAATGAGTAAAAGGTGATGAAAAGTCGCCCATAATATTATTAAGTTTTAACTAAGAAATCATGAATAAAAGGATTTTATTTGTGCTGTTGGCTTTCATCGGCTTCATAAGCCCAGCCATGGCACAAAAGGTGGCCGTAAAGACCAACCTGCTGTATGATGCAACAAGCACCATCAATCTTGGAACAGAATTTGGGCTATCACCCAAATGGACTCTTGACGTCTCTGCCAATTACAATCCTTGGACCTATTCTAATAATAAGAAATGGAAACATTGGTTAGTACAACCTGAGGCGAGATATTGGTTCTGTAATAAGATGATGGGACATTTTATAGGATTCCATACCATTGCTGGTTCCTATAATATAGGTAACGTCAATGCAGACTTTAAGTTTCTGGGCACGGACTTTTCCAAGCTGAAAGATTATCGGTATGAAGGATGGTTTGTGGGAGCTGGCGTTGCTTACGGATATTCCTGGGTGCTGTCCAAGCACTGGAACCTCGAAGCAGAACTTGGCGTTGGATATACTTACAGTAAATCTGACAAGTTTGAATGTGCCAGTTGCGGAGAAAAGTTGGAGGATGACAAGACCCATCATTATGTGGGACCAACCAAAGCCGCACTCAACTTAGTGTATGTTTTCTAAATTCAACAATAGAACATTTAAAGGAAAGTACCTATGAAGATTTCATATCAGATAACAGAAAACTTACTCGGAGCCTTCATGCTGATGCTTGCTTTGCCTGCCTCAGCAGACAACAGAAGCGCAAATGAGATTCAGGAAGGCAAGAATATCCAGGTAATCAATAAGGTAATCAAGAAAAAAGGCAACAAGGTTAGTGTACAGATGGATCTCAACCTTGACAAGGTGATGCTTGGCAGCAACAAGGGATTGGTTTATACACCAATGATTGTCAGTGGAGAGGATACGCTGAAGATGCCGGCGGTAGAAGTGATGGGACGCAAAAGATACATCTACTATCTGCGCAACCAGCAAACAGCAACCCCAAACCCACTCGTTGTGGCACAGCGCAACAACAAGAAGCCACAAACCATCCACTACGCTTACACCGTTCCTTACAGCAGCTGGATGAAGAACTCGCAGATGCTCGTGGCTCACGACGCCTGCGGTTGTAACCAGACACTGTTGGACGAAGGCATCCTCAACTCCTTGGGCAATGCACTCTCTACCCCAGATAAACTCTATCATGCCTATATAGAGCCAAAGGCAGAGGCTATCAAGAGAAGACAGGAAAACGGTTCAGCAAAACTGAACTTCCCTATCAACAAATGGGATATCGTTTACGACTTGGGCAACAATGCCTCTGAGCTTGAAACAATCCGCAAGACGATTGATCTCGTCAAGAATGATCCGGATGTTACAATTACATCTATTATTCTTCACGGCTATGCTTCACCGGACGGAAGATACGCCAACAACGAGAAACTGGCGCACAACCGTACACAGGCTCTCAGGAATTATCTGTTGAAGACCTATCCTATTGATCAAAAACTGTTTGCGATAACAAGCACAGCTGAGGATTGGGAAGGAACCAGAATTTTTGTAGAAAACCATGACATGCCAGCCAAAGAGCAAGTATTGAGCATCATGAACAGCAACCTGACTCCTGACGAAACAGAAAAGGCTATCGCTTCAAAAGCAGGAGAAGGTTTCCGCTATCTTGTGAAGAATGTATGGCCTGGACTGCGCCGTACGGACTACACCATCAAGTATGATGTAAAGGCCTTCAACCTGGAAGAAGCTCGCAAGGTCATCAAGACACGTCCTCAGAAGCTTTCGCTGCAGGAGATGTATATGGTGGCACAGAGTTATCCTAAGGGCAGCGATGAATTCAACACGGTCTTCGATATTGCCGTAAGAATGTATCCGGAAGACAAGCTTGCCAACCTAAATGCTGCCTATGCTGCCATCGAACGTGGTGACAAGGTCAGCGCAGAGAAATATCTCAAGAAGGCAGGCAACGGTGTTGAAGCAGATAATGCCCGCGGTTGTCTTGCAGTCATGAATGAGGATTATGAGACGGCAAAGACTTTCTTTGAGAAAGCTTCTGCTGCAGGTCTCAAGGGCGCACAAGAAAACTTGGAAAAGATTCTTCCAATCTTGTAAGCATACTATCAGATTTGTTCATAAAAAGATATAAGTTATAGATAATAAGGATTGTTATTGGTTTAAAAACAGAACCCAACCATTTGTATGCGAAACATTTTTAGGAAATAAATAAGAATAAAATATTAATAACGTTTTAACAAATTAACAAGTAAAAGATTATGAAAAAAATGAATTTGCTCGTAATGAGCTTGGTTTCAGCCGCAGCTTTGTCTTTCACAAGCTGCAGCAGTAATGATGATTTAGCTGGTGACAACGCAGGTCAGGCTAAGGTAGATGGTTTCTACATGACTTTGAATGTACAGACTCCAAAGTCAGATGGTACCAGAACTGTAGTTAACAAGCCTACAGTGGATGCAACTGCAGCAGAATCAGATGTAACAAGCGGTACAATCTACTTGGTAGATGCTGCTGGTAAAGTTGTTTTCACAAAGGAAATCACAGAAACAGAATGGAAAGCAGGTAAGCCAACTCAGGGTAATGATGGTTCTACCAAGATTAAGATTGAAGTAGATAAGGTAGTTGCAGGTGCAACATATAAGGTATACTTCCTGGCTAACGCTACAGATGAAAAGCCATGGGAGAATATCTTCACTGCAACAAATAAGTTTGCTAAGCCATACGATACAGACAATAATTTCGCAATGTTCAACCAGAACGATAAAGATGTTAATGGCAATGGCTATACTGTAGTATTTACCGATGACAACAAGAAGGAGGCTAATGCTGCACAGATTAAATACGACAACGCTGTAAGCCCTATCAAGATTGAGCGTTTGACAGCTCGTATTGATGAGCCAACATCTAATGCTGCAGAAATTAAAGCATACACAAAGACAGATGCTACACCTGCAGAGAAAAAGGCTATGGAAGATGCTGTTAAGAAAGTAGAGTCTATTAAGATGACTGGCTATGCAATCTCTAACTTGTCAAACAAGAGCTATATCATGCAGAACTGGACTGGAACAACTCTGAACATTCCTTCAGACATCACATATTATCAGCCAAAAGATGACTTCGGTACAGCTACTTTGCTTAAGAACGGAGACTACTTCACTGCAGCAACTGCTCCTAATACTCATAAGGATTATGTATTTGAGAACAACTCATCTACTGCAGCAACTTCAATGTACTTTGAATATACTGTAAAGCTCAAGGATATGGCTGACGCAGACTTCCCTGAAGATGGTACATTCTACCGTTACAACAACGTTATCTACAAGAGCTTCGCTGACATCTATAAAGCTTACAATGATGTAGAGGGACTCTTCGGTGGTAAGACTGCAGATCAGATGAAGGCTGAGGTGATAGCAGCTAAGGCTGCACCAACTACTGAGGGTGAACCAACTGTAGAAAACAAATTGGATAACTTCCGTCAGACATACAAGATTGAAGTCTTCAACTGCGGTAAGACATACTACAAGCAGGCTATCAAGGATCAGTACATCGGTTACGAGAATGCTATCCAGCGTAATAGCATCTATCGCTTGACAGTAAACAATATCTTCAACGTTGGTGCACAGGTTCCTAACGGCACACCAGACAAGGAAGGTTTGTTCTATCTTGATGTTACTGTTTCTGTTAACCCTTGGGTTCTCAATACACAGGACGTTGACTTTAAGTAATATTCCGTCAAACCAGACAGATAAAATATAAATACATATATATATACTAAGACTCTCGGGGGAGCAATCCTCCTCCGAGAGTTTATCAATCAAAACGTTCGTTCTGAAAAGCAACGAAAACATTCAGAAAAGATAACTAACATTGCCGCCCATGTATAAAAGGCGGGAGATACAAAGACGTGCCGTCATCCCCCAACCCGAAAGACTGGCACTTTTCATCCTTAGAAAATAACGATGCCGAAGGCAACGAAACAGAGAGCTGATGAAGCAAAGATATTCGCTACCTACGGCACTCTCTATATAAAATAAGTAAAAGATTATAAAAGATAAAGAATATGGCACATTTCCTCAACAACAAATGTTGCAAGCTAGTTTGCATCTCAGCCATCGCACTCACTTCTCTTTCATCATGCATGAAAGATGATATCACGGGTTGCCCTACAGCTAAGTTGTCACTCAAATTTGACTACACTTACAATGTCAAGGAAGCCGATGCATTCTCTGCAGAAGTGAAAAACCTCAACGTTTATGTATTCGACAAGAACGGCAAATTCGTTGATACCTATACAGAGTCAGCAGACAAGTTTGAGTTAGGTCATCAGATGGAAATCACAGACCTGCAGAAGGGCAAGTACACCTTCGTCTGCCTGGCTCGTGACAAGCAGCCTGCACTTGCTGGCACCAGAGCAGACGACGATGAGACTGAGTTTACATTCACACAGCTTACTCCTGGTATTTCAACCATTGAAGATCTGCAAGAGGAAATGGGTAAGAAGAACGGAGATGCTTCGGTCAACGACAAGCAGTTTACTGCTCTCTATACAGCCCAGGATACCGTCAGCTTCGATGGCACAAACGATGCACAGGGCAAACTGAGTCTGATGAAGTGTACCAAGACATACCGAGTGGTGATGCTTCCATTCGAACCCGACCAGAAAGGCTTTACCGCAGAAAACTTCGATGTAGAGATAAAAGGTTCTGCTGCCCTCCTCGACTATAAGGGCGACAAGGTAAAACCAAAGTCAATCACATATCTGCCATTCGACAAGAAACTGGTAGAAAACCACAGTGGCAAGACCGAGGTGGAAGGCGAAATCGTAGAAAAAGCTTTGGTTTACGACCTCTCATCATCCCGTATGTTTGAGACCAAGGACGACAACAAGAGCCGTGGGGCTATTGGAACCAATGATTATGACGACAAACGCATCGTCATCACAGACAAGCGAACAGGCAAGGTAATCTTCAACCATTCCCTGCCTTGGTTCCTCTCCCTCTGTGCGAGCGACCGCTACGGCAAAGACTGGACCGATCAGCAATATCTGGACCGCCAGGACCACTACACCCTGGTGTTCTACGTACCTGCACCAAGCTCCAACTACAGCATGGATGCAAGAATCAAGGTAAACAACTGGGTTCTGAACCTACAGAATACCGACCTGGGAAAATAAGAAAAGATAAGTATAAGTAAAAGAAAGAAAAGATGACTAGCTATAAAACTACTTTGACCAAGATGACCCGCCAGATTTGTACGGCACTCGCTGCTTTGCTCATGGTAGGCGCAATGGCATCTTGCTCAGAGAATCAAGATACAGAGACAGCTGAGAACCATGACGCATATATCAGCCTCAGCTTCTCTAGCAATTCGGCTAACAGCACCCGAGCTGGAGAAAGACGTACGGAAGGTATGCTCGCAGACAATGAAAGTAAAGCTGACCCCAACTCAGAGAGCGACATTCACAGCATCAAGGTGTGGGTGTTTCAATCTGGCACAAACGAAGATGCCAATCCTATCGCATATAAGGAAGAAGCATTGAAAGATATTAATGGCAGCTACAATTTGCAGCTACGTTTCTTAAGAAAGATAGCAGGTAAAGAGGTGGAAAATATCGACCTCTACATCCTCGCAAATTCCGAAAGTACCAATATAGAAAGCAAGTTGAACGGTAAGGATTTCAGCAGCATCACCCGCAAGGAGTTGCAGAATATCTGCTTTGACTCTACTTTTGGCATTCAGGAAAATGGCAATCCACAGAACACAAAAGTTCCTGAAACAGGTCTCCCTATCTCTCGTGCCATCACCAATATTTCTGTAGAGAATCATGTTGGAACAACCGAAGCAGAGGCAAAGACCAAAGGAATCAAGATTCCTCTGGTTCGCGCTGTTTCCAAGCTCCACTTCTACTTTGCCCGAAAAACGGGCATAGAAAATGTAAAGGTTACCAGTATCGAGGTGGAAGGAAACACCATTCCTACCGCCAGCTATATCTTCCCTGATGAGACTGAATACAAAGAAAATGATGACAACCAGGTTGTTACCAGCAACAAATACAATGTAAACAGTACAGGCTATGTATCAACTGTTTTGAAACTGAATGGTGTTGAGACTGATAACATCAAGGAAGTAGAAGATCCAGAGAAGTTCAAGAAGAACGAAACTCAAACTGCACAGGATTATCTGGATGCCTTTAAGAAAGCAGGAATTGCTTCCCACAACCTGTGCTATCTCCGTGAAACCACCAAGGCAATCAAAGGAAAGATTCATTATTCTTTAGGCACGGAAGAAAAAAGCGTTGACTTCAGTATCCCAACAGACGGTAAAGCCATCCGCAACCGCGAGCTGGTAGTTTATGGCTATTTCCTCAACGGACAGATGGGTAAACTCACCGTTACACCTAGTATCCAGGAATGGCAGGATGGAGGAACGTATGATTTCATCGATGCATCAACAAGTGTAGTTATCCCTGACGGCGACCAGACCGAATGGGGCTACAAGGTATATTACGGTTTCCCTAAACGCGGACCAATGATTACACTCCAGAATATCGACACCAAAGGTCAGCCATGGATTCTCCAGACTGACAACCCGATGTTCGGATTCGTACAATGCGACCAAAATGGCAATTATCCGGAAGATACGCCTTACTACGATCCCGAAATCACAAAGGATAATGATGGCAAAAATCCAGTAGGAAAAACCTACAAGATAGAGGATTTCATCATCAACCAGAATGGTGAGAAGAAGACGCTCTACTTCTATGTGGTTCCGAAAAACAGACTGGATTTGGCAAAGCCACATAATGTAAAGGCGCAGGTGTTCCTGACCAAATATCCGAACGATAAGTTCGTCCTGAATCCAGGTTTCCAATATAAAGGATGTAAAGAGGGAAAATTCGCCGGTAAGGATATTCACTTTGAACAAGTATTATAAAGACAACAGAAAACAATATTCATCATGAAGAAGTTATATAAAGACATAAGATTCGCAAAATGCATCTTGGCTCTTACGGCAGGATGGCTCATGGCAGGATGCTCGGCTGAAGACGAACTGGGAAACGGTTCGGCTGCACAACAGCTGAGCATCACTCCTATGGTCAACGACCTGCAGACCACAAGAGTGAAGGAAGAAGAGAATCTTCATGAAAAAACTCTGTCTTCTCTTGACTTTAAAATGTTCGAAACGACAAATGGTGATTGTAGAATCGACCGCCAGTTTAAAAGTCCGGCAGAAAACCAGGCAGAGGTACTGGCTTCCGGCAACTGGAAGGAGAGCCTGAACCTCCAGCCAGGTCAAAGTTATGCATTCTATGCTGCTGCCAACACCAAGCAGAGCCTGCAAGGCAAAAGCCAGAATGAACTTCAGAATGCTACCCAGCAGGATGTGGATATCTGGAAGCCTTACTCTACAGGTAACAGCAAGAAGCAGTTTCTGATGAGCAGTTATGGTTCATACCAGATTACAGAAGAGGCTGAACAGAATATCCCGGTAGAACTGGTAAGAGCCGCTGCCAAGATCAAACTCAACATCTCTTCTACGGTGAAGGATTACCATATTTCAGACGTTCAGTGGAAACTCATCAATTACAATACCAATACTACCATCTTTGCTGGTCAAACCGCAACTCCATCTATCATATCAGACAACAATACCTGGAGCACAGCAGCATCTGCAAAAGATGAGAAGGGGAATGATGTCTACACGGTAACCACCTACAGTTATTCCACCCAATGGGAAACTCAGAAAACAATGCCACAGATTGTAGCAAAGGTCAACTTCAAATATAAGGACAATTCAAAATCTGATATCCAGAAGGAATTGAATATACCGGTTCGTGACCCTCAGGGTGACAAGAAGTTAGACCGCAACTATATCTATACCGTCAATGCTATCATCAAGTATCTGGATACCAATACGGATATCGATTACGACGGAGATACTGATTATCTGAAATGGGAGATTGCCAAATGGACCCAGGGGGAAGATACTTTTGTGAAGGGCGATAAAGCCAGCTTCCTGGTGGTATATCCTACCCAGCTGAACCTCAAAGCTCTGACTGATTGGAATAAAGAAAACTGGTGCATCGACTGGTTTGCTTCCTCCAACTGCAATACTGATAACAACAGACAGGCTTATTACTTCGATAAATACGGTTATAAAAAAGAAGATCAAAATCTGGTAGGACAGACTATCAGTCAAGTGAATACAAGCACAGGAGATAACAACCGAGGAAGAATAACTATCCACGGAAGTAAACCTGAGCAAAACACCATTCTTTATATCAACTTCCTGGTCAAGACAAATGATGGTATCAAATCTCAGAAAGTGAATGTCAGGAAGTATCCAGCCATCTATTCGCTCAATGTGGCAAATGCCGATGCTTCAGATAAGAGCAACACCCAAAACCGTCTTTACACGGTACAGTTTACAACCAATCAGGGAATCAACGATTTCACTGTAGCCAAGCCAAAACTCGATAGCGAGAATATGTCTACAGACAAGACTGTTTCACCTGCCTTTATCATTGCATCTACAGGAAATAGCAACGAAACGGCAGAAAGCAACGAGGCTGCAAGAAGATACTGCCAAAATTACAGCGAGAGGGCTACAACGTATAAGAACGAACCGCTAGAAATGACAGGTTGGCGACTTCCTACCCGAGACGAAGTAAATCAGATTTATCAGTTGGCAAAACAGGATAAAGCAATAGATAGTCAGGTACTCAAAGGTGAAAACTATTGGACGCTCGATGGAGACAAGACTACCTACAATAACAACCAACCGGCAAAAGGCACATACGTTCGCTGCGTTCACGACCTCACCTTAGAGGAAATTGAGAAAATTGAAAACCAAGGTATAGAATAACAGAAGGTAAGCAAGATGAAAAAATATAAATTATATATCGGAATCATGACGGTTCTGTTAACAGCAATGTTAACAGGCTGTTCTGACAACATACCCGACAATATTACTTCTCCTACCGAAGCAAACGAAACAGAAGAAGGTTACTATACGGCAAGCTTCAACGTATCCATCCCCAACTTCGAACAGCAGGTTACCCGAAGCACCCTGTTTACGAATGAAGGCATCGGGAAAAACTGCGTAAAGCTGTTCTGCTTCGATGAGGAAGGTCAGTTCGTGGGTTTTGGAAAAGTCGGGGAATTCGGTGAAATCAAAGGTTTCAGAAGAGACGCAAACGGCACCATCATACAAAACGGCGACAAAGATATCGACGATAATGGACAAACCACCCCTCGAAATTTCTCTGCCCAGATTCCCAACAAGACGGCTCGCATCCATCTGGTGGCAAATACAGAAAGCCAGTACAAGACCATCGACTGGGATAACCAGTCAAAATGGGTGGGTATGCACGAGAATATACTGATGACCACCTTCGAGACAGAGTATGGTGAGGATCAGGCTGCGCTGACCCGATACTGGGGCTACATCAAGGAAGATTCGCCAGAGAAGCTCAAGGAATATCTCCGCCAGGATAATACCAAGCAGGATTACATCATCCATCTCATCAGAGACAGAGCCAAGATTTCGGCAAGATGGAGTGATCAAGCCAAAGCAGCCAATTCAAACCTCAAAGACGAGGACTTGGCGATGACTGTGGTGAATGGTATGGCATACGGAACCCTCGCTCCCTTCGACCGTAACAACCTGCGCTTCGATAAGACTACAGGTGGAAGCAACTGGGAATGGTCCGTGGATTATGTAACTCCTGCCATCAGTAACAAAAGGTTGAAAGGTGATAGAGGACAGATGTATAATCCTACCGCAGCATTCGAAGAAAGAAACCTACCTACTGATCCGGCAAAGGTATTGCTGAAATACAACGAAAGATGTTACCTGATATACTTGCAGGATCAGGACAACGTTCCTTATGCCATCAAGCGAAATTACGAATATAAAATCATCATCGACAAACTGGACGAAAACTATGGTAAGGGAAGTTTGGAGGAAGCGCTGAAAAGCGCACCTGTCAATAATCCTTGGATTAGAGTGGAACAATACATTCCGGGAGTGATAGATGGTAATTTTGAACTCTCCATCAACGAAGGCACCTATCAGACCACCAATGCAGCTTCCGGTTCTGAACAAACCATCCAATTCACCTATAAGGGCGATGATGCAGCCAACAAGCAGCCTACGGATTTCAAGGCTTTATGGACTGAGAACCTGTCATACGGGACGGTGGATGCTCCACAGGTTACTGCCTATACCTACAATGCCTCTTCCAACACCGGAACGGGTACCATCACCTACCAGCTGGGGACGGTAGATGAAATCTGGCGACAGGGTATCATCCACCTCATCGACACGAAACATGGACTGAACAGAAACATCCATCTCTACAGCATCAGCGAGGTAGACTATCAGGTAAAGGCAAGCGCAAACAGCTTCAAGTTTACTGTTCCTGCCAACTACCCGAAGGAACTGCTGCCAGTAGTAGTGAAGGTAGCATCAAACGATGTAACTCCAGAAGGCTGCGACATTGAGCACAGCTCAACCCATGAGACAGGGCAGAATATGAATTGCTGGTATGTATTCAAGGCTGGTGAAGCCGGCAAGACATATACCTTGAACTTGAAAAACGTTCATCAAAACGCTACTGGCAATGCTACCTACTACGTGAAGATGGACAATGCCAATCAAGGACAAGCAAAGGAGTAT
>ERZ1026856.1205-NODE-1205-length-13540-cov-19.443382_pt1 | contig 13540 bp, 15 predicted proteins | sample MGYA00380158_ERZ1026856 | MGnify/ENA primary metagenome ERZ1026856 (study PRJEB33269, sample SAMEA4719794) | human gut metagenome | biome: human-associated habitat; feature: organic feature; material: feces | place: Cameroon | collected 2013-10 ...
GAATGGGTGACCATGGTATGGGAATGGCAATGGCTTTATTTATGGAGGCATTTGTATCGATACATATGTCTGTGTTTGTGCTTTTGCCGTTGTCGAAGATGATTTCCAGGGAAAACAGCAAAAAAATCTTCTGGATATTATTCTGGATCAGAATCGCGATACTGTTATGCTTTGATTTTTTCATCACTACAGGAATCGCAGTGGTGGATTTCTTTGCTGTATTTGTGGGAGCGTTCATCGTGACACCCATTTCGATAAAAAAGGGCATCCGAATTACAAAGGGCAGTGAGCGGTCCGGTGCACAGTCCGATGTGCAGACCGGTGTACAGTCCGGTGCACAGCCCGATGTGCAGACCGGTGTACAGTCCAGTGCACAGTTCGATGCGCAGTCGGATACACAGTCTGAAAAAACAATACTTGTATCTGCAGGACAGAGTTCTGAAAAAAAGGCAGTGCATGCCGCTGATTTTGATCCTTTGTTTGCCATGCCCGAAGAGAAATGTGTGGAAGCGTTTATCAAGCGAGAAATGCAGCGTGCCCAAATCGCGGAAGAGCAGGACCTGATTCCGGAAGATATGCTGCGCAGAAAAAATATCCTGAATCTTATTTTTGCAGTTTTATTATTTGTTTATGTGTCCTTGTTTTTCTTCCATTTTCCCATGATAACTTATGTCCTTGGTTTCCTGATACTGGCAGTATATGCGTTTTGTACCGGCAGGTATCAGCTGATGAGATATTTGAAAAAAGAAATCAAATCCAGACCGCAGGAGAAAATCTCCAACATTGTCCTGAATGTAAAGGCGACGCTGGTGCAGGATTACAGCAAAAAGCTGAAATGGATCCTTATGGCTGCGGCTGTCGCAGGATCCCTGCTGCTGTTTAGTAAGCCCAGAATCCTCTATGAGCAGTCAAAGGAAGGATATTATGTATGGTTTTATACGTATGGTCTGACGAATATGACAACAGCGGCCATTCCTGCTGCCTATCAGGGAGAAAAAGTAGTAGGTCTTCGCGGAAACACGTTTTCCAATATGCCCTTTTTAAGAGAGGTGATACTGCCGGATACCATTACGGAAATCAGAGGACAGGCATTTAAAAACTGTGGAAATCTGGAACGCGTAAGGCTGCCGGAGCATCTGATCTATCTTGGCGGGGAGGCTTTTTATCACTGTACCAGTCTGGAAGAGGTAAACCTGCCCGATGGACTGACAGAGATCAAAGGCAGCACCTTTGAAGAATGCAGCAGTCTGCAGCGCATTGAAATTCCTGACAACGTGACCAGAATCGGCGGACATGCTTTTTATGGCAATATCAGTCTGGAAGAGGTAGAGATCTCACCCGACAGCAAACTCCGGGAGATCGGTTCCTCTGCCTTTCGGCGCTGTGATTCTTTGCGGGAGATCACATTGCCGCGGAGCACTTTTGTGAATGGACGGGCTTTTAAAGAGACACCGGTAAGGATCGATTACTATGAATACTAAATTTATTCATCTATTATATGTGCCTACCATGGCATGCAACATGCAGTGCCGGTACTGCTACCTGGAGGACAATACCGTAGACACCCTGGAGGGGGAGGACTGTGTGGAGACGCTGCGTTATGCCATTGCGAAATTCAGGGAAGCAGATGTGGTGCCCTTTAACATTTCTCTGCACGGCGGCGAGGTTACCACTCTGTCAAAGCAAAAATTTCATGATCTGATTCAATACATCAGCGAATACTACCAGGAAAACCGGGAGCAGATCACGAACGCCGGCTTTAAAGTGGGGCGTCCTCATATCAAGACAAATCTGTATGGGTTGGACAGACATATGGAAACGATCCGGGAGTTCAGGGTATCTGTGTCCGGAAGCCTGGATTTGCCTTTTTCGCTGCATGAAAAATACAGAGTGACCAAAAACGGTGAGGGTACCCTTGACCGGATTTTTGAGAATATCAGGCTGCTGGAGTCAATTCCCAACAAGAAAAAGGTCTCTGCAACAATTTTTAAGGAACATTATGAGCAGATCGATCAGATCATTGAGGATATCCGATTCCTGGATCAGAATACCTGCCTGGACATGAATGATTTCAACTTCATGATAGGATTCGATTACAATTCCTGCGGTCTGCTGCATCACATGAGCGAAGAGGAACAGCTGATTTTTTACCGGCGGATGCATGAGGCCTTTGACGGAACCAATCTGGATACAGGCGTAAACGGCCCATGGTTCGATGAGTTCGGACCGGAATACTGCACCAACTGTGACAACTGCGGAGAGAAATTTTTCCTGCTGGAGCAAAACGGAGACCTTTATTCCTGCGTCAGAGGGCAGAAAAAGGAAGATTTTTACTATGGAAATATCTATCGGGATACTGTGGAAGCGATATTAAAAACCGCTGCCCGAAAGATTTTCCAGAGCCATAATCAACAGCCGTTTTCTGAGACATGCGCCAAATGTAGATACTTGTATCTGTGCAAAACGGGGTGCCCCTTTGTAAAAAATGTATACAAGTCCGGAAAAAGCTACACCTGTCTGCTGCAGCAGCAGATGTATAAGGATCGCAATTATAGTCAGGATCCTTTCCCGGAGGAGACGGTCTATGAATATGTGACAAAGATGCGTCTGGAGGATCCGGAAAGGTATCGACCTGCAAAGCAATCTGTGGAATATCCCGGATTGGAGCAGATCATTGCGGAAGATGGAAGACTGAAATACATTTACGACAGTCACGTGTTTGAACTGGAAGTGGATGGAAAACGGTATCCGTTGGTTTCCCAGCTTCTTCGAAAATCCAGGGATATCGTCTATCTGACCCCCATCAGTACGGTGAAGATCCGCATGAAAAAGCATATGCTGGAGGAAGAATGCGATTATCCTGAGAACAATGCCCTGTATCTGATGCTGCTGTCGGGAGAGCTTGTGACCTACGGGGATGAGGGACGGACAAAACAGCGGCATCTTGCCACCCATCAGATTTACAAAGGAGTGCTGGATCATTCCAGGGAAAACGAAGTAGAATGGTATGTATACGACATTTCCGGACTTTTGGGGGAATATGCGAAGGAATATGCTCAGGACAAGCCAAACAACCTGTTTTTCACCACAACGGAGTTGAGAGATTACCATTACCAGAAGCAGAAAAACAATGCCTATTATCACATACAGGCCATCAATCTGCCGTTCCAGAATATAGAATTTTACTATATGACATTGGAGCAGAAGAAGGACGAGGAGGCTTCCCATGAATTTTGAACCGCAGACCTACGAAGAACTGATCCGCATGAAGCGTTGTGTGGAATTGACAAAATACTACGAACTGACAGAGGAGGAACTGGAGGAGATCTACCGTTTCCTGGAACAAAATCCAGAGGCTTCCGTTAAGGGCGGCAGGCAGAATCTCGCTCTTATCAGGGGACAGGATACCCAGAATGCCCAGGTGATCATGGCAAATTGCATCGATAGCAGCATAGATGGGATCTTGATGTCCCAGACAGTATTCAAGGTGATTCCCCATTATGTACCATCCTCTGGCTCTGCAGGAAGCAGCGGCTCTTCTTCCAACAATAATAACAATAATAATAACAATAATAACAACAACAGATAGGACGCATAAGCTATGGCATTTATATCTGAAACAGTTCACCTGCACAGGCTTGCGGAAAACGGCGTCAAGATCAGGACCGCCTACATTGTGGATGGGAGCCTGCGATACCGGACCACGGATGGGACCACCCAGGAGGATGTGAAGCATGGCATCCGTTGTCGAAAGGAGTATTTCAGACAGGGAAAACTGCTTCATACGGAAAAAATCTTTGATTCCCGTATCGAGTACACCTACGTATCCGGAATCGATGGGGAGGCAGAGCATACCTGTGAAAACTGCGGATTTACCGGTAAAATAAAGGAATTTATGGATGGGTGCCCTTATTGTGGTGCGGCCTCTAACATTGACTATGTAGAGAAAGAGTTGGGCAGCAAGTATCATTATGACCTGGTACTGCAAAACCCGATCTACCGACTTATCACCGGCGTGGTGGATTACGGATTTTCCCTGTTGATATGCTTTTTATGGATCCTGAATACCTCCAGGACCTTTAATGGCTATGATGTGGGAAAAATATTTCTTTACGGCACGATCCTGGCCCTGATTCTCTATTATTTTTTTTATCTGTGGGATGCTTATGCGGTGCTGGAGCCCATCAGACGATACAAAGAGCGGCAGAACAGAAGACAGCGAGAATTCTGGAGCCGTACCGGGATCGACAAAAAGCGATTTTATAATAACCTGAACTATGAAGCCGGCAGACGCTACTATTCCCGGCCGGGGGTCATAGATTACGACATAATTGACTACACGGACCTGCAGGAACACGAAGAAAACGGCAGGTTGTGCGTGAGGGTGGAGCTGCAGGTCAGACTGGTGTACCTGCGAAATGGGAAAATCAGATCCGAATATCAAAAGGATACCCTGACGCTTTGCCGAAATGACAGAGTCATGAATCTGGACTCCGGAATCCAGGTAATAAAATGCCCTCAATGCAATGCAAATATAGATGTAACAAAGGGGAAATGTGAATATTGCGGGACAAAAATCGACAGTGTGCAGGAATGGGAGGCTCTGAAAACCGAATGTGTCGAGAATAGAAAATGAGGTGAAATCATGGCATATAATGAGCTGATCAAAAATTTTAATAAGGTTCGGGATTATATGCGGGATTTTTATATCTATGGGTTCAAGAGCCGGGAGGATTATACGAGAAAAAGTACCAGGTCTTATGATGATGAGAAACGTCGGATAGAGAGCTGGCTTGGGGAGTATATGAAGTTTCGTCAGGACGCGGATGGGAAGAAAGTATTTTTGTCAATTGACAGCAGGGTAACCAGACACAATCCGCTTTATAAGGCATGGAAGACGAAGAGCTTTACAGACGGAGATATCACCCTTCATTTTATTATTATGGATATTCTTTCTGACGGACAAGAACGGTCCCTTATGGAGATTGCGTCTTTGGTGGATGGATATCTGACAGCTTTTGAGCAGGCAAGAGTATTCGATGCCGCTACCATCAGGAATAAACTCAACGAATATGTAAAAGAAGGATTGTTGATAAGCAGGAAAAAAGGTAAAACGATTTTATATCGTCGTGCAGAAGAATTTGAACTGCCGGATACGGATGTTTTGGATTTCTTTTCAGAAATTGCACCCTGCGGAGTGATCGGATCATTTCTGAAGGATAAAACAAAGGACAGAGCGGACCATTTTGCATTCAAACACCATTACATAACAGGGGCAATGGACAGTGAGGTTTTATGTACGATTCTGGAAGCGATTCATGAAAAAAGAACCATAACGGTTGAAATGATCCATCGTAAGAAAGATCATATTACGGAAACAAAGGTTGTTCCGCTTCGGGTAATGCTCAGTGTGCAGAGCGGAAGACAATATATCATGGTCTACGTCCCGCATTTTAAACGGATCACAGCGTATCGTCTTGATAGTATTGTTACGGTGAAAAAGGGTGAGCCCGCAGATCGATTTGATGAATTGAGAGATAAACTGCTTGGAATGCAGCAACACATGTGGGGAGTCGCTACAGACAGTCGTGCGTCAAATCGCATGGAGCATATTGAATTTACCGTTCAGTATGCGGAGGGAGAACAGCATATCCCGAGGCGGTTGGAACGGGAAAAACGAATCGGGCAGGTGGAATACCTGGGGGAACATGCCTGTCGATTTTCGGCGGATGTTTATGATGCAAGCGAATTGATACCATGGATACGCACCTTTATCTGTCGGATCACAGATATTTCCATTTCGAATAAGATTCTGGAAACACAGTTTAAAGAGGATTTGCAGGCGATGTATGAAATGTATGGACTGGAAGGGGAGAAATGATCATGCTGTTTCATGAAATTTACAGTACATATTTTCAAACCGTGGCGAAGATATTGACAGAAGCAGTGGATCATCCGCTAACGAGTGGAGAAATCGATTCGATCATCCGGGAGTATGCATTTGACGAGAGCACATTAAATATACCAGAGTCTTTGGGAATAGCACATTGGCAGTTATTGAAAGAGGATGGAACAACCATTCTCAAAAAAAGCCGACGATGCCCCTTACGATCCTGCAGAAACGCTGGATCAATGCAGTTGCATTAGATCCAAGGATCCGCCTGTTTACGGATCATCCGGTCACATTTTCCGATGTCGAGCCGTTATTCCTGCCGGAAGATATTTCTGTCTTTGATCAGTATTTGGATGGTGATCCGTATGAGGATGCAGGATACATCCAAAACTTTCGTTTGATACTGGATGGGATCAGGCATCAGTACCCGATTCAGATCACCGTTACGAATCGTCATGGGAAACGAATCACAACCAAAACAATTCCGGAATATCTGGAATATTCCGAGAAAGATGATAAATTCCGGCTGATTGGTACCGGAAGCCGACTGGGGAATACGATCAACCTTGGCAGGATCACTTCCTGTGAAAAGTGCGAGTGTCAGAAAGGGGAAAAGGTTGGAAAAAGAAATCTGCCGCGGCCGCGTAAAGTGATATTTGAACTGGTGGATGATCGGAATGCTTTGGAACGTGTTTTGATGCACTTCGCCCACTTTGAAAAACAAGTCGAGAAAATAGAGGATCAAAAGTATCAGGTGACGTTGCTCTATGATAAAGAAGATGAAACAGAACTTTTGATCCGTGTGCTTTCCTTTGGACCAATGCTTCGTGTTGTGAAGCCTGCGGCATTTATTCATTTAATAAAGGACAGATTGTCAGAACAAAAAAGTTGTGGACTGTAAAAGTTCGCAACTTTTTTCATGATAAAAGGAATTGGAAGAGATAAACTCAGATCATAGCAAAACATAAGAAAGGACGGGGACGAAATGCTTGAAATAAAGGGAAAAGTTACAACAGCAATCTGCTATGCAAATGTCATAGAAGACGAGGCGATCGAGCAGATCAGAAGAATGTGTGACTATGATCTGACAAGGGGAAGCAAGGTGCGGATCATGCCGGATGTCCACGCCGGAAAAGGCTGTACGATCGGAACGACAATGACAGTCACAGATAAGATCTGTCCGAATATTGTAGGAGTCGATATTGGCTGTGGAATGTATACTGTAAAACTGCAGGATCAGAGGATCGATTTTGAAAAATAGATGAAGCATGCCATTATGTTCCTTCCGGAAGGAATGTGTGGGAAGGGAGAATGGAGCGGTTTGATCTGACATCGCTTAAATGCTACAGAGCTTTGCGGGATGCAAAGAGGTTGGAAAGATCGCTTGGAACGCTGGGCGGAGGAAACCACTTTATTGAGATCGATCAGGCAAAGGATGGTACGTATTATCTGGTCATTCATTCGGGAAGCAGAAATTTGGGGAAACAGGTGGCGGAGATTTATCAACAGCTGGCAATTGATCTGCATGCGGGAAAAGAAGCGTACTTTAAGGAACGGGATGAATTGATCCGTACCTACAAAGAGCAGGGAAGAAGAGCAGAAATCCAGGAGGCATTGAAGCAGTTAAAAGAGAATTATGAAACACAGGAGTTGGATGCACCCCATGATATCTGCTGGCTTTATGGATCCTTTATGGAGGATTATCTGCATGATGTTGAAATTTGCCAACGATTTGCAAGAAGAAGCAGAGAGCGTATGGCGGAAGTTATCCTGGAAAGAACCAAAATGACGGCAGCAGAGGCTTTTCACACGATTCATAATTATATCGATGTGGAGGAGAGGATTCTTAGAAAGGGTGCAATTGCTGCACATGTCGGTGAAAAAGTATTGATCCCAATCAATATGAGAGACGGTTCTGTTCTTGCTGTTGGGAAAGGAAATCCGGAATGGAATTATTCCGCACCGCATGGAGCCGGAAGAGTCATGTCCAGAACAAAAGCGAAAAAATCCATTGATTTAGAGGAATATAAAGCATCCATGCAGGGGATTTATTCTACGTCTGTGAATGCAGATACATTAGACGAGGCTCCAATGGCATATAAATCACTGGCAGATATCATTGATGTGATCAGAGATTCTGTAGATATCATCGATATCATGAAACCGGTATATAACTTCAAAGCTGCGGAAGGAGAGCTTCCCTGGAAAAAGAAAGGCAACACAAATGAGAAAAAGGATACAGACTCAGCTTCGTAGAATCGAAGAAGAGGAAAACATAAAAATACTTCTGGCTGTTGAATCAGGAAGTCGCGCCTGGGGCTTTGCATCGCCGGATAGTGACTATGATGTGAGGTTTATTTATATCAGAAGAATGGAGGACTATCTGAAACTGGAGAAGGTTCGAGATGTGATTGAACTGCCGATGGATGATGTTTTGGATATGAACGGATGGGACTTGCAAAAAACATTAAGATTGCTATATAAGTCAACCCCAACCCTATTTGAATGGTTTTCTTCGCCCATTGTTTATCAGGAAACAGAATTTGCTGACAGGTTCCGTGATTTGATGATCCAGTATTTCTCATCAAAAAAAACGCTGTATCATTATATCAGTATGGCGGAAGGAAATTACCGGGAATATCTCAAAGGCGATTTTGTCAGAGCAAAGAAATATTTTTACGTCTTACGGCCGGTATTGGCCTGCCAATGGATTCTGGATCAGGGTACCCCTCCGCCTATGCTGTTTTCAGAGTTAATGAAAGCAGAACTTCCGGCAGAATTGACCGGTGCAGTGAAACAATTGCTGGAAATAAAGATGAATTCACCAGAAGTGAAGCTGATTCCACGGATCCCGGAAATAAATGAATATCTTGATGAAAGTATTTTGCGTATGAAATGTAGAGTGAGATCACTGGAGGATCGTCATACACTTGATTGGAATGCGTTGAATCAAATTTTTTTGCAGGAATTAAGGTCGGGGGGCTTTTGACCTCGACCTCGAATCTGTGGTATCATAGGATGCGGGATCATGGAAGTGCGCAGCACGGAATAATTCGTAGACGTCAAGGTCACATCATCCTGTAAGAGAAGTTTTTTGTTTTATTCATGACAATAGAATGTTCGCGGAGCGTGCATTCTATTGTTTGGGGGGATACAATATGCCTAAATCATCAAATCAGAAATTGAAACTGATATACCTTATGAAAATTCTACTGGAACGGACGGATGAAACGCACAGTATTACCATGCCGGAGATTATTGATGCGCTGGCAGCTTATGATATAAGTGCGGAACGCAAAAGTTTGTATAATGATATTGAAAATTTAAGAGTGTATGGTCTGGATGTTATAGGAACCCAGGAAGATCGAACGTATTCATACCATATAGGGAACAGGCAGTTTGAGCTTGCAGAATTAAAATTATTGGTGGATTCTGTGCAGTCAGCAAAATTTATCACGGCCAAAAAGTCAAATGAACTGATAAAAAAGATAGAGGGGTTTGCCAGCAAATACGAAGCATCACAGCTGCAAAGGCAGGTATTTGTAGCAGGTCGTGTAAAGACGATGAATGAAAGCATTTATTACAATGTTGACAGGATACATACCGCAATAGCAGAAAATTCGAGGATAACATTCCAGTATTTTCAATGGAATGTGGATAAGAAGATGGAACTGCGCCATGATGGAGCGCTTTATGAGGTTAGCCCCTGGTCCTTATCCTGGGATGATGAAAACTATTACTTAATTGCGTATGACAGTAATGAGAAGATCATCAAGCATTTTCGGGTAGATAAAATGCTTCATATCAAGTCAAATGGAAAAGGAAGAGAAGGAAGGCAGGCATTTAAATCATTTGATATGGCTGCATATGCCAGAAAAATGTTTGGCATGTATGGAGGCAAAGAAGAGCGGGTGCGCATTGAGTGTGACAATTCTTTTGCAGGGGTAATAATAGACCGTTTTGGAAAAGAGGTATCTATGATCAGACTGGATGACAAACGCTTCGCAGTTAATGTGGAGGTTGCGGTCAGCAGGCAGTTTTTGGCATGGATCATAGGTCTCGGAGAGGGAGTAAAACTTGTCGGACCGGATAATGTGGTGGAAATGATGAATGCGGAAATTGACAGATTGATAAAACAATACAAGAAATAAGAACATAAATTCGATATGTAAGGTGTGTTTATGGGACACCTTAGTTTTTATAATAAGAATCAGATAAGAGATAAGCTCTTACTGGTTCTTATTTTTTGAAGGAGGTATAGGAATGAAAAATTGGATGGATTTAAATGGCGATGGCAAAATAGATAGCACAGAAATGATGTTCGCAGAAGAAATGCTTTGCACCAGCAGGGAAGAACATGAAGCATTATTTGGAGATGCCGGAGACTTTGGGGATGACACAAAAGAGGATTTTGAGATGGATGCTATGGCAGCAGGACTTGATATTGGGGAATTAGAGTTTATGGATCCAGATGCCAGGGCAGAGGTATTGGAAGAAGCAGGGTTAGACCCGGATGATTATGATTTTGACTGAGATTTTTACGAAGGAGACTGATTTGTATGAGAAAGAATTCGTTTGGACAGAGACAGCGCAGCGATTATGCAGATGGTGTAGACGATGCAATGGATGAGTACGGAGAAGATTGGTAAAGCTGATAAATTTTTGCAGAAAGGAGACCACTATGGAAGAACTTTATTTTACAATAGCAGGCTGCAGCCATTATTTTGGCAGTGATTTTTTGGAAAAAGGAATGAAAGTCAAACTTGAGAAAGAGCCGGATAATGCGTACGACAAGGAAGCAATACAGGTAAAGGTCAAAGGACTTGGCAAAATAGGGTATGTTGCGAATAGTTCTTATACTGTTAAAGGTGAAGCTATGAGCGCTGGCAGGCTCTATGACAAGATTGGAGATAAGGCGAAAGGAAAGGTAGTATTCGTAGTAGATGGTGGAGTTGTGTGCAGGATCATTAACACAGGTAGAGGGCAAACAGAACAATCGTGCAGAATATCTTAGAGAATTGCCACTTACAGATGAAAATGTGAGTATAATCTGCAACAAATTTCGATTAGATTACAATCCACCCACTGGATGGTGTTTATCCGTACACCCTCCAGTGGGTGGATTATACATATTCAGAATGACAGGGTGACAAAACTCCGTCATGAGAACTATAGACAAAGAAGAAATGAAGCTATAAAAATACACAAAAAGTGCTTTGAAGGTTATCACCAGCAGAAACTGCCTTTCAGTAGGTTCTATGATGTGGTAAGCTATATTAAGTATAATTAGACTTATAGAATGGAAAGTGTTGGGAATATTTATAATTTAGAAAGTTGGTGGAAAGCTTGGACATAAAAAAATTAATCGGTGAAGCAACTGAATATGACAAAAAGCTATCTTTGGAAGCGAAGAAACCAAAGAGTTGGTGTAAGAGCGTAAGTGCTTTTGCAAATACACTTGGTGGAGCATTAATCTTTGGACTAGCCGATAATGATGAAGTTGTAGGACTTGAGAATCCGAATGGTGATGCTGAAAAAATAAGTGAAATCATTAAGACAAGGATGGATCCAATTCCAGAATTTCGTCTTCGATTTGAACAGATCGAAGATGGAAAAGTGTTAATTATACTGGATATTTTCAAAGGTGAAGAGACACCGTATTATTATTCGGGGGATGGTGTGCTGGAAGCATATGTTCGTGTTGGAAACGAGAGTGTTAAGGCGACATCAACGGAATTGAAAAGACTGGTGTTGCGCGGTAGAAATACATCTTATGATTCACAGATTTCTACGTATAAGGTGGAAGATTTTGCTTTTTCCAAACTCCGGGAAAGATATAAAAAATGGACGGGAAATAGTTTTGATGAGAAAGATCTTATATCATTTGGCTTGGCGAATGAGCAAGGATATTTGACAAATGCTGGAGCCTTGGTTGCAGATGAAAGTCCTATTCGATGGTCAAGATTATTTTGTACCCGCTGGAGTGGCTTAAATAAAAGTGGTGGTACAATAGATGCATTTGACGATGCGGAATATTCTGGAAGTGTATTGTCGTTGATTGATAATGGAGAAGCTTTTATTAAGAGAAATGCGAAATTAATGTGGAGAAAGACTGCTAATTCCAGAGAAGAAATGCCGGAATATGTAGAACGTAGTTATCATGAAGCCTTGGTTAATGCAGTGGCTCATAGGGATTATCTTGTGAATGGCAGTGAAGTGCATATTGATATTTATGATGATCGTATGGAAATTTATTCGCCGGGAGGCATGCCGGACGGTTCCGTTATTCAGGACAGAGATCCGCTTACAGTTCCGTCAACGAGAAGAAATCCAGTTTTGGCAGATATATTTAATCGATTGGGATATATGGAACGTAAAGGTAGTGGATTTGGAAAGATTATCGGTGGCTATGAAGTTCAGATTAATTATGATAAAAGTAAAAAGCCATCTTTTAGATCGGATCGGTACCAGTTTACAGTTGTGATGCCAAATTTGAATTACAATGTCCCTCAGGATGTCCCTCAGGATGTCCCTCAGGATGTCCCTCAGAAAAAAGAAATCAATCCGCTGGAAATTCAAATATTGAATATGATAAAAAAGGATAATAAAATCAGTACAGAAAAAATAGCAATGACGTTAGGAATAAGTTCCAAGACTGTAAAACGTCACATTAAAGATATAGGTATTGTCCGATTTATTGGTCGTGGTTCCAATGGACACTGGGAAATAATTGATGATTAGAAATTTAACTTAATACGTAAACGTCAAATCTTGCGCCTGACGTTAAATTTAACGCCGCTTTTATGAACGGCGTAGTTTTCACACGCAAAGAAATCCTCAACAAACGGCTTTATCCTTGTCTGCCGCTGTGTAAGGCGATCCGTTGCAGGAAGTTCTTTCAGTTCGGTATCGATCCGGTAGAATTCAACGATCTTTTGTAATGCCTGGTATGCCACAGAATTTTTTGCTGCCCGGGGATCCTTTTTATCCGCTGCCTTTACGGCATATGCAAAGGCTCTGCTTGTATGCATCTTATTCCAGTTCTCGAATAAGGTGCACGGACGCCGGAAGTTTGAGGAGGTTCTTGCCACCATACCGGCAGAAGGGAAAAAGGAATCCGTTGCATATCTGGTAATGAAACAGATCCAGGCGATCTACCGGGAAGAAGGGAAACTCAAAGATCTTCCTTCTAAAGAACGACTTGCGCAGCGTCAGGTGGTCATCCGGCCACTGGTAGATACTTTGTCTGCGTACCTGAAACAGAAAAAAGAACAGATCGTGGTAAAAGGGAAGCTGGAAGCTGCTTACCTTCTGAACCAGGGGAAATATCTCCGGATGTTCTTGGAAGATGGAGATGTTCCGATGGATAACAATGCATCGGAACGTGCCGTCCGTGGATTCTGCATTGGAAAGAAGAACTGGCAGGTCCTCAATATCATAAACGGGGCAAAGACTTCCTCTGTGATCTACAGCATTGCAGAAACAGCAAAGGCCAACAGCCTGAAGCCATACGAACACTTTAAGCATTTGCTGACCGTGATCACGGAACACAAGGAAGACACAGACCGCAGATTCCTGGAAGAACTGCTCGTCTGGTCACCAGCGCTTCCGGAAAGCATTCGAAAATAAAATTTATATCAGGCCGCA
>ERZ1026856.1206-NODE-1206-length-13531-cov-21.088602_pt1 | contig 13531 bp, 5 predicted proteins | sample MGYA00380158_ERZ1026856 | MGnify/ENA primary metagenome ERZ1026856 (study PRJEB33269, sample SAMEA4719794) | human gut metagenome | biome: human-associated habitat; feature: organic feature; material: feces | place: Cameroon | collected 2013-10 ...
CTATTGTTGCCAACAATGCATTACAGAAATCACAGAATAATCTGTCAACATCAATACAGAGATTATCATCAGGATACAAGATAAACGGTTCTAAGGATGATGCCGCAGGCTGTGCAATATCTGAGAAAATGAGAGCTCAGATAAAAGGTCTTGATCAGGCTGGGAATAATGCTAAGGATGGAGTTTCTGTTATAAGTACAGCAGAAGGTGCAATCAATGAAATCCAGAGTATGCTTACAAGATTAAAGGAGCTTAGTGTACAGGCAGCTAATGATGTTAATTCAGATGATGAAAGAGAAGCTATCCAGAAAGAGATAAACCAGATTAATAAAGAGATAGACAGAATATCAGAACAGACAGAATTTAATACACAGTCTCTTATTAACGGTAATCTTTCAAGAAGAGTATATTCAGACCTGCAGGGAGTTAATCAGCTTTCAGTATCTGATAATTATACAGCAGGCATATATGGAATTACAGTTACAGAGGACGCCAGACAGGCTATCGCAGTAGGTACAGGTACTATCAGCATGTCAGCTACAACTCCTATTGCAGCTGATGAGGCAGGCACAATAAAGATTAACGGTTACAGTATTAACATTACAGAGGGGGATACTCTGGATGTAGTAATGGGAAAAATAATTGATGGTGTTAATATTACAGGTGGTTCTGCATTTGCAACAGCAAGCCTTAATAATGATACAGCAGCTAATGGAACAGAATATGCAGGCTATGAGCCAACAGCCAGTTATGCGGGTTCGACACTTGTTATTATGACTAATCAGTACGGAAGTGACCAGAGAATGAATATAACATGTGATAATGCAAGTCTTGCAAATATGCTTGGAATACCACAGGCTGCTGCAAAGGATGGAATTCTCGTAGAGGGGAGTGATGTTAAGGCAGAGATTGCTACTGATAATAATGGAGACAGAGTAGGATTTGCCAATTCAGCAATTGTTTCTACAAAGGGAACCGTTATAACAGTAACAGATGTTAATAATAAGAATTTTTCTTTGGATGTTCCGGGTAATACAGTGGGAACAGTTTTTGATGACAGCAACAATAATGGCTCGTCTGTGGCAGGTGCGGGAACAGCAAAAACAATCAATCAGGAAGTTACAGATGTTGGTACAATGAGCATACATGTAGGAGCTAATCAGGATCAGGTTATTGTTATTGATATACCAGCAATTACAACATATACATTAGGAACAGATAATCTTAATGTTATGACTCATTATACAGCATCACAGGCTATATCAACTGTAGACCAGGCTATTACCAGGACTAATGAAATACGTTCGAAGCTTGGTGCATATGAGAACAGATTTGATCATACAACTAATAACCTTGATGTTTCTAACGAGAATCTCACCAAGTCTTTATCAACTATGATAGATACTGATATGGCAGAGGAAATGACAACATATACATCAGAAACAGTTCTTACACAGGCTGCCACATCAATACTTGCACAGGCTAATGAAAGACCTTCACAGGTATTGCAGTTATTACAGTAAATGTAGTAATAATGCTGTAGTAGTCGTATTGGAAAGGAAATGTATGACTAAGGAATTGATAAAAACATTTCAATATAGGATTACGCAAGCCACTGCATCACAGCTTGTTGTAATTCTGTATGATTTAGCAGACCGGTATCTTGAAGATGCATGCGAATCGGATGAAGAAGTGCAGATAAGGGATAACATATATATGTCTGGTAAGGTTATTGACCAGCTGATAAGTGGATTGGATATGCAATATGAAGTGTCTGCTAATCTTTTTGTGATATATAATCATATAAAAAGAACTCTTATATCTGTATCAGTAAGTCTTAACAAAGCAGAATTAAAACGCGTCAGGGGATTGCTGAAGAATTTAAGGGAATCTTTCTATGAAGTCAGTAAACAGGATACATCAGAACCACTGATGAAGAATACACAGACAGTATATTCAGGCCTTACATATTCTAAGGGCGGAATCAGTAATGAGACACAGACAGATAACAATATAGCGAACAGGGGATTCAGGGTATAAGCTGCCAAAAGAGGCTGTGAAGGTTGGCGATAATATAGACCTTGAAGATGTGTATCTGTATTATTTTGAATAATGATTAATATATAAGCGTTGTGCCATAACAATTTTGATTGTTATGGCACATTTTTTGTGAAAAAAATGTGAAAAATAGGTGAAAAAGACTATAAATCTGTATTGGGGGGGGGTAAAACGCCATATTTCAGTGGTGATAATGGACATAATGTTGTATTTTTGATACATATTTTGTTTGCGACTTGTTAATGTTTAACAAATTGCATGGTCCGCGAAAAAACAATATATGATATTTTAATATAGTTTGTTTATACGGGCAAGAAAGGGAGAAGCTATGAAAAATCAGAAAAAGAAAAGCTGGTTTAAGCGCGTATCGGCAGTATTAATGACAGTGGCATTAGTATTGTCAGGTATTTCGTTACCAGACGGGCTGTTTAACATTACGGTTAAAGCAGCAACCAAAGCCAGTGCATCATGGACAGTTAAAGATACCATGTATGCAGATGGCGATAGTGACAATTCTATCACAGAATTAAGTGGAAAATCAGGAAAACTGGTTAATTCCAGCGGAGATGAATTGTTAGTGGATGCAACAGCCGAAGGTGCAAAAATTACTAACAGAGTAAGTAATGGAGATTATCAGGTTAATAAAGGTACAACACTTACATTTCCAGTTGTTAGTGGTGCGAAGACATGTACAATAACACTGAATGCATACGATGAAAAAACAGCTGATAATATACAGTGTACGGGTTTATCTAATATTAAAGTGACAGAGCAGTCAGCTACAAGCTGGAAGAATTATGTAATTACTGGTGAACCGGAAAAGGGTGTATCATCAGTAACAATTACAATAACTGCTCAGAATTATTTTAAGTCAATGCAGGTTGATTCTTCAACAAGCTATGCTGAGACTGCAGCAGCATTTGCCAAAGGACATACTAAGGCAGAGTGGGATTATAAAGGAAGTGTTTCAGCAAGTAATAGTTCTACATCATCAATCCAGAAGGTTACAGGAACTTATACTAATGCTGGTGGAGATGTGTTATATGTAGATGCAACTCCTTCTGGAAAATTTCAGCCAGATGTAACTAACACAAGAATTCAGGTAAATACCGGAACAAAGATTGTAATGCCGGCTAATGGAGATAAGGCTGTTGTTACATTGCTTCTTAATAAGAATAATGTAGGTACAGATACGGAGAGTGTATTATCAAAGTATATTACAATAAGTGGTAAGGTATTAAGAAAAGCAGAATGTATATCAAATGAAAAGGATACAGATGGCAATTATAGAAAAGTAACAATTGAATGTTATCTTACAGGGGATGAAGGCGAGATTACATTAGATGTTATTGCTAATACATACATCAAATCCTTATCAATCGATTGCCAGACTCTTGATAAGAAAGCAATATCAGGAACTGTTACATCTAATTCAGAGATTCCATCTGATTTACAGGTGGTTGCAACTAATAAGACAACAGGTCTTACATATACATCAGATGTTAAGGATGGCGAGTATTCAGTTAAAGTTCCGGCAGAGGATACCGAAATGGAGTATGAGATATCTCTTAGTAATCCTGCTTATATTATTGCAACTGGTGTGGTAACACATAAGATAAGTACATCATCATCAGACATAACAGCTAATCTTAGTATTATGAAGCTGTCTACATGTACAGTTACAGGAACTATAACAGGTTTTGCATCTGATTATGATACAGATAATCTTAATCTTGTATTTACAACAACTGATGATACAGAATATGTACCAGAGGTTACAATAGATAAGAGTGCAAATACATATTCTGCTAAATTAGAAAAAGGAATTACATATAGTGTAGACCTTAAGGGAGCTAATGATTATGATATCACCTCAACAAAGACAGGAATATCATATTCAGAGGATTCAACATTAGACTTTGAAGTTTCACTTAAGCCAGTGTATAAGGTATCACTTACTCTTCCAGAAGAGCCGGATATGATAGGAAAGAGTGTTACATATACATACACTAATAAGGAAGATGGTTATACATATATATTTGCAAATAAAGATTCTGTGAAATTAAGAGACGGTTCATATACACTTTCCCTTGGTGGTGATTTTGAAGCACAACCTTATAAGATTACAGCAGGTGATACTGTTACAGTAAAGGGAGCAGATGTAACACAGACATTAGTATTTGAGCAGATTACTAAATGGTCATTCGTTCAGAGTGCTGATGGTAATTATTATAATGATAATATCAAAGGTAAAACAGGTTATTATAACGGATTGTATGTAGATGCCACACAAGGAGAATTAGTACCTCATGGTAATTCAGCACATTTTACAAAAGGAGCTAAAATTACTGTACCGGTAAGTGGAAAGTGTACTGTATCGGTAACAGCTTATCAGGCACAGTATGCATTATATACAATTAATGGAGCTGCGGCTTCAACAACAGATGCAACAACTGTATATAATTATGATTCTAAAGAAGCAGGAAGTATAGAGATTGTATCAAAAGATACAGCTTATATTGCTTCAATATCAGTTGTATATCCTGCAAAGGATGTTGAATATGTAGAACAGAAGGCAATGCCTAAGACCTATGGTTACGGTTCTGAGTCAGGTCTTGTTGTACAGCCGACAGGTCAGAGACTTGTTATGACACAGACAGGCGGAGCAATGCCAGCTAAAGAAGCGACAGCATTTACATCAGCAAGCTTCTATGGATTCGAGGAGACAAGCGATGCTAATAGGCTTACAGCAGATATAACAATTAATGAATGTGGTTCAAGCACTTCTAATGGTATATTCTTTGGAGCATTTAATAAGGATTACATTGTAACAGCAGGTATCAGAAAATCTGATCAGCTTAAAATGATATATTCAAAGTCATCATCAGAGTTAGCGGGTGCTGCACCTGGAATTGATTCAACAATTCCAGCAGGTACAGTTGTAACATTTACTATGGAAAAAACAGAAGCCGGACTTGTTATAACAGTAACACCTAAGGATGGAGAGACAAAGACAGCAACATATCCTTATGATAAGAATGAGTTGTTTAAAACTAAAGTAAAGAATACAGCAGTTTCTTATGGATTTGTTTTAGCAGGAGTTAAGGCAACTATCCAGAATATGAAGTATACAGCAGCAGATGGTACAGTTCTTTATGATCAGAACAATTGTTATAAGGCAGAGGGAACAGCTCCTGTTGTTAAGGAAGTAACAGCAAAGGCTGCACCTACAAGAGATTATATTACAGTAAGCTGGAATAATTCTGTAGAGGCAGACGGTGATGGTGTCTATGTACTTCAGGTTTCTAAGGATGGAAGCGCATGGAAGGATGTAGAAACAGAGCTTACTGCTACAACATATAAGTATGCTATCAGTGATGCTGGCGAATACAGCTTCAGGGTATGCGGAAAATTAGGTGTTTCAGGTGAAAGAAATGCCTATGCAGAAGCAAAGGCAGTTGAAGTAATGGCTGCACTTGATAAGCCGGTTGTAAGTATTGCATCGAGCGCAAAGTCAGTTAATCTTAGCTGGAAGGAAGTAAATAAGGCAGATACTTATAAAGTGTATCGTTATTCATATGATGAAACACAGGATAATGCTTCTTTAATTACAACAACTAAAGAATGTGCATATGAAGATAAGGATATAACAACAGATATGCCATATTACTATTATGTTGTGGCATATTCACACATTGGGGATGAAGTAGATAATTACAGTAATCCATCAGAGACTGTCTGGGCAGTTCCATCAACAAACCGTTTCGGCAAATATGTATATGAGGATCAGGCTGTAAAGTACACAGTAACTAAGAAATCATATGATACAGTTTATAATGGAAAGATTACTATTGAAGGAATAGTTGAGGATAATGTATCAGTTATACTTGCGGTTAATGGTAATAAGGCTGCGCAGCAGGATGTAAAGGCAAAGGGAAAGTTTGCATTTACAGATATTGATGTTGCAGAAGGAAGAAATGATGTTGAATTGCTTTTTACAGACAGTAAGGGTAATACAACAAGAGAAACTTATAATTATGTATATCTTACTAATTACAATAAGGTTGTAGACAGTGCATATGAAGGTACTGATGGTGAGGAAGTCAACGGTATTCCTACATATAAGACAGTACAGGCAGCAGTTGACTCTGTAAGCAGCAATAATAAAGAGCGTGTAATAATCCTTGTTAAAGAGGGTGACTATGAAGAGCATCTTGTAGTTAACTCACCATACATTACACTTATAGGTGAGGACAGCGAAAAGACAAGAATTTTCTATGATACTAAAGAATGGGTTGGCGGAAATATGAATTTAAGATGTGCTGTATTGATTAATTCAGCAGCAAAAGGATTTTCCGCAGAAAACCTTACAATAGAAAATACATATAAGTATCTTGGTGACGGTTCACTGAGTAATGAATCGTGTGATGCTTTAAGAAATGATGCTGACGAAACTTCTTATATTAATGTAAGAATTCTTGGATATCAGGATACATTGTGTGCTAATGGTGGAACACAGTATTATTACAAATGTTACATAGCAGGTAATGTAGACTTTATATATGGCAATGACCCTAGAGCGTTATTCAATGATTGCAGACTTGTATTCCGCTACAATGCTAACAAGAATTCTGGTTATGTATGTGCGCCAAAGGCATCGACTGATGCAGCATATGGACTGACATTTAATAATTGTCAGATTCTTTCAGAAGACGGTTGCTCAGGAAGCAAGTATTATCTTGCAAGACCATGGGGAGCAGATGCATATATTACATGGATAAACTGTTACATGGGTAAGATTTTAAGCGGAACAGCTAAAAAACCATACTCAGATATGAGCGGTAACAAAGCAGAAAATGCAAGATTCTTTGAATATGGAACTTATGGACCTGCATATGTAATTAATGCTGACAGAAGACAGATTTCAAAGAAAAAAGCAGAAGAGATGGTATCAGCAGATTATCTTGGATGGGATCCATATACAACAGTAACTGAAGAAGGCACTGCATATAAGGGTTCAGTAAAGACAGAAAGCTCAGACAGATATGTAGAAAAAGAGTATTTATCAGATACATATGATAAGACTGAGGGCAATGATTCGGGTCTTTCACAGTATGAGCAGGAAGGATATGCACAGAGTGCCGGTGTTACAGGTGGAGGATTATTAAAAGAAACATCTGATAATTATTACACAGCAGGAACGGCAGAAGAATTCCTTAAAGCAATACAGAGTGTTAAAAAATCTGGAAAAGCATCAGTTATTGAGCTTACAGCAGATGTTGCACTGGGTGATAAGGAAGTAAATAATTTCAGTGATTACAGTGCATTTATAAAAGCGCATGAATGGATACCACTTACACATCCTACGCTTTTAAAGACTGGCGTATCAATGCTTAAGCTTGCCGATATGAGTAATCTTACAATTTACTCTAAGAATGGAGCTAAGATTACACATACATGTATTGATATTACAGGTTCAAGCAATATCATCATAAGAAATATTAAGTTTGATGAGTTATGGGAATGGGACGAAAATACAAGTGGAGCATATGATCGTAATGACTGGGATTATATGACTATAGAAAAGGGTAGTTCTGATATATGGATTGACCATTGTACTTTCTATAAGGCATATGACGGTGTTATTGATGTAAAGACACCGAATAATAATACTGATATTACAATATCATGGTGTGAGTTCCTTCCAGCCAGTGATAATAATGTATTCTTTGAAGAGATGATGAATGCGTTAAAGGCATCACCGGATAGTTATCCTTATTATAAGCATTTGCTTGAAGAGGGAATGACAGAACAGCAGATATATAATTATTGTTATGGACAGAAGAAAACTCATCTTTTTGGACAGTCAGACGAAGATACATCTGCAAAGAACATAACAGTAACTCTTGCTAATAATTACTACAAGAATTCTATGGACAGAATGCCAAGACTTCGTTATGGTACAGCACATGTTTATAACTGTATTATGGATGCACAGGATTTAAGAAATATGCGTCTTGATATAGAGAACACTGCAGGTGCACAATTAGCACAGAAAATAGTCAGCAATGGAGCTTCATCTAACTGTGGAGCGCATATGTTACTTGAAAACTGCTACATGTCAGGAATATCTAATGCACTTATAAGTGGAAATGGAGATAGTGCAGCGGGTTATATTAATGCAATTAACACAATATATATGCTTGATGGAAAGCAGAAAGAAACAAAGGTTATTCTTAACACAAGCAAAGCCGGTGAGGTTGCATTGATTCAGGATAAGGATGAATTCAAGAGTGCACTTCCATATAGTGGATATACATTATATGCAGCTTCAAGCCTTGATAAAGAAGTTAAGCCACATACAGGAGCTGGAAAGCTTACTCTTACAACATTACAGTGGGAAAAGACTACTTACAATGATATTAAGGAAGAGCATACAACTCATGTATGGAATGACGGTACAATAACCAAAGAGCCAACATGTACAGAAGCTGGAGAGAAGACTTATACATGTACAGTATGCGGCGAAAGCAAGAAGGAAACTGTAGCGGCAGCAGGTCATAAATACAGTTCGGAATGGACAATAGACAAAGAAGCAACTACAACAGAAAACGGAAGCAAGTCTCATCATTGTACAGTATGTGGAGATAAAGCAGACATCACTGTGATTCCTATGATTAAGGAAGAGATAAAACCAGAGATAAAGGTAGAGATTGTAAAGAAGGATGATGTTCCGGAAACAAGCCTGTCAGAGTCAAAGGATGATATAATTAACAGTGTTCTTACAGAAGATGAGATTAAGGCTGTTAAAGCAGGTGCAAAGGTTGATGTATCAATTAATGTAAATAATGCAGACAAATCAGTCAGTGCTGAGGATAAAACATTGATTGAGAAGAAGCTTAATGTCAGTGAAAAGATAGGTACAATTCTCAACATTGAAGTTAATAAGGTTATTAATGGAGAAAAATCAGATGTTCATGAACTGAATAAAGCATTAACATTTAAATTCGTAATACCAGAGAATCTTATTAATAAGAATGCATTAATAGAAAGAACCTATGGTGTAATAAGAATCCATAACGGAGTTGCAGAAAATGTAAATGTTATTTATAACGAAAAAGACAATACAATTACATTTGCAACAGACAGATTTTCTACATATGCAATCATATATAAAGATGCTGAAAAGGAAACAGAAAATATCGAAAAGCCATCAACAGGGGCTGGAGATATAACAAATGCAACTGATGAGAACATTACAGAAGTTCCATCACAGAGCATGACAGACACCAATAACAATGATGCTAAAACAGAAGATGCGGGTAACAGCGATGTTAAAACAGCAGATTCTTTATATGCAGCAGCAATGGCATGGTTTATGTGTATGGTTATCCTTGGATTCGGTATTATATATACTATGATGCGAAAGAATAAAAAGAGTAATTAATCTTACAGACATAAAAAAGAGATGGTAGTTTTTTGGCTGCCATCTCTTTTTTCATGAAAAGAAAATTGTTTTATAATCTGCGTCTTCTTCTGTTGTAATGTCTTCTCTGGCGTTTTCTTCTGGCTCGTTCTTCTATTATATATATAACAAATAAAATAACAGCACCGATACCAACAAGAACCCATATATTGACTTTAATACATGTCTTTGGCTTGTAAGTTGAAGAAACTTCATTTTTAGCATATGGCAGCAGGCTTCCTGTGTCAGTGCCGGCAGCAGATATGTTAAGAGTAGTTGTTCCTACTGTATTATCGTTGTATAGGAATTTCAAATGTGTTGTCATAACGCCATTTTCATTCGTCATATTGTAGTTGTCATCTACAGTCATAATTACATTTGCCAAAGAACTCTTGTTAGGAATAGTTATAAATGAAGCATTAAGTCCGAAATCAAGTGAAAGTGTTGAAAAAACTGCTGAATTGTAGTAGTTGTCGTTGGAGAACATAGCTCCGAGCTGGCTTCCTGTAGTTGTTGATTTCTGGAAATTAGCAAAGCCCCAGTCAAAAAGGGTTCTTGTATCGGTGTAACGTAAGTCATCAGTTGCTTCCTTGAATACAACACATATCAGTCTCATTCCGTCTTTTTCTGCAAATGTTACAAGAGTATTCTGTGATTCATCAGTATAGCCTGTCTTGCCTCCCTTGCAGTATTCATAATAGTAAGGGCGCCCTTTCAGCATTTTATGTCTGTGATTTATTGTACGCTGTGCAGACAGATTAGTAGCAGGAATGACATATGAATCAGCAGTGGAATCAATACTTACAAAAGAAGCATTATTGTAACATCCTCTTGCAATCATAGCCATATCATAGGCTGTAGTGTAATGGTTTTCATTAAAAAGACCACTTGGATTGGCAAAGTGAGTGTTCAATGCACCAAGCTCCTTAGCCTTTGCATTCATCATATCTACAAATGCATCCATTGAACCGGCAACATGTTCGCCGAGAGCATATGCCATTTCATTGGCAGAGTATAATAAAAGTCCGTGGAGAAGCTGGTTTACAGTAAATTGCTCTCCAGTCTTACATCCTAAATTAGCATCCTCATATATATTGATAGAAGTGGCAGCTGCCTGCGAAAATGTTACTACATCATCCATGTTGCAGTTCTCAATGGTAAGAAGTCCGGTAAGGATTTTGGTTGTGCTGGCAGGATAACATTTTTCATGCGAGTTTCTTTCGAATAAAATAGAGCCTGTGTCAGCATCAACAAGAATACAGCTACTGGAATTAACTTCCGGGGCATCAGGCCATGAAACTTCTGTATTAGCAGTGCCAGTTTCAGAATAGGTTATGTTATATGCTGCAGCGTGTGCATCTGTGGTAAATACAGAACATGCTAATACCGTGGCAGATACTGCGCTGGTTATCTTTATAAGTAATCCTTTAAGAAAATGTTTTTTCATTATATGGATAATTCCTCCGATTAATATAATATACCATTATATTTTAGCTTAGGATTGTCCATAAGTAAACCCTGCTTGGCAAAAAGTGATATTTATGGTAAATAATATATGTATAATTCAGACTTGGTAAGTGTCCGTATGTGCGTGCAACAAATGCTTTCAGGATGACTTCGCTTAGCAGGAGTAAATGCCGCCATCTGCAAAATCTATTACAGTGCGTGAAATCAAACGCACTTCGTTTGGATGTGCTTTCACGCACTGAACTTATGCAGATAGCGGCATTAACTCCTGCACAGCTTGTCATATTCAAGCATTTGCCGCACACATATACGGACACTCAGCAACTCTGATTAAATAAAAGATAGGAGTAACGTATGAGACTTAGAAATGTACCCGGAGCAAGGGAAGTAATGATAGAGAATGAATATGTGTTTACAGAGCCAGAGGGGATGAAAGGCACATGGTCACAGGTTTTCGGTAATGATAATCCAATCCGTATTGAGATTGGTATGGGTAAAGGCACATTTATAACAACACTGGCAGCGAATAACCCTGATATTAATTATGTGGGTATCGAGAAGTATTCAAGCGTGCTTTTAAGAGCTGTTGAGAAGCAGGACGAGCTTCAGCTTCCTAATTTAAGATTCATCAGAATGGATGCAGAGGCTATATGTGAGGTGTTTGGAGAGGGAGAGGTAGACAGAATATACCTTAATTTTTCAGATCCATGGCCAAAAGACAGACATGCGAAGAGAAGACTTACATCAAGACAGTTCATGGCGAGATATGATGTTATATTAAAGCCGGACGGACAGGTGGAATTCAAAACAGATAATAAAGATTTATTTGATTTTTCATTAGAAGAGATTAAAGAGGCAGGCTGGGAGCTTCCTGTTGTCACATTTGATTTACATAATGACTCTGTACTTAATGAGGGTAATGTAATGACAGAGTATGAGACAAGATTTTCACAGATGGGCAATCCTATATGTAAACTTGTTGCGGTAAGAAATCATTAATAATAAATGCATATACTATATAAAGGCTTTGGGAGAAATGTTGTGAAGAATAAAGCATTTGCAAGGAAAGTATCAGAAGTGATGTATGTGCATAAAGGAGCAAATTACAGAGTGGTAAGGTTTAAGAATTCCCTCGACGATGTCGTGAGAATCCTTAATACCAAGAAATAATGTACTAGTACTTACTAAAGGTCATCGGGCGAGTCATAAGGCGGCACGGTGACTTTTCTTTTGTCCAGGAAATGCTGCACTGTGATGTTTAACAGATAGCTTAATACGGCAAATACAGGAACTCCGAGGAACATTCCAATTACGCCAAACAGCGCACCACCTACGGTTATAGAAAATACAACCCATACAGGCTTAAGACCTGTAGTGCTGCCGATGATACGAGGTCCGATAAGCAGACCGTCAACCTGCTGGATGCAGACAATCATGATTACAAATATGATAAGTTTGATAGGGCTGGCGATAACAATAATCACACCGCCAATCACGCCCCCGATATATGGACCGAAATACGGAATCATGTTAGTTATTCCGACAATCACGCTTATAAGCACTGCATATGGCAGCTTGAGAATCAGCATGATAATAAAGCATATAATCATGACAATAATTGAGTCAAATGATTTGCCGATAATATAATTAATAAAAATGCTTGCACAATTCTTACAGATGATGCGAGTATTGTCTGCTGTTTTCTTAGGAAGCACGGCATATAAAAATCTCTTAAAATGATAAAAAATATTCTTATTATCGGAAATCATGTAGATGGACACGATAATTGCAATAACAAGATTTAACACACCTGAAAGAATTGCCATGGATGTATTAAGAATGTAAGGAACCATATTGGTAAGTGCACCAGTCAGGTAGTCAACAAGTTTAGGAAGAGCGTCTTCAATCTTCTGATTAATGAAATTGTAATCAATAGAAGAATTGGCGTGCTTATCCTCAAACTCAGTGAACCAGTTGCGGATATTCTCGTACCATACAGGAGCCTGATTGGCAATCTCTGTAATGCTTTTGTATATCTGAGGCACAACAAAGCCTATTAATACTGAAAATGCGCCAACTGCAATCAGGTAAGCAACAAGAATTGAAAGCATTTTGGCAGCTTTCTTGGATTTGATATGGCATACCCCCATGAAGAACCTGTTATAAAGGGTCTTGATAAACGGATAAAGAACAAGCGCAATCATGGCACCAATAAGAAATGGTGACAGAATATGGAATATATTGCCCAATGACTTGACGGTTGCAGGCCAGTTACCAATGAACTTATAGATTAGAATTGTACCTAGCACAAAAAGCAGACCATAAATAACAATTGTAAAGTACTTGCTGTTAGGCTGGAATACATTCTTGCCAACAGCTTTGTCAGGTTTTGGCGGTTGTTCCTGTTCAGAATCAAGATTAATAGCCTCAATTGGGATATTGTCAACATGTTTTGGCTGTTGTTCAAATTTTTTTAACTTCATATAAACTCTCTTTTCTTAATAAATGTATATTAAATATAAATATTTTCTCTTAAAATTG
>ERZ1026856.1207-NODE-1207-length-13514-cov-13.569359_pt1 | contig 13514 bp, 12 predicted proteins | sample MGYA00380158_ERZ1026856 | MGnify/ENA primary metagenome ERZ1026856 (study PRJEB33269, sample SAMEA4719794) | human gut metagenome | biome: human-associated habitat; feature: organic feature; material: feces | place: Cameroon | collected 2013-10 ...
GTAGATTTTAGTCTTTCATTTATTTCTACTTCCACCACTGTTGTATTTAGTCTTATGATACTAGATTTGCTGTTCCTAAATACAATAATGATGGTGAATTAACAGGATATAATATTTTTAAAGGCAGAATGGTAATAAGACATGCCCAAGATAATAAATTATATTTATATGATATTTTGAGAATAAAAAAAGAAACGAGTGAGCCGCATGAGTAAAAACTGTACGGTTGAAAAACTCATTTCCTGCGATTTATACTATATCAAAATAGTGTAGTTGTCAATCCGAATTTTCGGAAAATATGCAAAGTGCAATTTAGAGGGATACATCCTTTTCTATGCCTTTTTGTGACAAAGCAAGAGTCATTGCTGCCTCGTATATTTAACCATTTTCCCCACGTATAATAATAATATCATTCAATTTCAAAATCGTGTCTTTTTGCGGAAGCACAGACAGATCATCACGAAGCACAAGAAAAATGGTGATCTGCTGTGCTTCTTCGATTTCTTCTATCGTTTTTCCGGCAAAACGTCTGTCCACAAAAATTTCCGCAATTTCCTTGATATCGGCATCTTTGAGATTGGAGATACTGCTTTTCCGTTGATACTGTTCCACGAAACCTGCACTGATGATACCGGTTGGGATTGCAACCGCACCAACGCCTAAGTAAGCGATACAGATTGCCATAATGCGCCCAAGTGTTGTGATCGGGTAAATATCGCCGTAACCGACGGTGAGAAGCGTTGACATGCTCCACCAGATACCGCTGAAAGCGTTGCGGAATACCTCAGGCTGTGCATCGTGTTCTACGCTGTACATGCACAGACTGCTGGCGAGCATGAGAATCAGCACAATAAAAACAGAGGAGATGATCTGATTTCTTTTTTCATATAAAACAGTTGTGATTACGTTGAAAGAGTCATATTTGGCATTCAGACGGAACAGGTGGAAAATTCTTGCCACGCGCAGCATACGGAAAATGACAAACCCGGACAGGAAAAAAGCAGGAATGATCGTGAGCAGATCCACAATACCGTCAAAAGAAACGAGGAAACGGATCGTGGCTCTGGACTTGCTCATTCCCGGATACAGATAATTTGCAGTCCAGATACGAAGGGCATATTCAATACAGAATATAAAAACAGTCACAGCTTCCACAACAAAGAACAGTCCTGAAAAAGATGCCAACTGGTCAAAAGTCTGTAAAAAAGTGACAAGAATATTGCAGACAATGGTGATTGTGATAAAAATATCAAAAGCGCGGCTGAGGCGGTTGCTCTTGTCGCCAATCTGAATAATGTTAAAGATTTTTTCTTTCATGTCAATGTTCCTTCTGGTGGAGTGTTACAGCGTTAAAGACTGGGTGGAAACGCTGTTAAAAATAAGCTGGAAAGTTGCCTTTTTGGACTCTTCCAGATGAACAGTCATCTGTTCGGCAGCCTCCTTCCAGTCATTGCGCAGGCATGCGCGGATGATGTCCAAATGTTCCTGAAACGTGTTGTCTAGACGTTTGGTTGAGATATTGCCGGTCATATAGCGGAAACGTTCCGCCTGTGTCTGGATCATATTGTAATTCTGGTGAATATAAGTATTTGGGCACGCATCGACAATAAAATTGTGGAATTGTGTGTCCAGCTCGTAAAAATAATCGTGGTTCTCATAACAGTTATTATTGGTCTTGTTCGAGCTGAATATGTTATAAAAATCTTTCAAACGTTCCGGTGACATGGAACTACCATAATTTAAAAGGATATAAGGCTCGTACATCTGCCGCACTTCAAAAATCATATTGATTGTATTAATAGAAAGAGGCATTACGATAATGCCTTTTTTTGGTTTTATTTCAATTAATCCCTCCTGCTCTAAACGGCTTAGCGCATCACGGACCGGGGTGCGGCTCAGACCTAATTCAGTAGTGAGAAGTTCTTCATTTAAAAAAGTTCCCGGTGCATATTCACAGGTTACGATCTTTTGGCGGATCGTATTGTAAGCCTGTGTTTTTAAATTCATTTTTGACATAACAGATACTCCCATAACAAGAAAATAATATTAAATATTCTTTTTCATTCTAGCATACGGACAAAATAAACACAACAGCTTCACAAACGAGCTGCCAAAATAAATGCGAAGCCTGCCTGATGAAGTGGTAACAAAAGTGAATTGTGCATTATTGACAAAATATGATAAAAAATTATTTGCAACATGTACAATTGACATGTAAATAACATGATACTATAATCTGATGTATACAACATAGTATTTAACGATAAGTGCAAAGACAGAAACATAAAAAGCATACCAAAGGATAAGAGGAGGATGACACATGAAAGCAATGTATATCAACGCACCTGGCGAAGTGGAGATCAAGGAGATCGATATGCCGGTGAGAAAAGAAGGAGAAGTATTATTAAAACTTTTATATGGAGGAATCTGTGGAAGTGATCTTGGATCATACCGTGGAACATTTGCATATTTTGATTATCCGAGAATCCCGGGACACGAATTTTCAGCCGAAGTCATTGAGGCAGATGAGAATAATGAATATGGAATCAAACCGGGAATGATCGTTACCTGTAATCCGTATTTTAACTGCGGACATTGTTATTCCTGCAAACATGGAATCGTAAATGCATGTATGGATAATCAGACCATGGGATGTCAGCGGGATGGAGCTTTCCGCGAGTACATCACAATGCCGGTAGAAAGAGTGTATGACGGAAAAGGTCTGGATCCGAAAACTTTAGCAGCAATCGAACCGTTCTGTATCAGTTATCATGGTGTCAGCCGTGCAAACGTCAAAGAGGGAGATAAAGTGCTTGTAGTCGGAGCCGGAACGATCGGTGTACTTGCAGCCATCGCAGCAAAAGCAAAAGGCGCAACAGTTTATATTTCAGATGTATCCGAAGGTAAGCTTGAAATGGCAAAAGAGTTCGGCGTAGACGGAACATTGCTGAATGATTCACCGGAGCATTTTGACAAAGGAGTGGCAGAGCTTACAGAGGGAAATGGATTTGATGTGACGATCGAGGCTGTAGGACTTCCATCTACTTTCCAGAATTGTATTGATGCATGTTGTTTCGGTGGACGCATGGTATTGATCGGAGTCGGCAAAAAGAATCTGGATTTCAACTTCACACTGATCCAGAAAAAAGAACTGAATGTATTCGGATCGAGAAATGCATTGAAAAAAGACTTCTTAGAGTTGATCGATCTTGTTCATGAGGGCAAAGCTCCACTGGAAAAGATCATCACAAATGTTTATCCGTTTGAGGATGCAGCAAAGGCTTTTGCAGACTTCGCAAACAATCCGGGAGACATGTTAAAAGTAGTTTTCGATTTTTCCGGTATTAACAAATAATTAAAAATATAAATTCTGCTAATAAAGAAGCAGAAAAAAGGAGGATATATGTCACACACAGCATGGCTATTTTGCGCATTGATTATTTCAATGGTGGTAATTTTATTTTTGATTTTGAAAGTCAAATTAAACGCAGCAATCGCACTTGTATTAGGAAGTATTTTAATGGGGATTCTTTCCGGAATCACCATGCTAGAAACAATTGAAGGAATTAACGCAGGTTTTGGAAGTATGCTGAAGGGCATGGGATTACCAATTGGTTTTGGCATCATTCTAGGAGAACTTGTCAGTGCCTCGGGTGGAGCCAAAGTCATTGCAGATAAGATTGTACAGGCATTCCCAAAGGAAAAGTCAATCTATGCGATAGGTCTTGCAGCATTTGTACTAGCAATCCCAGTGTATTTTGATGTCACATTTGTTATTTTAGTTCCTATTGGTATGGCATTAATGAAAGAAATCAATAAATCTATAGCACATGTTGTCGGTGCGATTACAATTGGTGCGGCAGCAGCACATACCATGGTGCCGCCAACACCTGCACCGCTTGCAGCTGGTGAAATCTTTGGTTTTGATACAGGACACATGATTGCATTTGGTGGAATTTTAGGGTTAGTAGGTGTGTTTGTTGTCATTAAAATATATACAACCGTACTTGACAAATCTGCAAAATTTTGGAAACCAGAGTCAGATATTGCAACAGAAGCCATTATTGTGAAGGAGGAAAACACCAATGTGAAAAAACCTTCGTTTGCAGTAGCTATGCTGCCGATTATGCTTCCGATTGTAATGATCATTGTTAACACGGTAGCCAACAGCATTTTAGGGGATGCCGAACCAGAAGTGTTTAAGTTTATCGGCGACAAAACAACTGCACTTTTGGCAGGCGCAATTGCAGCTTATATGATTGCAGCAGGAAGCATGGGGCAGAAAGCAGCTGAGAAAGCAGCTACAGACTCTCTTTCATCAGCAGGTATTGTCTTTTTGATTACCGGTGCAGGCGGAGCTTTTTCAAATATTATTACAATAACAGGTGTGAGCAGTGCTATTTCTGATATTGTCGGTGGGCTGACCACGAATGTATTTGTTGTAATTATTATTTCTTATTTTGTAGGTCTTTTGATTAAACAGGTAACAGGATCTGGTACGGTTTCGGCAATTACAAGTATGACGATTATGTCCAGTGTGGCGCCTACAGTAGCAATCCCACCAGTATTTATTGCAATGGCATGTCTATCCGGTACATTATTTGGGGCAACGGTCAATGACAGTGGTTTTTGGATTGTAACAAATATGAGTGGGTTAAATTTCACAGGTGGAGTGAAAACGTATACGATTCCAGAGATGATCGAATCCGTTACATATCTAGTAATCATTCTTATCGTGACAGCGGGATATGTGATAATATTCTAAATAAGAACAAAAATGGACTGATGAAACCTTTGAAAGGTTTCATCAGTTTAAGTATTTAAAAGAAAGAGGAAAGAGCAATGAGAGAACGGCAGTTTGTTGCAGATATGGTAAAAGATACTTATGTACCGAAGATGTTTAAAGTAAAGCAGGTATTTCCACGTCCCAAAATTGAACCTGAGGAAATTCCTGAGATTATTCAAAACTTATTAAAGGAAGAAAAATTCGCATCAAGGATAAAACCGGGGATGAGAATTGCGATAACGGCAGGTTCCAGAGGAATTGCAAATGTTGCACTTACAACAAAATGCATAGCAGATTTTGTAAAATCCAGAGGGGCATATCCATTTGTTGTTCCGGCAATGGGAAGTCATGGTGGAGCAACGGCAGAAGGACAGAAAGAGCTGCTAGCTGGTTATGGAATTACTGAGAAGTATATGGATTGCCCGATTATCTCATCTATGGAAGTAAAGAAAATTGGCGTGAATGAAGAAGGTAGAGATGTCTATATTGACAAAAATGCTGCCGAAGCAGATGGGATTATTCTCGGTTGCCGTATTAAACCTCATACGGCTTTCCGTGGACCATATGAGAGCGGAATGATGAAAATGATGGCAATTGGATTAGGAAAACAATATGGTGCAGAAGTCTGCCATGAACAGGGATTTAAAAATATGGCAAAAAATGTACCTATGTTTGGAAAGTGTATCATTCAGAATGCACCAATCTTATTTGCTGTTCCAACGATTGAAAATGCATTTGATGAAACGTGTAAAATTACAGCAGTAGCGGCAGAAGACATTGAAAAACTAGAACCTGGATTATTACAGGAGGCTGCTGGTTATATGCCAAGAATTCTTGTGGACTCCTGCGATGTTCTGATTGTAGATCAGATTGGAAAAAATTTTAGCGGAGATGGTATGGATCCTAATATTACAGGAACCTTTTGCACGCCTTACGCATCAGGAGGAATTGAATCACAACGCGTCGTTGTACTTGATCTCAGTCCTGAAACACATGGAAATGGAATTGGGCTTGGTTACTCTAGTGCAACAACAAAAAGAGTATTTGAACAGCTTGATTTTGCATCTATGTATCCGAATGCAATCACATGTACAGTTTTGGGTGGGGTTCGGATTCCGATAGTCATGGAAAGTGACAAGGAGGCGATTCAGGTATGCATAAAGAGTTGTAATGAGATTGACAAGAAACAACCAAGAGTAGTCAGAATACCAAACAGTCTGCACTTGGAGCACATTATGTTATCAGAATCCTATTATGAGGAAGCGAAGAACAATCCTAATCTGATTATAGAGTCGGAGCCGGAATATCTTCCATTTAATGAGGATGGAAATTTATGGTAAAGAGAAAAATTGTTGAGGAGGCATAAATAATGGAAAAATTAAATTATGATGTAATAAAAAAAGTTGGCTATGATGGATATCTTCTGAAAGAAGCACCGGAAAAAGTGATGCAGTTTGGAGAGGGAAATTTCCTGCGTGCGTTTGTTGATTACTGGTTCGATCTTGCAAATGAAAAAGCGGACTGGAATGGAAAATGCTGTCTCGTCCAGCCAATCGCACAGGGGCTGAGTGACATGATCAATGAGCAGGAAGGACTCTACACGTTATATCTGCGCGGAAGCGAAAATGGTCAGAAAGTGGATGACAAGCGTGTGATCTCCAGCGTGAGCCGCTGCTTAAACCCATATGAAAAAGCAGGCTACGAGGCAATGATGGAATTAGCAGCCAGCGATGAACTTGAGATCATCGTTTCCAATACAACAGAAGCGGGAATCCAGTATGACCCTTCCTGCAAAAAAGATGACTGCCCACCGTCAAGTTTCCCGGCAAAACTGACACAGGTGCTGTACCATCGTTATCAGGCAGGAAAAAAAGGAATCATCATGTTAGCCTGCGAGCTGATCGACAACAATGGAAAAGAGCTGTTAAAATGTGTCAACCAGTACATTGAACAGTGGGGACTTGAGGACGGATTTAAAAAATATGTCAATGAGGACTGTACCTTCTGCGGCTCTCTTGTTGACCGTATCGTACCGGGACGCATCCGTGATGAGAAAGAGGTAGCGGAGTTAGAACAAAAACATGGCTACACAGATCCGTTATTAGATGTCGGAGAAGTATTTGGCGTATGGGTCATCGAAGGTGACGAAAAGTTAAATGATGTCCTTCCTTTCAAAAAGGCAGGACTTTCCGATAAAGTATTTGTTGTGCCGGATATGAGTCCATATAAAAAGAGAAAGGTGCGCATTTTGAACGGAGCGCACACCGGGTTCGTACTTGGCGCATATCTCGCAGGAGAAAATATTGTGCGTGACTGCATGCATGACGACGTCATCAAAGGTTTTATGAACAAAATGCTTTATGAGGAGGTAATTCCGACACTTCCATTAGATAAAGACGATCTGCTGAAATTTGCAGCAGCAGTTTCAGACAGATTTAACAATCCATTTGTAAATCATGAATTAATGAGTATCTCTTTAAATTCAACATCAAAATGGAAAGCGCGCAACATGCCTTCTTTTTTGGAATATATCAAAGAACAGGGAAAACTTCCTGTGTGCCTGACAATGTCTCTGGCTGCCTATATCGCCTTTTACAGCAATGACATTCAGAAATTGACAGATGCGGGACTTGTCTGCAAACGTCCGGCTGGAAATGAATATACCGTGAGTGATGACAGATGGGCACTTGAATTTTATTATGCACATCGGGACGATTCGGCAGAAGAACTTGTGCATGCGGTTCTCACCAATGAAAAAATGTGGGATCAGGACCTCACCAAAATCGAAGGTCTGGAAAAAGCAGTTGTGGACGATCTGGTAAAAATTCGAGAGGAAGGGGCAAAGGCTGCTTATGCAAGCTGCCTGTAAGCGTTTATGAAAACAATACAGATAGCACCGGGCGATAATGTGGCAGTTGCACTCTGCCCGATTCCGGCGGGAGAACTTGTGCAGGCAGGAACACAGGCTTCTGTGAAAGTGCTGGAAGATATTCCGCAGGGACATAAAATTGCCTTAAAACATATTGCAAAAGAAGACAATATTATCAAATACGGATTTGCAATCGGACATGCCACGGCAGAGATTGAGGCAGGAAGCTGGGTACATACCCATAATATGGCGACGAATCTCTCCGGCGAGATTGCGTATACCTACCAGCCAGAGCTTAAAATGCCTGCGCCGGAAAAACCGGAATATTTTAACGGATTCCGCAGGAAAGACGGACGCGCGGCAATCCGCAACGAAATCTGGATCATTCCGACAGTAGGATGTGTCAATGATGTTGCAAAGCGGATGGTAGCGTTAAATCAGGATCTTGTGACTGGAACGATCGATGGTCTGTACACATTTGACCATCCGTTTGGATGCAGCCAGACGGGACACGATCATGCACAGACCAGAAAACTGCTGGCGGCACTTGTGCGTCATCCAAATGCGGCGGCAGTGCTCGTATTGGGACTTGGCTGCGAGAATCTGACACATGAACAGTTCTTAGAGGAACTGGGAGATTATGACGCAGACAGAGTAAAATTTTTAACCTGTCAGGAAGTGGAGGATGAGTTTGAAGCCGGCAGAAAACTGTTGGAGGAATGTGCGGCTTATGCAGGACAGTTTCACAGAGAGCCGATTCCGGTGAGTGAGCTTGTAGTCGGGATGAAATGCGGCGGTTCTGACGGACTTTCCGGTATCACGGCAAACCCGACCGTAGGACGGTTCAGTGATATGCTTGTTGCGCGGGGCGGTTCCACGGTTCTGACCGAAGTGCCGGAGATGTTTGGTGCAGAAGGATTTTTAATGAACCGCTGTATCAATCAGGAAGTGTTTGAAAAAGCCGTCCATATGATCAACGGATTCAAAAATTATTTTATAAGCCACAACGAAGTCGTATACGACAATCCAAGTCCGGGAAACCGCGCGGGCGGTATTACAACATTGGAGGATAAGTCGTGCGGCTGTGTGCAGAAAGGCGGTACAGCACCGATCATGGATGTGATCGGATACGGGGATGCCGTCGTGACAAAAGGACTAAATATGCTTTATGGACCGGGAAATGATCTCGTGTCAGCCACAGCGATGACGGCGGCAGGAGCACACATGATTTTGTTTACCACGGGGCGTGGCACACCGTTTGGAGCACCGGCTCCGACGTTAAAACTTTCCACCAACAGCCAGCTTGCGGCAAATAAAAAAGGATGGATCGATTTTGACGCGGGACCGATCGTTGACGGAGAATCCATTGATGACGCCGCAAAACGTCTTTTACAGTTAGTGATTGAGGTTGCAAACGGAAAAGAAACGCAGACCGAGCGGCGCGGATACAGAAGCATTTCCATTTTTAAGGATGGGGTTGTTTTATAAAAGCGGCAGCAACAGGCAATCATCCAGTTTGACATGTGCCGGATTTACACATGATCGACATTCAGCTTACTTGTGTTTATTCAAAAGCAGGGATATCATTCCAGAAAACAGTGGTACACAATGTGTGTATTGCAATTATGGAATATCCCTGCTTTATTTTGCTTTTTAGTAAAAGGTCTGTTATGATTAAGATAAATTTATAATGGGACAAGAGAAAGCGGGGGAAAGAGTTTATGAAAAAAATAATACCAATCATTTTTTTTCTGGTTTTTGCTGTGATCGGAGTGGGGATGTTGATCGGAAGCTTTTCAATCCTGAACATGGAAACCAGTGCTATGGATGGAGCAGAGGAAATTACGGCGTACATTACAGATATCCAGACACACAGGGATTCGGACGGAGATGTGGATCATGATGTGTTTGTGACTTATGAATATGATGGGGTAACGTATGAAGATCAGAAGATCACCAGCTACAGTTCTGACATGTATATCGGTGAAGAACTGACGCTCTTTTACAATCCACTGCGTCCGACATTGCTGACCGTTAAAGGACATGAATACTTTGGATTTCGCATGACACTTTTCATGGGGATTGTGTTTTTTCTTGTCGGAATCAGTTATCCATTTTATCAGTTGATCGTGAAATTGAGAAAAAAACGCATTTTGAAAATGGATTATATACTTCATGCAACGATTGAAGATATTGTGCTGAACACATCCGTGAGAGTGAATGGACAGAGTCCATATGTCATTTACTGCTCGTATTATGATGCGTTACAGAATCTGACATATCGTTTCAAGAGTGATAATTTGTGGACAGATCCGGGTTATGTTTATCGACCGGGAGATCCGATCGAGGTTGCGGCAGATCCGAAGAATTACAAACGCTATCATGTGATGGCAGAGGAACGGATCAATCAGAGAATTGTAGATTATACATAGAAAAAAGAGGAATCCACATGATAACAACAGTTTTATTAGATTTAGATGATACCATTCTTGATTTCCACAAGGCGGAAAAGGAAGCGTTGAAAAAAGCACTGCAAAAAGTTGGAGTGGAGCCAACAGAAAAATTGCTGGCGAGGTACAGTGAGATCAATCAGGCACAATGGAAAAAGTTAGAACTCGGTGAGTTGACGCAGGAGGAAGTGAAAATAAGCCGTTACCGGATCTTTTTTGAAGAATATGGGATAACAGCTTCGCCGGAAGAAACTGCGAAATGTTACGAGCAGAATCTTGCATATGAACACGAAAAAGTGGATGGTGCGCTTGAACTTTTACAGGAATTGCACGGTAAGTACAGACTGTATGCTGCATCCAATGGAACTTACGAAGTGCAGAGAAGGCGTATTGAGGAATCCGGGATTAAACCATATTTTGAGGACTTTTTTATTTCAAAAAAAATTGGATTTCATAAGCCGGATAAAAAATTTTTTGATTATTGTTTTACACATATTCCTGATTTTAAGCCGGAAGAGAGTGCCATTGTGGGAGACAGTTTATCCTCAGATATTCTTGGTGGAAAAAATGCGGGTCTGACTACAATCTGGTATCAGAGAGACAGAAATGTAACGGATAATGGGACAATCCATCCCGATTACCGTATTTTTGAATTGTGTGAACTGCCGGATTTGTTAAAAAAATTGAAATAGCACATAAAGCTGCATGAATTGCAAAAATTTATAAGGTATGTATACGGAATGTGTAGATTGTCATTAATACAAAATGCAGCAACAGAAATAAATGGAATAAATTGCAGTAATGTGCTAAAATAAGAGAAATCATGGTTCGAATTGAAAATATGGAATGTCAGCAATCACGAAATAGAAAATCATTACGAACCATATTTTTGACATTGGGCAGCAGGAAAGGATATTTTTATTATGGAAGAAAAGACAACAATGGAAATCACAAACGATAGATTAGAGGAGGCAATCAAAGATTACGCAGCAGACCGGACAAAAGAAAAGCTTACAGCAGTGTTAAATCTGCTTCGTCCGACAAAACTGTTAGTTCCGGCAATGTTAAAGGCACCGGATCAGCCAACTCCTTGCTTTTTAAAAAGTGGTACCGGCGAACAGTATTTTGTAGTGTACACCTCCAAAGAGCAGATGGCAAATGCACCAAAAAGCCAGGCACTCTTAAGCATGCCATTCCCGGCATGCAACAGCGTTGCTGTAAAAACGGAATTGAATTTAAGCGGAATGGTCATCAATCCATTTACCGATAATCTGGTATTGAAGATTGAACTGATCCAGAAACTGCATGAGGCAGATGAGAAAATGGCAAAACAGCCAAAGCAGATCAAAATGACACCACAGCAGTTCCAGGCATTTGTGAAAAATCAGACAGAATTTTCTGTGATTCCAAAGCGCTTGTATACAGAAAAAGCGGAATTTGTGCAAAAACTTTGCGATGAGAAAGAGGCATTCGTCAATGAGCTTTTTGCGGCAGCATTCAAAGAGCCAAAACTTTATCCGTATACAGAGGATGATTATTCTGTTATGGCATTGGATATTTCAGAGGATCTGACACTTGTCCGCGTGGATCTTCCGGATAAAGGATTAGTGCCGCCACTTTGCTACAGAATTTATATTACATACAATCCATTAAAAGATGAGGCGCATTATTATACGATCGAGATGACAAAAGAGAAGGATGTAAGACTTCTCGGCGGCGTGACAGAGGATGCAAAACACGTCAGCTATGGAAATGCACCGGTGGAGGGCGCAGAGCTTCAGGAGATCATGAATCTCGCAAAAAATCCTGGGGAACTGACAAGTTAATTTGAAGTTTGGATTTGAACTGTCACCTGCAGGTTGTGTTATGGACTATCACAGCCTGTAAGCGGCAGTTTTTAAGTGAAACGCTAATTAATGCATGATGATATCCGCATATTGTCCGCGCACTACGGAGAGCAGTGCATCCGGATTGACGGTAATGGAGGTTCCGATACGTCCACCGCTGATATAGATTTTGTCAAAATTTCTGGCGCTGTCATGGAGAACGGTAGGAAACTGTTTTTTCATGCCAAGGGGAGTGCATCCACCACGTACATAACCGGTAATGGTGGTGATATCTTTTACGTGGATCATTTCTACGGATTTTTCACCGACTGTTTTTGCGGCAACCTTCAGATCAACTTCCTCTGCGATCGGCAGTACAAAAACATAATATTGTTTACTTTTTCCCTGCATGACAAGTGTTTTAAAAGACTGCTCCACCGGAGCTCCGGTGGCTTCGGCTGTGTGAAGCCCATCAATGAATTCGTCACATTCATAATTGATAATTTCATAAGGTATTTTATTTTTGTCAAGAATGCGCATGGCATTCGTCTTTACTTCTTTTCCCATGGTAATTTATTTCCTTTCAGATTGTTTTGCAAATTATGATAATTCTTTCCACTGTAGTCTAATCAAGACATGTTTGTATGTCAAGAAATTAACGATTTTTTTATCTTTTTATACTTCTTTCATAAGCTGTATATTTACCGGAACCCAAAAGAATGGTATGATATTCGTTATAAAAGAAACAGCAATGACAAAAATTTTTGTTAAAGAGAGAGGATAGAAAAATGAAAGAGACATTAAAAAGAATAAAAGCGGATGTCATTTTATCAGCGTTATTGTGTGTAGCACTTGGAGTAGTTTTGATCATCTGGTCAGATGAGACAATTAGTGCAATCTGTATGCTGCTTGCATTTGGCTTAATTGTTATGGGTGTTGTAAATCTTGTGGGATATTTTACAAATCACAGACTGACATCTTTTAACGGAATGCTTGGTCTGATCCTGGTTTTAGTAGGTATCTGGCTGTTTGCAAGACCGGAGTACATCGCTATGATCATTCCGATCGTTATCGGTGTTATGCTGGCAGTCCATGGGATCAGCGATATCAAAATGGCTTTTGAGACAAAGGCAAACGGTTATGAGAAGTGGTGGAGTCCAATGATCCTTGGAATTATCAGCCTTGCACTCGGCGTTATCTGTATCGTAAATGCATTTGGGGTTGTGAGCCTTGCAATGAAATTTATCGGAGTCGCATTGATCTATGATGGAATCTCTGATCTGTGGATCGTTTCAAGAACCGCAAAAGCTGCAAAGGCTATGAAGCAGGAGGCGGATGCGCTTGACGTAGACTACAAAGAAGTGGACGATTAAACCGGAGTTTCACGGGCGTAGTGCCGCAATTCTGTAGTGCTTTCTTAGGGCTTGAAGGGCAGATATAAGCGTCCTCTCACAAGTTGTGATTTTATAGGTTTATGAAAAGAAAAACGGTACAGACGAAATATGATATTCCTGTTCGCCGGGCATTTCGCTGGGCTTCTGAACAACAATCATGTTCAGCTGAAGCTTCCATGATTGTTAGAA
>ERZ1026856.1210-NODE-1210-length-13505-cov-5.995242_pt1 | contig 13505 bp, 9 predicted proteins | sample MGYA00380158_ERZ1026856 | MGnify/ENA primary metagenome ERZ1026856 (study PRJEB33269, sample SAMEA4719794) | human gut metagenome | biome: human-associated habitat; feature: organic feature; material: feces | place: Cameroon | collected 2013-10 ...
CCTTGATGATTCGACAACAGCCGGAGGGGCATGACACTTTTGCGTCGGGAGACTCTTGCTTTTGCATAGCAAAAGTGGCCCCGGTGGCACTCTCTATCATTACGGTCTCTGTGAATTGGCTCAGCGACAAGCGGTATTACTGCGTAAGGATAAACCCTCAGATAGGGCCATTAAGTCGGACAGAGCAAAAGTCGCCATGACCGTAGGCTGTATTTGGTGAACAGAATAGCGGTAAAATATGATGATTCGTCAACAGCTAGAGGTGCATAACACTTTTGCGTCGGGAGACTCCTGCTTTTGCGCAGCAAAAGTGGCCCCGGTGGCACTCTCTATCGTTACGGCTTCTGTGAATTGGCTCAGCGACAAGCGGTATCTGTGCGTAAGAATAAATCCCCAGGTAGGGCCATTAAGTCGGACAGAGCAAAAGTCGCCATGACCGCAGGCTGTATATCGAAAAATTTTGACATAACGATTTTTATTTATAACTCCGGAGAGATAGCTAACTCGGAAAATCAGAATTTCTGTAATATTTTATCTCGAGGCATTATGCAAACTACCAAATATATTTTTGCTTATAATTAGTGTTCGATTGATTATATGTTTGGAAAATGATATAATTATTGTAAAATAAGCATAAGGAAGTGGTGAATTTGGTTGATACCCCTACAGCACTTGCCTCGGATATTGAAATGGAAAATCTATTCATTCAATATGACAAGAGCATCAAAAAGGTTCTGGCGAATAAGCCTATATTGGCACGGATTCTCAAATTCACGGTTCACGAGCTGTCTGCGTTGTCGTTGCTACAAATAGAAAACTGTATTGACGGTAATAGTGTTATGATTGGTCAAACTTTTGTGGAGCCTGGGCTGAGCAATCCAAAGATTATTAACAAGCAGTTGGAGGATGATATTTCAGGTGAGGGACGTATTGTATATGATTTGCGTTTTGAAGTAAATTTGCCCGATGGCGAAAAGACCAAGATTATTATCAATGTTGAAGCTCAGCGGAAAAGCAATCCTGGCTATAGTATTGTCAATAGAGGCATATTTTATATTGCTAGACTGCTTTCTGCACAATTAAACACTGAATTTACCAATAATGGTTCCGATTCAGCTCAATATGACAATATGAAAAAGGTCTATAGCATTTGGATATGCATGGATTGTCCAGAAGACAAAAAGGACTCTATTATATCATATTCCCTAAAACCAGAAATTCTTTATCAAGGCAATAATCGTCTCAATATTGACTATACCTATGATTATGTAGGTGTGGTTGTTGTCCATCTCAGCGGAAATCCTGAGTGCAGTCAGAATCAGCTTATTGGCATGCTGGATACATTGCTGAGCAAAATGGATGTAAAAGCCAAGAAACAAAAATTACAGGAAGAATTTCAGCTTCCTATGACTGTGGAAATCGACCAGGAGGTGAGCGATATGTGTAATTTAAGTTTAGGCCTGTGGGAAGAAGCTGCAACAGAAGGCAGGATGCAGGGAGTGCGTGAAGGCAGACTTGATAGTTTAAGAGATATGATCTTAGATGGACTTACTACCATAGATAAGTTGCGTGCTACAGGTCGCTATACTTCAGAGGAGCTAGATTTTGTTGCCCAAAGTATTAAACAATAGAAGATAGGCAAATCAGAATTTAGGTAATACTTTCTATGACTAGTTAAGTATTGAAAAACTAATACCATTTATAAGATAAGAGCATACATAGCCATCTCAAGGCATGTGTGCTCTTTTTTGTCTGCAAATTTAGATTTATCTGGTCTAGCTTAAGGAGTGACACTCTACATTGTTGAGAGTGTTTTTTTGAACGGAATATACCACATAACAAGTCACTGTCCGTCTCTGCTGGACATTTTAACAAGTTAAATCCGTGAATCTGCAATATATTCCGTGAATAGACATAGGCGATGGACATTCTTCATAGTATAATATATATATAAAGACTATGTCTAAACTTTGCTATTTAATATCTCCATGAAAAACCATTCCCTTGGATAAATTTGTAGCAAAATAGCATAAATGAGGTATTTGATTATGAAACAAAAACATACAAAAAGGATACTATCCATTGCCGCCCTATCTGCTATTGGTCTGCTGGCATATCAGCCTCCAATTCAGGCCCAAGAAGCTAGTCAGCCTGCCATAGGCCAAGCTATCCAGGAACAACCCACCATGCTGGTAAAAAGCCTGAGCTTTCGTGGCATTGAGGGCATTGCCACCAGTCAGGAGCTGGAAAAACAGCTGCCAGAGCTGGTAGGCACTGAGTCCACCCTGCCCCAGCTGAAGGAAGCGGCTGCTCAGATTACCCGCTATCTCCGCCAGCAGGGATATATGGTAGCTACTGCCTACATCCCTCCCCAGGACTTCTCCACCGGCCATGTGGATATTGCCGTGGCAGTAGGTCACTATGATGAGGTAAAGCTGGAAAACCATACTGATATCCCCGATGCTGTTATTCTACGGGAGCTGGGAGCCAAGGTGAAATCAGGAGAAGTTATCCAGCAGCAAAATTTGGAACGGGGCATCCTGCTGGTAAACGATTTGGCCGATGTAGAGGCCAGCTCCCTGCTGATGGCAGGCAGTCAATCCGGCACTTCTACCCTGCTGATTACCATAAATCCCAAGAATCATCCTGTTTCCGGCTACCTTGGGGTGGACAACGGCGGCTATAGCAATACAGGCCGTTATCGCTACAGCGCCTTGCTAAACGGTGCCAACCCGCTAAAGCAGGGAGATATTTTCACCGCCAGTGTGCTATATACCGGTCACGGACAGACAGGCTACAGCTTTACCTATGGCAGTCCTGCCTTTGGTCAGGGACAGCGCTACGGCATCAGCTACGGCCGTTCCCAGTACGAAATCGGTCGTGCCTTTAAAAACATGGGTATGCATGGTGATGCAGATACCCTTTCCCTGTCCTATCAGCTGAATACTCTCCGCTCCCGCATGGCCAACAATTATGTGGGACTGCGCTATGATTACAAATGGCTGCGGGATAATTATGACAGCTTCAACTGGCAGGGCCGCAAAACCTCCGGCGCTGTGGTACTGGAAACCCACGGCGATTGGCAGGACAAAAGCCATCTAGGCCTTGCCCAGAATAATTACAGTCTTAGCTACACCTATGGCCATATGAGCCATGAGGACGATATTACCAAGGCAATGGCTGACCTGGGGGCTATGGCTCCTGCGGGAAATTTTGGCAAATGGAATCTAAGCTATACCCGCAACCAGCCTCTAGCCGATAGATTGAGCCTTTATACTGCCCTTAATATGCAATGGAGCGCCAACAGTCTGGACTCCTCTGAGAAAATGCCTATTACCGGGCCTTTTGCCGTAAGAGCCTATCCTACTGGCGAAGCCTCCGGTGATAGAGCCTGGCTGGCCACAGCGGAACTTCGCTGGACTCTCCCCCAGCCAGCTCAAGCCCCCAATAGCTTCCAATTAGTTGCTTTCGTAGATGGCGGCGGAGTAGAAAATATTCTGGCCACCTCGGTGACACGAGAGCTTTATGGCTGGGGTGTAGGTCTAAATTGGAACAATAGTGACAATTGGATGGCCCGCCTCCACTATGCTCGCAAATTCCACATGGAGAAGGACACTGCCGATGTAGACCGCAGCGGCCGTCTCTGGTTCCAGCTATACAAATTCTTCTAAAAAAGGTAGAAAGGAATGAATACTATGGAAAAGAAAAATAAAACTATCTCCCGTCAACTGAAATCTGCCTTTGCCGCCTGGGCTGCGGGTTTGTATATTATCGGCACCGGAGCTACCGCCTATGCCCTGCCGGAAGGCGGACAGGTAGCTGCTGGTCAGGCTGCCATCACTACCGCTGGCAGTACCATGACCATTGCCCAGCAGACTGCTCAGGCCATTATCAACTGGCAGAACTTCGGCATTGGCAGCGGGGAAGCTGTCCATATCAATCAGCCTAACAGCCAGGCCATGCTGTTGAACCGGGTAGTAGGCTCCAATCCTTCGGAGATTTTTGGCCAGCTGACAGCCAATGGCCAGGTTATCTTGGTAAACCCTAACGGGGTATTTTTCCGTCCCGGCTCCTCTGTGGATGTGGGAGACCTCACCGCCTCTACCCTGAATATAGCCAACGAGGATTTTCTCAAGGGACAGCTGCGCTTTGCCGGGGACAGCAAAAATCCAGTAATCAATGCTGGCACTATTACCGCCCAGAATGGCTATGTCAATCTTCTGGCTAAGGAGGTAGTCAATGAGGGGATTATTGCCGCCCAGACAGGCAGTGTCAATCTGGCTGCTGGCTCTGGCATGAGTCTGGACTACAACGGAGATGGCAAAATGACAGTAGCCGTAACAGATGGCGCCTACCAAAGTGCGGTTGCCAACAAAAAGCTGATTCAGGCTGATGGCGGTCTGGTAGTTATGACAGCCTCCGGCAAGGATGCCCTGATGGATTCTGCTGTCAACAACTCCGGCATGATTCAGGCCGATACCCTGGGAGAAGCTACGGGCCAAATCAGCCTTACCGGAGACAATATTGCCACTACAGGCGCCATTTCTGCCGATGGAGGCAGTAATGGCCACGGCGGCACCATCAAAATTATTGCCAACCACAAAACTGCTGTAGACGGACAGCTTTCTGCCCAGGGGGGCCAGCTGGCTGGGGATGGTGGCTTTATTGAAACCTCCGGGGATATTGTCAGCATTGGAGATCACAGCTCCATTCAGGCCAATTCCCCTCAGGGCAAAGCCGGACAGTGGCTCATCGATCCTGTGGATATTACCATATCTGATGATGGTACTGACGAATCAGAAAACGGCACAAATATCAGAACCTCCTTCATTACTGATACTCTAAGAAAAGGCAGCCATGTCATTCTTGATACACATAAAGATGGCAATAAGGAGGGAACGATTACCGTCAACGGTGCGATAAATGTCCAAGACTATAGTATGGCCACTCTGACTCTCAACGCCAATAAGGCCATCAATATTAATGCGGATATTTCTTTTACTGGCGAGTCAAAACCCAATCTCACGCTAGAAACCACTGGGGATAATAGCAGTATTAATAATAAGGCCAATATAAATATTGGTAATGGCACTCTTAATATTACCACTGGTAAAAACGGTGTATTAAATGCGGGGAGCATTGGCGCTGATACGGTAAACATCAAGATCAATACCATTAAACAGGCAGAGGGAGTTACTGTTAATCCCCTTACCATTAAGAACTTAAATCTACATCAGGCTAATCCAGACAAAAGTATTTATATTGGAGACACTTCCTCCAGCCCCACCGGTGCTGAGTCTATGGCTGAGGCTTCCCTTTTCGCCTCAGGCGGGGTTTTCAGCAAGGTAGAAAATCTCAAACTTAATGCTGGAGAAGATCAGGATATCCATCTACAGGATGTAGACTTCCAAAAGGCCAATATTACAGCATCTCAGAAAGATACTTATAGCAGACAAACCCTTAATATTGCCGGCAATGTGTCTACCAAGGGTTCTCTAGTGGTAGAGACTGAAAAATTTAATGTTGCCGATAATGCCACCCTAAAATCCTATGGTCTAGATCTAAATTACGGTAGCCTTAATATAATCAGGGCTGGCAGCAATGCCAAGATCATCTCAGGCAATAATGAAGCCTTTAAGTATAATTTTGCATGGAGTGCCTGTATTGTAAACAATACAGATTTAACCCAAGATGATTCTATTAACTATGACTTTCTTAATGCCTTGGAGGGCTTTAGTGGTTACGAAGTTGAAGCCGGCGATTTGTTAACAATGTATGAGGGACAACTTAATAAGTCCATTACCTTTAAAGGAGATACTCTTGAGCTAGATAATGGAAGTATCCAGATGCAGGGAAAGGGCACTCTGAATTTAATCTCAAATGGTGACATCACTCTTTATAATACTAAACTTAATATGGGACAAGGCAATCTGAACATGGTTGCTCGAAACTTGGAGGCATTCCATTCCCAGGTCAGCGGCACGGGAAATCTTTATCTCAACACCGCTGTTACCGATGGCACTAGCCCCATTATCCTAGGCTCCACTGGCGGAGATAGATACACCACTCTCTATATAAGGCCAGAGTACTTCCGTTCTGGAGAACTATTCAGCAATCTGACGGGCCGTGTTTATATTGGCCTTTTGCCAGACGACACTATTACCAAGGCGCCTATCCATCTTACAAGTGGTACAAATATCCAAAATGAATTATATCTGGCAACACAGGGAAATATTCAGGGCTTTGATGGCAGCTCCCTCAATACAAGTGGCAACAACCTATATTTAATATCCCAAGGCGGCAAAATAGATTTAGCTAAAACTGCCCTCTATAATACCCCCATTAAGCAGGCTCAGGCTGCTGGCACCGTAATGCTTAACAATTCTATGAATGAATTAGGCACTATAACCAATGTCAGCGGCCCTAATGGGGTAGAGATTTATAGCAATGGCAAAATTTACACAGGCAGAACATCAGATAGCGGTATCACCGCCTCCAAGGGCGATATTACCATAACCTCTGGCAGCAATTCTGTAGAATTAGGTCAATATGCTAATTTTTCAGCAAAAAAGGTTTTTATCTTTGCCCAGAACCGGGATAATGGTGCCTTCAAAAACTATGCCGCTAATCCATTCCGTTTGAATACAAAATGGGGTATTGCCACCTATGATGCCCTAAAGGATGATTATGGCAAGCTGACGGGCGCTTTCCGCCAGTATGGCAAAACCTATACAAATGAGCTAGAAGCTTTGATGGCCAACAAAGGCAATGGATCTATCCACGTAAATCAGCCTACGGTAAAAATTGTCTCTGAGCGGGTTTATGGTTCGCCGAATGGGGATTGGCTTACTAAGGATGGAGACTACAGCCCTAATTTGAAAACTTACATTCTCAATAACCAGGGAGAAATTGATACCGAGCTCACCCAGAAATATCTCCAGTCAGACAATAAGTTCCTGAATAAGAACAACGACTACCTCCTTGATGGTTTAAAGGATGCCGGTAATTATACCTTTGGCACATATACCAACATTGTAAATAAAAATATTGGGGGCACAGGCCGAGATGGCACCGCCTATAGCTCCGTCAACCCTGATGTCCATCAGCAGGTTAAGTTCAATAAAGCCAGTGATATGAACTACAATGTTCAAACCGAGTTTTGGGTAACTCCTGCCTCACTGGAAGTCAGCACCAAGGATTTAAACATAACCTATAATGGACTGAACTATGCCACTACAGAGCACAAGGATCAGTTGATGTTCAATGGCTTGGTGAACAATGATACCATCAACAAAGATGATATCTACAGTTTTGACCTTGACTATATCAAGGCGGATGGCCAGTCTAATAAGGGACCTCTCCACGCTGGCACCTATGGCATCAAATATGACAATTTAAAATTGCAGTCTGGGAACAATACCCTGGACAATTACATCATTACCTACAAGGATGGCACCCTGATTGTAAAGCCTAAGGAAGTCAAGGTAGCCTTGGCCTCTCCTAGCATAAGCAAAACCTACGATGGTCAGTCTAGTGTCAGCCAGAATAACTTTACCTACACTGGCTTTGTTCAGGGCGAATCCCTTGCAGCTGGCAATGTGCTGAATTTTGCTGGCACCAATGATTTGGCCATCACCCAAAATGGCCAGCCAGCTAATGGCATTGATGTAGGCAGCTATCAGGTCAAGGTAGGCAACATAGGTGTTACCGCCTCTGACTATACCTTTGTAGCTGATGATACCTCCAGTGCCACTTTGGAGATTACCCCTCATTTGGTAACACTCAAGGCCAATGATGATAGTATAGTGAAGAATGATAAACCCTATGTGGCTGGTACCAAGGGCTTTAGCTATCTCACTGGCTTTGTAGGCAATGATACCGCCGAATCTCTGGGGCTGTCCACCAGTGATCTTAACTTCGGCAATAAGGCCGGCACCACAGATGGAGCTGATGGGGCTATGCTGGAGGGCAAATACAATATCTATCTGGATGGCAGCTGGAGCAGTAAGAATTATAAATTTGCCTATGAGCCAGGCCAGCTGATTATCAATATCAATAACCCGACACCACCAGTGGAATCACTAGAGTCCATGCAGGCGGTGCAGTCCAATACCAGCAACAACTCTGTTACTGCCAATATGCCTAATACTGCTGGGGATATGCCTAATGCTACTGGGGATAGTACCACAGCGCCAGCGCTGCCGGGCAACCTGTCTCAATCCTCCGGGGAAACAACCAAGTTGGAGGGACTGCCTGTATTTATTGATAACAATTTGATACAGGCTAAGGATTTTGATACTATCTTCGCCCATGAGGAGCTGGGCACCTTCCTGATTCAGATTCGGGATGGCCAGATGAGTATTTCCCCTCTGAACCAGAAAGCCGTAGAAGTATTGGCCTCTGCTGATCCAGCTATCCGCCAGCAGTTGGAGGAAAGTATTGAAGAACATTTAAAGGACACCCAGTCCTAAAAGGTAAATATCCCCAAATAAAAAGCTGCCACCCTGCGTGACAGCTTTTTTATATACAATTATTTATCTTTCAGAGTTTCCAGCAATGTCCGCCAAGAGAGAACGGCGCATTTGACTCTAGCTGGCATATGGGAAATATTTTTCAAGGCCATAGCCTCATCCAGCTCCTCCAGCTCATCATCCTGAGTGATTTCTCCCTTAATCATCTTGAGGAACAAATCTGCCAAATGCTGGGCTTTTGCCACTGACTCTCCTTTAATAAGGTCTATCATAATAGAAGTGGAAGCCTGAGAGATGGCACAGCCAACTCCGGTAAAGGAGGCCTCCTTGATTTTGCCCTCCTCCACCTGCAGCTCCAAGGTTATTTCATCACCACAGCTGGGATTCCGCCCCTTTTGTACCACCGTAGGCAGCTTTAGATGATGCTTGTTCTCCGTGGAACGGCTATGCTCTGCGATTAGCTCTGTATAGATACTATCCAGCTCATTCAGCATAACCCAGCACCCCCCTTACCTTGGACAAAGCCTCTAGCCAACGGTCTACATCCTCTCTGGTGTTGTAGAAATAAAAGCTGGCTCGGCAGGTGGCATTCTGTCCCAGATACTGCATCAAAGGCTGGGCACAGTGATGGCCGGCCCGAATGGCCACTCCCTGAGCATCCAGAATGGTAGCTACATCATGGGGATGTACATCCTTCACATTAAAGGTAATAATACCAGTCTTGTTATCCAAGGTGGAATCGCAGCCATAAAGCTCAATATAAGGCATGGCCTTTAGCTTAGGCAGGGCATAATTTACCAAATCCTTTTCCACCTGCTCTATATAGTCAAAACCTACCTGCTCCAAATATTCAATGGCAGCGGTAAGGCCGGCAGCACCGCCTACATTCTGGGTACCGGCTTCAAATTTGGCTGGCAAAGGAGCAAACTCCGTCTGCTGTTCCTCCACATAGTCAATCATATCCCCACCCATAAGGAATGGTGGCATATCATTCAGCAGCCTTTCCTTGCCGTAGAGAACACCAATGCCCATAGGAGAAAGCATTTTGTGACCGGAGAAAACAAAGAAATCCGCATCCAAGGCCTGGACATCCACAGCCATATGGGGCACTGACTGGGAGCCATCCACTACCATAACTGCCCCTACCTTGTGGGCTCTAGCAGCAATTTCCGCCACAGGATTTACCAGTCCTAGTACATTAGAAACCTGAGCCACAGCTACGATTTTGGTTTTCTCAGTAATCTTGCTGGCAATATCCTCCTGGGACAGATTCCCATCCATTTCCAGATAAATATATTTCAGCACAGCTCCCTTGAGGTGGCAAATCTGCTGCCAAGGCACCAGATTGCTGTGGTGCTCAGAAATGGCAATTACCACCTCGTCCCCAGCCTGAATATGGCTCATGCCATAGCTGTAGGCAATGAGATTCAGGGATTCCGTAGCATTTTTGGTAAAAATAATCTCATGGCTATGCTGGGCATTAATAAATTTCTGCACCTTGGCTCTGGCATTTTCATAAATATCCGTGGCCTGCACACTAAGCTCATAGGCACCTCTATGGGGATTGGCATTACAGCCGCCATAATAACTGCACATGGCCTGAATTACCTTTTCCGGCTTCTGGGTAGTAGCGCCATTGTCCAGATAGACTATCTGCTTGTCATGCATTTTCCTCTGCAGCAGGGGAAAATCCTTTTTGTAATTCTTAACCTCACTCATCAGCCAATCCCTCCTTTATGTATTCATCCAGCTCCTGATACAAATCCTTGTCCTCAATTCTATCCAGCACAGGATTAAAGGCAGCCTCCACCACCAAACGGCGGGCTTCCTGCATATCCAAGCCCCGGCTCATAAGATAAAACAGCTTGTTTTCATCAATCTTGCCAATGGAAACAGCATGATGGCCCTCCACTGCATCCTCAGCGGATAACATCAGAGGCACACTGCGATTCCGCACCTTGGAGGAAAGCACCACCACTTCTTCCTTTTCATATCCCTTGGAGCCTTTAGAGCCATGACGAAAATCCAAGGTGCCGCGGAAAATTTTGTTGGACTCTCCCAGCAAAGCACCATAAACATGGAGATTTGCCTCTGTACTGCGTCCCTGCTGAACCAGCACATAATTCATATCCAGCTGGCTGGCACCATGACCAAAATACAGCACATAAACATTGGCCTTGGACTCATTGCCTGCCAGATTCACCTCCATTTTAGCCACGGATTTGGCACTGCCAGCCTCTACAGCCACAGCCTCCAGCTCTGCTGTATCCGCCAGCTCCACCTGTACATTGCTGGCTCCCTGAGCATCTACAGGCAATATCTGTACCGTGGTCAGCTTCAAAAAGCCACCCTTTTCCACCTTTACCTGCACCTGTCCCTCACCGGCCTGACGATAAACCACTGTCAGCTGACGGCTTTCTCCTGCTGGCACCACCAGCTCCTGCCGGCCATTATCTATAGCCAAAACAGCCTCATCTGCTTTGGCCTCATTTACTCCCAACCAGCGCCAGGTACGCATTGGGATTTCACTATAAATCTTTTCTGCCATTTTTTACCTCACGCTTTCTCAACCCATTGTGCCTTCCAGCTCAATGTTAATCAGATTGTTCATTTCCACCGCATATTCCAAAGGCAGTTCCTTGGCAATAGGCTCCACAAAGCCACGCACAATCATGGCTCTAGCCTCCTCCTCGCTAATGCCCCGGCACATAAGGTAGAATACGGCTTCTTCACTGATACGGCCAATGGTTGCCTCATGGCCGATATCCGCCTCATCCCCCTGAATATCCATAACTGGCAGAGTATCAGACCGGGACAAATCATCCAGCATCAGTGATTCACAGTTGACGGAGCATTTGGCGTGATGGGCATTAGGCGTAACCTTGACGGCACTTCTATAGGTAGCCTTGCCTCCCGCCTTGGAAATAGTACGGGTGCTGATATTGGCAGAGGTGTGAGGTGCTGCGTGAATCACGCTGGCACCAGTATCCAGATTCTGCCCCTTGGAAGCAAAGGTCACACCGGTAAATTCACAGCGGGCATTTTCCCCGTGGAGAATACTGCAAGGATAAAGCATGGACACATGGGAACCAAAGGAACCAGACACCCATTCAATAATGCCATCCTTTTCCACCAAGGCTCGCTTGGTGTTCAAGTTCATCATATTCCTAGACCAGTTTTCAATGGTGGAATAACGCAGTCTGGCACCCTCGCCTACATACAGCTCTACACAGCCAGCATGGAGATTGGTTACATTGTATTTTGGCGCACTGCAGCCCTCAATAAAATGCAGGCTGGCATTTTTTTCCAGAATAATCAGGGTATGCTCAAACTGGCCAGCCCCCGCCGCATTCAAGCGGAAATAGGACTGCAAAGGAATATCTACATGAACTCCCTCTGGCACATAAACAAAGGAGCCACCAGACCATACTGCTCCGTGAAGAGCCGCAAATTTGTGGTCTTTAGGGGGAACCAGCTTCATAAAATGCTCCTTCACCAGCTCTTCATGCTCACGCAGGGCGGTTTCCATATCGGTATACACCACACCCTGCTTGGTAAGATTTTCCTGAATACTGTGATATACCACCTCAGAATCATATTGAGCACCTACGCCTGCCAGAGAAGTTTGCTCTGCCTCTGGAATACCCAAACGGTCAAAGGTGGATTTGATATCCTCCGGTACATCCTCCCATTTGCCAGCCATTTTGGTATTAGGCTGTACATAGGTAACAAATTCATCCATATTCAGCTCAGACAAATCCGGCCCCCAGGTAGGCAATCTCATGTGGTTATATACCTCCAAAGCCTGCAAGCGCCGTTCCAGCATCCACTGGGGATCGTGTTTCCGGGCAGATATATCCCGCACTACATCTTCGGTAAGCCCCTTTTGAGATTTGTAGGCAGAATGGTCCTCATTGCGAATATCATAGAGGGTACGCTCTATATCATCAACAAAGGTTTTATTTTTGTTTTCCATAATTCCTACCTCAATTCTCTCCGGCTTCCTCAGCCAGCTCCCGACGGATAAAGCCAAAGCCCTCCTTGTCAATCTTCTGAATCAGCTCAGGGCCGCCTTCCTCCACAATCTTGCCATTCAACAGCACATGAACCTTGTCCACAGAAAGCTGCTCCAAAATACGGGTATTGTGGGTAATAATCAGGCAGGCATTGTTTTCATTGTGGAATTTCCGCACACCACTGGACACAATCTGCACCGCATCCACATCCAAACCGGAATCAGTTTCATCCAGCAAAGCCAGTTTTGGATTCAACAGCAAAAGCTGTAAAATCTCATTACGCTTCTTCTCGCCACCGGAAAAACCCACATTCATATAACGCTGGGCATAGGCTGGATCTATCTGCAGCTCCTCCATAGCAGCTTTCAGCTCCTTGCGGAACTTCATAATCTTCACAGGAGCACCACTCACAGCCTGCTTGGAAGCTCTCAGCATATTCTCCACGGTAATACCGGGAATCTCCTCTGGATTCTGAAAGGAAAGGAAAATCCCCTTGCGACACCGCTCAAAGGTTTTCAGCGCCTGCAAATCCTCTCCCTCAAACTTCATTTCACCCTCTACCACCTGATACTTGGGATGTCCCATAATCACATTCATCAAGGTAGATTTGCCAGAGCCATTAGGCCCCAAAATAACATGAATCTCACCAGGGGCAATCGTCAAATCCAACCCCCGCAAAATCTCGCCCTTATCCTCTCTGCCTGCCACACCAGCATGCAGGTTCTTAATCTCCAAAAGCTTATTGCTCATCATACACACTCCTATATATCTAAATTCTGATTAAATTACTCGGAATTAACTACACATATTATACGAGTATGCCATACCAAAAGTCAATAATTCTGACTAAAAATAACGGAATTAATTTCCCCCATCAAAAAAAGCCCTTGCGGTTGTCCCCGCAAAGGCCTTAATTTGTCTATAAAATTGTAAAACTATATCAATAGTAAAGCCACTGTGAATACGCTGATAAGCGGTATAACAGTACCCTGCACAGGTACTCTTCGCGCCTCGGTCC
>ERZ1026856.1212-NODE-1212-length-13488-cov-5.836745_pt1 | contig 13488 bp, 10 predicted proteins | sample MGYA00380158_ERZ1026856 | MGnify/ENA primary metagenome ERZ1026856 (study PRJEB33269, sample SAMEA4719794) | human gut metagenome | biome: human-associated habitat; feature: organic feature; material: feces | place: Cameroon | collected 2013-10 ...
CATCGAGGAGGTTCTCGAAGGCACGGAGGACGGCATCGTTATAGAAGGTACCACCCTGTACGACGATATGCCGGCCGAGATCCTTTGCATCGGTCACCTTGATGACCTTGTAGAGGGCGTTCTTGATGACGGAGTAGGCGAGGCCGGCAGAGATATCGCCGACGCTCGCGCCTTCCTTCTGCGCCTGCTTGACGTTCGAGTTCATGAAGACCGTACAGCGGGAGCCGAGGTCGGTCGGGTTCTTCGCATAGAGTGCCTCATGCGCGAAGTCGATCACGGAGTAGTCCAGTGAGCGCGCGAAGGTTTCGAGGAAGGAGCCACAGCCGGACGAGCAGGCTTCATTGAGCTGCACCGAATCGACGGTGCCATCCTTGATACGGATGCACTTCATATCCTGGCCGCCGATGTCGAGGATACAGTCGACCTCCGGCTCGAAGAACGCCGCCGCATAGTAGTGGGAGATGGTCTCGACCTCGCCCTCGTCGAGCTGGAAGGCGGACTTCAGGAGTGCTTCGCCGTAACCGGTGGAGCAGCTGTAGGCGATGCGTGCGTCGGACGGCAACAGGTCCCGGATTTCCTTCATGGACTTGATGGCCGTCGCGATCGGTGAACCTTCGTTGTTTGCATAGAACTTGTAGAGGAGCTCGCCCTGCTCGGAAACGAGGGCCAGCTTCGTCGTGGTGGAGCCGGCATCGATGCCGAGGAAAACATTGCCGTGATACGTACTGAGATCAGCCGTCTTTACGCGCGCCTGTGCATGACGATTTGTGAATTCTGCGTATTCTGCCTCGTCGCGGAAGAGCGGGGCCATGCGCTTGATCTCGACATCCATCTGGATGCCATGGCGGAGCTGCTCGATGAGCGTAGAGATGGAAATCGCTTCTGCGTCCTCCGGACAGTTCAGGCAGGAACCGATCGCCGCGAAGAGATGGCTGTTCTCTGGCTCGATGATCTCATCCCCCTGCAGATGGAGGGTGCGGATGAAGGCCTTGCGGAGCTCCGGCATGAAGTGGAGCGGGCCGCCGAGGAAGGCGACGTGGCCACGGATCGGCTTGCCCTGTGCGAGGCCGGAGATGGTCTGATTGACGACCGCCTGGAAGATGGACGCCGCGAGATCCTCACGGGCCGCACCCTCGTTGATGAGCGGCTGGATATCGGTCTTTGCGAAGACACCACAGCGCGCAGCGATCGGGTAGATCATCTGATAACCGGCAGCGAGGTCGTTGAGACCCGCCGCGTCGGTATGAAGGAGGGAGGCCATCTGGTCAATGAAGGAGCCCGTACCGCCGGCACAGATACCGTTCATTCGCTGGTCGACACCACCCTTGAAATATATGATTTTTGCGTCCTCACCGCCGAGCTCGATGGCCACGTCCGTATCCGGACGGTAGTCCTTGAGTGCGCTCGCGACCGCGACGACTTCCTGACAGAAGAAAACATGCATGTGCTTGCTCAGCGTCAGTCCACCGGAGCCGGTGATGACCGACGCGAGGCGGATTTCACCCAGCGTCTCCTTCGCTTCCTCGAGAATATCTGCCAGCGTGCCCTGGATATCCGCGTGATGACGGCGGTAGTCCGAGAACAGAAGCTGTTTCGCCTGATCGAGGATGGCGATCTTTACGGTTGTAGAACCAATGTCGATTCCGAGTCTATACTCTTGCATGAAATAACCTCATATTACCTATATACGTTCGTGGCACCTGATTCTTATATAATTAGAAAGATCAAAGTGTTCTGAATAGCTACCTATATTTATATAGAATAACGATATAGCATTGTAGCATTTAAAAAATGGGCATTCAATCGGCATAATCATAAAAGTTTTGTGAAATCTGTAACGCTTTCGTTGGTTTAATTATGTTTTCTGGGCATATCGCGGGAGATGTATGGGCCGAAGGGGTGGCAACGGATGCACAGTACTTCGAGACCGGTGAACTCTAAGCCGGGGACCCTAAGCGGCACTAGGCCCTCTGCAATCGCCGAGTTTTCTTGATGAAAACTCAGCGTTGCAGAGGGTGCTAAGGAAAAAGTACCAAGTGCCGCTAAGGGGACCCGGCTTGATTTCACACGGTCTCTACGTATGGCATCCGTTGCCACCCCTTCCGGCCTGTATTTCCTCACCTTTACGTATATTTTGCTTGAAAAAGAAAGAGGCAACATTTATACTTCTAAAGTATTTCACGTTCATGATGGGTTACTAGTATCTGAATGTCGAAATTGATAATTTAATAACTGTGTAATGAACTGAAAGGAGAATATATTGACCTTTTATCAGAAGCTGGAGCGGAGATTCGGGAAGTATGCGGTTCCGAATCTTATGAAGTATATCTGCGTGATTTATGTGGTGGGTTACCTCATCCAGATGTTTAATCCGCTTCTCTATTTTTATTATCTGGATCTGGATGCGGAGGCGATTCTGCATGGTCATATCTGGCGGATCATCACCTTTATTTTCTATCCGCCATCGACGAGCTTTCTGTGGATGATCGTCGCACTGTTCGTTTACTACAGTCTGGGGATGACGCTGGAGCGTGTCTGGGGGACGTTTAAGTATAATTTCTTCTATTTTACAGGTGTGATTCTCCTGGTGCTGTCGGCGATCCTGATTTATCTGGTGACCGGGTATTCGGTGCAGCTGTATCCGACCTACATGACCTTCAGTATCTTCCTGGCGTATGCCCTGACATTTCCGGATACGACCTTCCTTCTGTATTTCATCATCCCGATCAAGGCGAAGTGGCTGGCTATTGCAGAAGTGGTCCTGTATCTTTTCTATTTCGTGGCCCTTCCGGGCCTCGGCAATAAGGTAGCGATCCTTACGAGCCTTCTGAATGTAGCACTGTTCTTCTTCCTGACGAATCAGCGACCGAAGAACAGAAACATCTACAACATGCGGGACTTCCGTTAAAAAACTGCGAGCATGCACCGGATTTCCCGGCGCTTGACATAAATGCCGGACACAGTACCGGCCGGTTCTAAAAAGAGGAGAATTTTATGAGAAAGACGAAGATTGTATGTACACTTGGACCGAATGAGAACGATTACGAGCTGATGAAGAAGCTCGCAGAGAAGATGGACGTGGCACGTTTCAACTTCTCGCATGGCAGCCACCAGGAGCATCTCGGCCGTCTCGCGCTGCTGAAGCAGGCGCGTAAGGACACCGGCCGCGAGATCGCAGCGCTGCTGGACACGAAGGGACCGGAGATTCGTACCGGTGAGCTCGAGGATCACAAGAAGGTGATGCTGGAGACCGGTAAGGAGATCGTACTGACCATCGACGAGTGCATCGGAAATGCATCTCGTGTATACATTAACTATGACGGGCTCAATGAAGACGTCCAGGAGGGCAGCACCATCCTGATCGATGATGGCCTCATCGGGCTGAAGGTGGAGCGCGTCGAGGGCGCGGACATCCACTGCCTCATCACAAACGGTGGTGAGCTCGGCGAGAAGAAGGGCGTGAATGTGCCGAATGTCAGCATCCGTCTTCCGGGCCTGACCGAGAAGGATATCGAGGACATCAAGTTCGGTATCGAGGAGGGCTTCGACTTTGTCGCTGCGTCCTTCGTACGTAATGCAGAGACCATCGAGCAGATCCGTCAGCTGATCAATGAGGCAGGCTCCAGCATGAAGATCATCGCGAAGATCGAGTCCCAGGAGGGTCTGGATAACCTCGACGCGATCATCGCCGCAGCCGATGGTATCATGGTAGCCCGTGGTGACCTCGGTGTCGAGATCGATGCGAAGCGTCTGCCACAGCTCCAGAAGGAGATGATCCACAAGTGTAACTATGCGGGCAAGCTCGTTATCACGGCGACTCAGATGCTTGATTCCATGATTCGTAATCCGCGTCCGACGAGAGCAGAGGTAACCGACGTTGCGAATGCCGTTTACAACGGCACCGACGCCGTGATGCTGTCCGGTGAGACCGCGGCCGGCAAGTACCCGATCGAGGCCCTCGATATGATGGCTTCCATCGTCGAGTACACCGAGCAGTTCCTCGACTACACACAGTATAAGAAGCGGAACGTCGATGAGAGCACCTACGCAAACATCTCCAATGCTGTCTGCGCAGCGTCTGTCACCACCGCGAGTGAGCTTGACGCCAAGGCACTCATAGTGCCGACCCTGTCCGGCTCGACCGCGAAGCTGATTTCGAAGTACCGTCCGAAGACCCACATCTATGCGATGTCCCCGAGCCAGGGAACCGTTCGCCAGATGATGCTCCTCTGGGGCGTCACCCCGATCTGGGCGAGAAGAGCCGACACTACCGACGAACTCTTCGAGTCCTCCATGGATGAGCTCCGCGAGCGCAACATCGTCGAGAAGGGCGACCTCTGCGTCATCACCGCCGGCGTACTGTCCCGCATGACCCGCAACCAGCCGGTAACTGCGACGAATATCATGCGCGTTATGCAGGCTTGACATTAGATTTTACAAACGTGGAGGAAACATGAAAACACCATATATCACACTGGACCAGGTAAAGGAAATCGCACAGACCTACCCGACCCCTTTCTATCTGTATGACGAGAAGGGCATCCGTGAGAATGCACGGAAGGTATATAAGGCCTTCAGCTGGAATAAGGGCTTCAAGGAGTATTTCGCGGTCAAGGCGACCCCGAACCCGTCGATCCTTCGTATTCTGAAGGAGGAAGGCTGCGGTACGGACTGCAGCTCCCTCACCGAGCTTCAGATGTCCGACGCCTGCGGCTTCCACGGCCACGACATCATGTTTTCCTCGAACGACACACCACTCGAGGAGTATAAGGTAGCGAACGAGCTCGGTGCCATCATCAACCTCGATGACTTCACGAACATCCAGGAGCTGAAGGATACCCTGGGCAGATTCCCGGAGACCATGAGCCTCCGCTACAACCCGGGCGGATACTTCCGCATCGCGAACACCATCATGGATAACCCGCAGGATGCGAAGTACGGCATGACCACCGCACAGCTCATCGAGGGCTACCGTATCCTGAAGGAGGGCGGCGTCAAGCACTTCGGCATGCACGCTTTCCTCGCATCGAACACCGTGACGAACGATTACTACCCGACCCTTGCGAAGGAGCTCTTCGAGCTCGCCGTCAAGATCAAGGCAGAGACCGGCGTAGAGCTTGATTTCATCAACCTCTCCGGCGGTGTCGGCGTGCCATACAAGCCGGACCAGAAGCCGAACGACATCGAGGCGATCGGTGAGGGCGTTCACCGCGTATTCGATGAGGTCCTCGTACCACACGGCCTCGGCGACATCCGCATCTTTACCGAGATGGGCCGCTTCATGCTGGCACCTTACGGCGCACTGATCACGAAGGTCATCCACTTCAAGCATACCTATAAGGAGTATGCCGGTGTCGATGCCTGTGCGGTCAACCTCATGCGCCCGGCGATGTATGGCGCTTACCACCACATCACCGTCCTCGGCAAGGAGAACGCACCATGCGATCATACCTATGACGTGACCGGCTCCCTCTGCGAGAACAACGACAAGTTCGCCATCGACCGTCCGCTTCCGGAGCTCGAGAAGGGCGACTACCTCTTCATCCACGACGCCGGCGCACACGGCTTCGCGATGGGCTACAACTACAACGGCAAGCTCTGGTCCGCCGAGCTCCTGCTCCGCGAAGACGGCTCCATCAAGCTCGTCCGCCGTGCCGAGACCCCGAAGGACTACTTCGCAACGCTTGATATCGATGATTGTATGAAGAAGTACCTCTGATCAATGCATACATCATGATGTAAAAACCGCACCTCGAGCCAGAGGTGCGGTTTCGTGATTTCGGCGAATTGCCGAGGCCTCGCACCGTGCGAGGTTCTTGCGTATTTGCGCGACTGTTGTTATAATTAAAGGCCGTATTAACATTGATATGAGGTACAGCTATGGCATTAAAGAAGAAACCGGTCACCGGTATGAAGGACATCCTCCCGAGAGAGATGGAGCTTCGCCAGTATGTTTTGAGCGAAATCCGCAGAACCTATAAGGAGTTCGGCTTTACAGAGATTGAGACCCCGGTCGTTGAGCACATCGAGAACCTGCTCAGCAAGCAGGGTGGTGATAACGAGAAGCTGATTTTTAAGGTACAGAAGCGCGGCGATAAGCTGGAAAGCGCATTCCAGTCTGGCGATCTGGATGCACTCGCAGATTCCGGCCTCCGCTATGATCTGACCCTTCCACTGAGCCGTTTCTACAGCCAGAACCAGGCACAGCTCCCGAGCCCGTTCAAGGCGCTCCAGATCGGACCTGTTTTCCGTGCGGATCGTCCGCAGAAGGGCCGTTTCCGTGAGTTCGTGCAGTGTGACATCGACATCTTCGGCGATGGCAGCAACGTTGCGGAGATTGAGCTGATCCTCGCCATCTCGACATTGCTTAATCGCATCGGCTTCGGTGAGAAGTATAACTTCTCCATCGTGATCAACGACCGTGAGATCCTCCGCGGCATGCAGGCCTACGCCGGCTTCCCTGCAGACGACTTCGAGAAGGTCTGCATCAGCCTCGATAAGGCGGACAAGATCGGAAACGACGGCGTAAAGGCAGAGCTCCTTTCCCTCGGCTACGAGGAGAGCGTGATCGATAAGTATCAGGCACTGCTCGCCACCATCGGTACCGGCGCACAGGATATCCGTACCCTTGGTGAGAAGTTGAAGGATGTGCTCCCGGAGAGCGTCACCGACAACCTCGCCACCATCGTGGAGACGGTGGTAGCGGTCAAGAGCGTCAATGTAAAGGTCCTCTTCGATCCGACCCTCGTACGTGGTATGGGCTACTATACCGGTCCGATCTTCGAGATTCGTGCCGAGGGCTTCAGCGGCTCCGTCGGCGGTGGCGGACGCTATGACCGTATGGTCGGCAAGTTCACCGGTCAGGATACCCCGGCCGTCGGCTTCTCCATCGGCTTCGAGCGTATCATCACCATCATGCTCGACGCAGACGAGAAGGTTCCGGGTGAGGGCACGAAGGTGGCCTTCCTCCTCGATAAGAACCTCGACCGTGCGAAGACCGCCGAGGCGATCAGTGAAGCGATGACACGTCGTCTTCAGGGTGAGACCGTCCTGGTATCCCGCATGAATAAGAACAAGAAGTTCCAGAAGGAGCAGCTTACATCCGAGGGATATACCGAGTTTAAGGAGTTCTATCAGGATTCGTTACAGTAAGCGGATGCGATCCGCACGCGCGTCGCGTGATGCCGGAAAGATAGAAGAGGTGCCCGAGAGCACCTGGAAGTATTATATTAAGAAGTAACTGTCCCGATCGACAGCGTAATCTATACATGAAGAGGTAAAAGCTATGGCAGAGTCTATGAAAGGTCTGCACAGAACGTGCAGATGTACAGAGCTTGACGAGTCCTATATCGACAGAGAAGTCACCATGATGGGCTGGGTTCAGCGCTCCAGAAACAAGGGCGGTCTGATCTTTACAGACCTTCGTGATCGTACCGGTCTCCTGCAGATCGTGTTTGAGGAGTCCGAGTGTGGCACCGAGGTATTTGAGAAGGCAGCGAAGCTCCGTTCGGAGTTCGTAATCGCGGTGACCGGTATCGTTCGTTCCCGTGGCAAGGATGCCAACAAGGATATGAAGACAGGAAGCATCGAGATTTCTGCCAGAGCACTGCGTATTCTCGCCGAGTCCGAGACGCCGCCATTCCCAATCGAAGATGGTATCCCGACGAACGAGAACACCCGTCTCAAGTATCGTTACCTTGACCTTCGTCGTCCGGAGCTTGCAAAGCGCATTATGACGAGAGCGAAGATCGCCTACCTGATCCGCAGCTTCATGAGTGAGAACGGCTTCCTCGAGATCGAGACTCCGACCCTCATCAAGTCCACCCCGGAGGGCGCACGAGACTTCCTCGTACCGTCCCGTATGCACCACGGCTCTTTCTACGCACTGCCGCAGTCTCCGCAGCTCCTGAAGCAGCTCCTCATGGTATCCGGCTTCGACCGCTACTTCCAGCTCGCACGCTGCTACCGTGATGAGGACCTCCGTGCCGATCGTCAGCCGGAGTTCACCCAGGTGGATATGGAGCTCAGCTTCGTGGACGTCGATGATGTCATCGAGGTCAATGAGCGTCTGCTGAAGTACATCTTCAAGGAGGTGTGCGATGTAGACATTGAACTCCCGATCATGCGGATGCCATGGATCGACGCGATGAACCAGTACGGCTCCGATAAGCCGGATATGCGTTTCGAGATGCTGCTCCACGATGTCACCGAGGTGGTGAAGGACTGTGGTTTCGGCGTGTTCTCCGCATGCGCGAAGGACGGCGGTATGATCAAGGGTCTGAATGTCAAGGGCCAGGCGAAGATGCCGCGTAAGCACATCGATAAGTACACCGAGCTCGTGAAGGGCTACGGCGCGAAGGGCCTCGCATACCTCGCAATCAACGAGGATGGCAGCTATAAGTCCAGCTTCGCGAAGTTCATGACCGAAGAGGAGCTGAAGGCACTCTGCGCAGAGATGGGCGGCGAGCCGGGCGACCTCCTCATGTTCGTATCCGACACGAAGAACACGACCGTATGGAGCGCGCTTGGTGCACTTCGTCTCCAGCTCGGTGCAGACCTCGATCTCATCGACCGTAAGGCGTGGAAGTTCCTCTGGGTAACCGAGTTCCCGATGTTCGAGTGGTCCGATGAGCTCGGTCGTTACCAGGCGATGCATCATCCGTTCACGATGCCGATGGAGGAGGACCTCCCGATGATCGATACCGATCAGGGCGCCGTACGTGCGAAGGCATACGATATCGTTCTCAACGGTACAGAGCTCGGCGGTGGTTCGGTTCGAATCCACCAGGCGGACGTCCAGGAGAAGATGCTTGAGAAGCTCGGTTTCACACCGGAGAAGGCGCAGAAGCAGTTCGGCTTCCTGATGCAGGCCTTCAAGTACGGTGTACCGCCTCACGCCGGTCTCGCGTACGGCCTCGACCGTCTCGCGATGTGGATGGTCGGCTCCGACACGATCCGTGACGTCATCGCCTTCCCGAAGATCAAGGACGGCTCCGATCCGATGATGGATGCACCGGCACCGGTATTTGATGAGTCACAGCTCACCGACCTCGGCATCGCCGTGGTTCCGGAGGAGGAAGAGACGGAGACAGAAGCGTAATTTCAAATTTTCTGTGAAAATATTAACCGGGACTTGCGCGTTGTGCAGGTCTCGGTTTATTGTATATTCTAAGAACATTTCACTTATCATGGATAGAAATGAGGATGGAATTTGAATAAGGAACAATTCTTACATGATTTAACGGTCCAGCTCAATCTGAACGTTTCGGATCAGGTGATTCGTGAGCAGATCGCATATTACGACAGCTATATCTGCGGAGAGGTCCGGAAGGGCCGATCCGAGGCAGAGGTCATCGAGGAGCTCGGTTCGCCGAGACTGCTGGCGAAGACCATCATTGATACCGCCGAGGCGGCAGGCGATCCGATTGCAAACCAGGATGATGAGATCCGTGGTACGGTCGATCTCGAGCCGGATTCCGATGCCTTCGACCATTTCCGTCAGAACTACAGCGGCGCCGGTGCGCGCAGCTGCGAGACGGAGACAGAGGACGCGGAGACCGTGCGCCAGGGCTATGAGGATGAAAACCACCAGGAGCGTGAGAGCTACGCCGAGAACGGAAAGCGAAACGACAACGGCTGGAGCGACCCGTTCTACCGCCATCATAACGAGCGGAAGGCGCAGCAGAACACGGGCAGCAACGTGCATGTGTTTGACGCGAGCGGCTGGGGCTGCATCGCCGTCTTCATCATCTTCTTCCTGGTATTCCAGGTCCTCGTGGGCCTCATCGGCGGGGTACTGGCCTTCCTTTCGCCTGTGCTGCTCCCACTGCTGGTGGTCCTCGTTGTACTCTGGCTCATCAAGGGCATCATAAATCACTAGTCCGGCGCGTTTACGACGCCCGGATGGCTGGACATTTACTGCGTCTCGGTCATAGCACCGCCTGTCCCGAACGGACGGGCGACATTTACCGAACAGCATCCCTTCGCCCACTGTATTACGAAAGGTTTATATAATGAAAACATTTGAACTGATTGCGCCTTGCCATTTCGGTCTCGAGGCCGTCACGAAAAAAGAAATCATCAATCTCGGCTACGACATCACGGAGGTCACCGACGGACGCGTGAGCTTCATCGGCGATGCGGACGCCATCGCGCGTGCCAATGTCTTCCTCCGTACGACGGAGCGTATCCTTTTAAAGGTCGGCTCCTTCCGGGCAGAGACCTGGGAAGAACTCTTCCAGGCGACGAAGTCGCTCCCATGGGAGAACTTCGTCCCGAAGGATGGCAGCTTCTGGGTTACGAAGGCGAGCTCCATCAAGTCGAAGCTCTTCTCGACCCGTGACATCCAGTCGGTCATGAAGAAGGCCATGGTTGCCCGCATGGGCGCATACTATGGCGTCGACTGGTTCGAGGAGCACGGCGCGAAGTATCCGGTACGTGTCTTTGCGTATAAGGATATCTTCACGGTCTGCCTCGATACCTCCGGCGAGTCCCTTCACAAGCGTGGCTACCGTCTGAAGCAGGGCCTTGCGCCGATCACCGAGACATTGGCCGCTGCCCTCATCCTGCAGTCCGGCTGGCGTGAGGATCACGCCTTCGTCGATCCGATGTGCGGTTCCGGTACCTTCGTCATCGAGGCTGCGATGATCGCCGCCAACATTGCCCCAGGCATGGATCGTGCCTTCGTATCCGAGGCGTGGACGAATCTGATCGATAAGAAGTGCTGGTACAATGCACTCGACGAGGCGAATGAGGCCGTCGACCAGACGCTGCTGGATACCGGTGTGAACCGCTTCGGCAAGAAGGTGGATATCCAGGGCTATGACATCAATCCGGAGGTGATTCCGGTGGCGCGTGAGAACGCAGAGCGTGCCGGCGTCGATAAAATCGTGCATCTTCAGGTGCGTGACATCGCGAACTTCTCGCACAGTGGAAAGTTCGGTTATATCCTCACGAACCCGCCATACGGTGAGCGTATCGAGGATAAGCGGAATCTGCCACTGCTGTACACCGAACTGAAGGAGGCCTATCAGGGCCTCGACAGCTGGTCCATGCACCTCATCACGGCCTGGGAGGACGCGCAGAAGTACCTCGGTAAGGCCGACAAGAACCGGAAGATCTACAACGGTATGATGAAGACCTACTTCTACAGTTATGACAAGCGCTATATCCAGCGCTCCGCGCCGCATGATTTCCGCGGGAAGCCGGGCGCCGCAGAGCAGGCGAAGAAATCGAATTAAAGTTCAGTCGGAAAACCGGAGGGCTGGCGCAGAAGCGCAGCGCTCCGGTTTTTGGTGAAGCATGTAGATGGAAGAGAATATGAAAGTACTAATCACTGGGGCGAGCCGGGCTCCTTTTTTAGGTTTTACGGGCGGAAACGCGATTGCAGTGCCTTGTGCTTTAAGGGCGAATCTGTGGTAAAATACCACTATATTTCTTTATGGGAAGAGGACGAAATATGCCAGATAAGAATGGGGATATAAATACAGCGTGCATCACCGGCACGGTGGCGAAAGCAGCCGACCGCTACGCGATGGATGTGATGGGGCTCAAATCTCTGACGTTGATGGAAACGGCGAGCAGTAAAATCGCGGAATACGTGACGAAACACTATCCGCTTTCATATAAGATTTCCGTGCTGTGCGGTGTCGGCAATAACGGTGCCGATGGTGTCTGCGCGTCGCGTATACTTCTCAGTGAAGGCTACCAGCCGCATGTATACATCGTCGGAAACCTGGAGAAAGCCAGCTGGGAGTTCCTCTACCAGCTCTGCCATTTCCAGCAGGCGGACGGTGCGGTGACGATGTATCGTCCGAACAGGGATACTGCCAATGCTGGCGATGCAGAGAGTTCGTCTGCGTGCCCGCACGGAGATGCTCCGGCAAAGGATGCGCTCTCGGCCTCGACGGATACGCTCCCGGACGACGACATCCTGATTGACGGCATCTTCGGCATCGGCCTGCATCGCGAAATTGCAGGTGACTATCGCCTCTTTATAGAAGAAGCTAATCGCCGCCGCCACGGCTTCGTCCTCGCCATCGACGCGCCCTCCGGCATCAATACCGATACCGGTGCGCTCATGGGCTGTGGCATAAAAGCAGATGTCACCATAACCTTCGGGCGGAACAAAACCGGCCTCGTGTGCGGCGCCGGCCAGAAACTTGCCGGGCGGGTGCTGGTCGAAGACATTGGCATCCCGGATGAAGCGTATATTGAGGCGAAAACGCATTCGTAGGCCAATGATTACATCTGTATGCCCTGTCGAGACCGTGATTTTAACGAGAGAAACACGCTGCGAGCTGGCGGGAAGATGATCGTTGCACAGCATGTGGAACGAAATATGGAGGTTCAATGAAAGAATATATCATGGCAGAGGGACACCTCGAGAAGCTGATCTCGATTGCGATCATCGTCGTGGTGTTTGCGGTTCTGATTTCCATCACCAATCGGGTCTTCCGGAAAATCAATCAGCGAAAGAACAGTATCTTCTATAAATTTCTGAACAGCGTAGTTTATGTCGTCCTTCTCGCGTCGGCGATCTACTCCGTGCTGTCACAGTTCGACATGGCGCGTGAGATCAGTACAGTCATCCTGCAGAGTGGTACTCTGATCATCGCCGTGGCGACCTTTGCGGCGCAGCAGGCCCTTGGAAACGTGCTTTCCGGCTTCATGCTGTCGGCTTCCCGCCCGATCGAAATCGGGCAGAAGGTGAAAATCATGCAGGGTGGCACACAGATCTGCGAAGGCATCGTCAAGGATATGACCTTCCGCCATGTCGTGATCCAGAGCTATGACGGACAGAGCAATATCCTTCCGAACAGCCTCGTGGATCAGGCGGTGATCGTCAATGCGGACTACGTGGAGGGTACAGGCAATTTCCTCGAGTTCGAGGTCGCGTACGAATCGGACTTTGACCTCGTCCGTTCCCTGATCCGTCAGGCCCTTGAAAGCCAGCCGGAGGTCAGTAAGAAGAACGTGAACATCATGATGAACCGCGTCAGCCCGAATGGCGTCGTCTTCAAGTTTACGGTTTGGACGCATAGCGTCGATGAGAACTTCCGTGCCTGCAGCGAACTCCGTGAAAAAATCATCAAGGCATTCAATGAACACCACGTAATCATTCCATACCAGACCATTGACGTAAACATGCACTGAGCGGATCCAGAGTGCCCGAAGGACTGCCATCGAAAGCCATACGTAGAAGATGTGAAGAATCAAAATCCTGCCCTTTAGAAGTACTTAGAGCATTTTTCCTTCGCACCCTCTGCAACGCTGAGTTTTCATCAAGAAAACTCAGTGATTGCAGAGGGCTTAGTACTTCTTAAGGGCAGGATTTTAGAGTCTTCCAGCTTCGGAGTACTGTGCTTCCGATGGCAGCCCTCCGGGCACCTGGACCATTACTGAAAAGTTTTTTGGAAAAAGTGAAAATGACGCTTGACATGGTCGGGTCTCTCTGGTAAAGTATCCAACTGTCGCCGCAAGCGAAAC
>ERZ1026856.1220-NODE-1220-length-13417-cov-7.447687_pt1 | contig 13417 bp, 15 predicted proteins | sample MGYA00380158_ERZ1026856 | MGnify/ENA primary metagenome ERZ1026856 (study PRJEB33269, sample SAMEA4719794) | human gut metagenome | biome: human-associated habitat; feature: organic feature; material: feces | place: Cameroon | collected 2013-10 ...
TTAGGTGTAATGAGATATTTATTTGGAAATAAAGAAGTAATGTTTGGAGCAAATGGAAATGCAATGTCATATATTAATGATGTACATCCAAATAAATATAAGTCTGTAGATGAGGCATTATTAGATGTAGATGAAAAAGTGAAGTCAGAAAAACAGTTATGTCAGATAGAGGATAATGGGATTGTTCATGTTTATATGCAGGGATATAATAATGTTAAATTTGAAGAGGTTGATATTAATAGAACAAATACATACATAAAATGCTATGATTTTGTAACAGTTTCAGATGGTTATAATTATAGTGGAGAACGAAAATTGGTGATTAATTTTCATGATGATAAAAAGTATACATGGAAAGAAACATTTTTAGCTGATCTTTTTATGAGCAGAGATGCTGTTTATAGGGGAGCTGTTGAAAAGAAATATAAAGTTCTTCCAGCATGGGGCGTCACAGATTATTCTGACATTAGTAACGTAACGGTTGATGACCAGAAAATTGATGAGGTACATAAACTTGATGTGGACGGCAAGACTTATTATCTCTGGATAATAAATGATTTGAAGACACAAAACGAGGCATCAGAAGTTCGGATAGAGTCTGTTGACAAGACTACCCAAAACCGATAAAATTACACCTATCAAGGCACACTTATGGAAACATAAGGTCGCAAAGCCAGAGTCTAAAACAGTTACACGATGTAATGACAGATCGGCTGCATCATTCACGGAAAGTGGATGCTGCAGCCGTTTTTATTTTGAAATATGCAACTGTAAGCAGACATCATAGTTATGAAATGATTATTGATAAACAGGAGAAAATTAAACAGAAATGATAAGAGACTTCTCAGAAAAAGCAAAGCAGAAGCTCTAGGGTTACAAAGATGTGACAAATATTATTATGAGGGAAAATTTCCAAAACAAGATGTGGAGATTATAGAGGAAAAAGAGAAGATAGAATTATAACATGAACAATTAAATATTTTTAAATTCGGTAATAAAAAATGGAGAATCTGAAATGAAATATGGAGCTTCGATAGATGTATCTTCAATATCAATACAATGCGAAGTTACTACGCAATTAGAACAAAATTTAGCAGTAACTTCAAGTGTCAAATTTGAAAAATCAAATAATGTGGATATGAAAAATTGGAGTGCAGTGAGAGTAGAAGGAGAAAAAATATAGTGAAGAAATATGTTAGCACAATTATTTTTATATCTATTATAGTAATATCAGCATTAATGGGAGTTAGACAGTATAAAAATGAAGAGAGCTTAAAATCTAAAGAAAATGAACCTCAAACAGAGGTATCATGGGCTACTCCATGGGGAAAGGCAACCATGAAGAAAGTAGCTGATTTGAATGAAACAGAAAGCTATGATACGACTAAAAGCTTTTATAAGGATTATGATGATACTGGATTGGAAACTTGCATATTAACTGGAATATTTGCAGATAGTGAGGAAGAGGCAATAAAGCAGGTAAGAGAAACAGGACATTGTAGATATGCTTATTTGACGGAAGATGGAAAATGTGAGATTAAGCTTACAGAAGAACAGAAATGTTGGTGGATAGATTCGGCAAAGAAATCAATACAAAGGGTATTGGATGAGGCAAACCAGTTAGATGGTTGCATATTTGAGGTTAATGATAATTTTACAGATTTAAATGTTCAGATAAGTAAAGAAAAGGTATCACCAGATTATTTTTATACTCAAGTTATACAGGTTATTTACTGCGAGGAAATAATACAGCTATTTTCAGGAGAAGATGAGTGGTCTGTACATTTTGTTGTGAAAAATATAAATACAGGTTATGAATTAGTAAATGTAAATTATCCTCAGGAAGAGTGGGAAATATCGGGTGAGACTTGGGATGAATAAGGAGAAATGATATGAAACAATACGTTATAGGAGGATTGTAAAATGACAAAAATCAAGAAAAAACATAAGGCATTAAAAATTATAATAATAATTTCAGCAATACTGACAGTACTATTAGGTGTAATGAGATATTTATTTGGAAATAAAGAAGTAATGTTTGGAGCAAATGTAAATTCAATGTCTTACAGTAAGGACATTTCTCCGCAAAACTATAGTTCAGTAGATGAGGCTATGAAAACTGTAGATGAAAAACTTAATTCAGAGGAGAAGATATGTCAGATTGAAGAGAATGGTGTTGTTCATGTGTATGTGCAAGGGATAAATACTATAAAAGATAAAAATAGAAAGGTTGATCAAATACGACAGTATGTATCATGTTATGATTTTATAGTAGTATCTAAAGGCTATAATTACAGTGGAGTACGTGATTTGGCAATTGGATTAAATAAGGAAAAGGAATACAGCTGGAAGGATACATTCTTAGCAGATCTGTCACAAAGTAGATTAAGTGGTTTGGAAAAACAGTATGGTGTTCTTCCAGCATGGGGCGTCACAGATTATTCTGACATTAGCAATGTGACGGTTGATGACCAGAAAATTGATGAGGTACATAAACTTGATGAGGACGGCAAGACTTATTATCTCTGGATAATAAATGATTTGAAGACACGAAACAAGGCATCAGAAGTTCGGATAGAGTCTGTTGACAAGACTACCCAAAACCGATAAAATTACACCTATCAAGGCACACTTATGGAAACATAAGGTCGCAAAGCCAGAGTCTAAAACAGTTACACGATGTAATGACAGATCGGCTGCATCATTCACGGAAAGTGGATGCTGCAGCCGTTTTTATTTTGAAATATGCAACTGTAAGCAGACATCATAGTTATGAAATGATTATTGATAAACAGGAGAAAAAGGAAGGCTGGCAAAGGCGGAAACCGATACAGGAAGCTTCCTTGAGTATGCATAAGCCCCGGCCCGGACCATCCGTTATACCTTAGATCTGACCCGTCAGTACCATAACCTCCTGCAGAAGACAGGAAACGGTCCTGACCAGACTTACTTTTGGGATGGCAATGTCGCAGGAATGGAAGAAGAAGGAAGAGACCACTTCTACTTCCAGGATGACTTAGGAAGCCCGATGCGCTTAACTGATGAGGCAGGAAGAAGTGAGGATGCCTACGGATTTGACGAATTCGGTAATGACATCTGGACTGCAAAAGATATCTTTCAAGACTCCATGCAGAGTTTTGGTTTTACTGGTTATCAGATGGACAGCGCAGGAGGATTGTACTTTGCACAGGCAAGACGCTATGATTCTGGAATAGGCCGCTTTGTAAGTGAAGATATTATGAGAGGGCATATAGCAGTACCATTTACAATGAACCACTATAGTTACTGCTGGAACAGACCGATGGACCTGGTGGATTTGAATGGAATGTGGCCAGAAGATCCAACGGCAGGAGTAACTAAAGCATTAACGGATATGCAAAGGTGTGATAAACCTGTATCATATATATTTTATACAACAGGAGAAGGATCGGATTTCTCTAAGCAGGCGGAGTGGAAAGCTGAACAATTAGAGAGTATAGATAAAAATGTTGTAATGGTGCCAATAGAAAGTGCAGATGATTTTGTAAATGGATGGAACAATATGGGAATTACACCAGATGGAATTGCAGATATTGAAGATGTTGAAATCTATACACATTCGAATGCAACAACATTCATTTTTGTTGATGGATCAGAAACAGAGGCACTAAATTTTACAGGAAAAAGTAGAAAGGGAAATAAGATTAAAAGAGTAGCAGATTTAAGCTATAAAAATATTGATGTTGTAAACATATACGGATGTAATTCTGGCAATTTAAGTGAATATGTAAGAAATAATGCAAATATTGCTTCAAAATTATCTAAAAAAGTGAGTGGTGATGTTTATGCGTATGATGGAAATGTCGCTTTTGGAACAACATGGTCTAATCCTTTAAAAAAATATGGTAAATATGAGGATCGTTTATCAAATATACAGAAAGGCTATATAAAAATAGCATTGGAAAATAAGTGGTTTTCTTTACCACAGGGAAAATTAAAGTATAAGGATGGTGAATTACATGAAAAATGTGATGAATAAAAATGGGAGAAGGGTTATGATAGTAGTTATAATAGTATTTATAGTTATAATATTATTTTTGAAAATGAAATATGGTACGTATGGTGGTTATGATTTTCATCGGTTTTTTAATCAAACAAAACAAGAAGTTTTGCAAAAAAATGGTAAGCCGAATAGCAGAGATGTATTAGATGAAACTTGTGAGGACATTAATTTTGATGGTATAGAATATACATTTGGTGCAAAATATCCATATAGTGCCAGAATTACAGATCCTAATATTCGGTTTGGAATTCTAAAAATTGGAGTAGGATCGCCAAGATGGGAAGTTATGTTGGCATATGGATTGAAAGCCCCATTGGAAAATGATGAGAAAAATCAATATAATGTACAAAATGGTATATATGCAACAACATTTTATTTTGATGAAAATAATTGTGTGTACAAAATAGCATGTGAAGTAGGAGTATACACTTTTTAGAAATGCAGGCAAGTTTATAACTTTAAATAAAATCATAAACATTAATATTATTGTTGGTAACTATATAAATGTAACACATAAATTGTGCAAAAGCATAAATTAATGTGCTTAAAGTAGATAAAAAAGCATTTCAGCTATGATGCGTCAGACAGAATCAGCACAGTAACTACAAGATTTAAATGGAATGTGGGTTACGATAGCCATAGGAGCTGTGGTTGGAGGACTGATAGGAGGCTGTCTGGAAATATATGACCAATATAAGAATGGAACATTGGAATGGTCATGGAAGTATGTAGGGAAAATAGCAGTTAGTACGTTGCAAGGCGCGGTTGAAGGTGCGGTATTAGGAACAGGAAATGTACCTGCGGCAGCAGTACTACGTTTGTTATGGAGAGTGTTGGTGGTTATGCTAGTATAATTAGCAATGGTAACGAAATACTAACAGATAAATATGGGGTATATATGCTAATAGGATATGTATATGTTGTGGTAATAGCAGCTGCGGCACTGGGGTCAATGTTATATGGAAATGATCCAAGTAGTGCAGGGCAGACAATTATTAATTTTATTAATAATTTTGTAAATAATGGTGTGTGTCCAGCGCTTCAGTAATATGAATGATATAAAGGTAATATATAAAGGAAGAATGATAACATGATTAAGAAAAAAAAGAAAATAATAATCGCAATAATCGTATTTGTAATAATGTTTATTGGTATATGTATAATAATGAGTTATTTGCATAGGGATGATGAATTTTTAAAGGGAGCAAATGGAAATGCTATGACATATATTAATGATGTACATCCAAATAAATATAAGTCTGTAGATGAGGCATTATTAGATGTAGATGAAAAAGTGAAGTCAGAAAAACAGTTATGTCAGACAGAATATAATGGGGTAGTTCATGTTTATATGCAGGGAAAATTTCAAAACAAAGAAGAAAATGAAGGAAATACATCATATGTAAATTGTTTTGATTTCATGAAAGATAATGAGGGATATACTTATTGTGGAGGACGTGTTTTAAATATTGATTTTGTGGAGAGTCTTGCAGAAGACAGCTATACATGGGAAGAGACTTTTGTTTCGGATCTTTCACAAAGCATGCTTCACACATTTAAAGCCAGTGTAGAGAAGAAATATAAAGCAATTCCGGCATGGGGCGTCACAGATTATTCTGACATTAGTAACGTAACGGTTGATGACCAGAAAATTGATGAGGTACATAAACTTGATGTGGACGGCAAGACTTATTATCTCTGGATAATAAATGATTTGAAGACACAAAACGAGGCATCAGAAGTTCGGATAGAGTCTGTTGACAAGACTACCCAAAACCGATAAAATTACACCTATCAAGGCACACTTATGGAAACATAAGGTCGCAAAGCCAGAGTCTAAAACAGTTACACGATGTAATGACAGATCGGCTGCATCATTCACGGAAAGTGGATGATGCAGCCGTTGTTTTTTTTTGAAGAAAGTCGCTGTAAGCAGGCAGCCGTAGTGAGGCAAATATAGAGAACATATAAAGCAGAATCTTGAAAATCAAAAGGAAGAGGAAAAGACAGAATGCAGGGTATTTTTTGATGTAACAAGTGATACTTTAAAAGGTATGATTATTGATGAAGCTATAGGCCTTTCAGCAGTAATAATAAATGAAACCGTAGGAGATAAGATTAACAAGGCTAACGCAGTAATAAATTATTTGAATGACTTAAATGCTCCATGCCTGCGTTTGAAAAGATATACAAAAAATATAATAAATAATAGTTGATTATAACGAATAAAAAATGCACAAATGCCGAAAATTGTCTAAAATTGTACAGTTTTCGGCACTTTCAATGTATACTTTTAACAAAATTCGTGGAAAAGCGCTCCGTGTGACCGTTGTGTGACCAAAGAGGTGTATAATCTTATCCAAGAGGAAAACGTATAAATAAAATATGAGGATAAGAACGCGTGCTTTGGGATAATGAGCCGGAATATAATAGATTATCACAGAGCATACATAGGGACGAAAATGGAATTAAAGCCAGAAGCATTTAAAGGGAAAATGTTTAAGGTAAATGAACGGAAAAATTTTTTTGAAAAAAATTAAAAAAGTACTTGCATTATCCGTTTGACCATGATATTATAATACACGGTTCGTTGGTCAAGCGGTTAAGACGCCGCCCTCTCACGGCGGAAACACGGGTTCGATTCCCGTACGGACTGCTAAGTATTTAAAGTCGGTACATTCATGGAAGCATGATGTACCGGCTTTTTTGTTGTATATATTCATATGAGGCAGAGCTATTTATGAGCAGCTGCAGCTACTGCATGTTTTTTGATGCCGTCAGGCGCTTTTGTGATGCGAAGGGCAACGACAATTATGGCGGTGGCAAACAGCAGCTGTATTCCCATGCACATGAAAATGAAGCCAAGCTCCTTGACCGGATGAAAGTCAATATTTTTTACAGCCTGGTTGTACCAGTAGGCAGGCAGGAAGTGAGCGGCTTTTATGATGCCATCACTTAGAAATTCCTCCGGCACAAATATACCGCACAGGAATGCCATGCCGAGTGACACTGTGTTCGCAAACATGCTCAGTATCTCACTGTTTGAGGTGATTTTACTGATGAAAAAGGCAAATGCCAGTGAAACGAGCATGTAGCAGAGCATGTTGAGTGTGAACAGGAAACCTGAAAACGAGAATGTGCTGCCTTTAAACATGATTGTAGCTGAGGCAAAAATCACAGCGCATACCACAAGTCCGGTTAAAATCACACCCAAAAGCAGCTCGCGGTTGTAGTTTGCAAATTTATAGGATGAGCAGGATGTTCTCTCCTTGATTTCTTTTTTGGAGAAAACCTGAAGGACAGGAGCTATACCTGCAATCATCATGACAAGGAGCACCCATCCCAGATAACTGAAGCAGTAGTATATCCCTGAGTGCGAGGTGATACTTTTGCCGCTTAGCAGCGAGACAGAAGCCTTTTGACTTAGCGAGGTGTTTACTGCGGCTAGAGCATCAGCTTCAGAGTAGCCGGAAGCGATGTAGGTATTGTACGTTTTCGTAAAGCTGTTTATGGCAGACTCAAAGGTGGTCGCTGCCTGTGTACCGGGGATGGTCACGACATCGAGATTAAAGCCTTCTTTTATGATGAGAATACAGTTTACGTTTCTGGCAAAAAGCTCATCCTGCATAGTTTCCTTTTTGTCATTTTTAATGCTTTTTTTGATGCATGTCTTTTTAAGATATTCTGTCAGAGCTTTGCTTTCTGATGATTTGTCGTAGTCAAATACCGCAAATTTGGGCTTGATGGCCTCATAATCACCCTCAGCTTTGTTTGTGCGTGTCGCAGTGAGAACAACCATGACACCTATGAATATGGACAGGTACATAATCATCTGGCCCATATGTCTGTTTAGTATTTTGAAATATGATTTAAATACTTGCATATTTTTCCCTCCGAAGCAGTGCAAAGGCAATGATTAAAAGAATCACTGATTCAACTGCCATTATTGATATATTTCTGAAAAATCTGTCGTAGCTGTCATATACGTTGAGCGAGTAAAAGCAGTCGGATATGAGACAAGCAGGGTTGAGGCGGTTAGCAATTGGAAGCCTGTGCTCAATCATATCCTTTATCCCGTTGGCGCATAGATCCGCAAGAACGGAAAGCACCATGCCGATTCCGACAGAGATACCGATTTTGCTGCCCTCTGTAAGCTTGGGAATGGCACCTATTATCACTCCGATTGAAAGGCCTATCATGCAGCCGAAAAACAGTGTCAGGATGATTGCCGGATATTTGTTTCCGAAGTCCACACCGAGTAGTGTCATGTAGACTAATGCAATTAGCTCGACAGCAAAATGGATGATTAAGAGTGATATATACTCTGAAAATATAAGGGTGTTTTTGCTTGCCGGCACAAGGCTTTTTCGCATGCCGAGAGAGCTTGTGTTTGCAAGCAGACGGTTTGTGGCTGTCACAGCTGAAAATGAGGCGAACAGGCAGCTCATCGCAAATACAGCGTAAAAGTAATTGGTGTATTCATCCTGATTTCCCGATGAAAGAGAAATCTCTTTATACTTTGATGTGGTGTCAGATAGTCCGGCAATTGCAGCCTCAAGTGCAGCCGGATTTGTCTTTGCTATGTTTGTAAATACGTCCTTTTGCTGTTTGTACTGTGTCAGGATGGATTCAAGTATTGTGGCATTGTATGAGTTTTCATCCACTACCAGTGAAGCATCCTCTGTGTAAATAATGCCGGTCACTTTTTTGTCATTTAGAGCTTTTTTGGCTGCTGAGCTATCCATTAGATTCATGTTTATGAGGTCTGAAAATGAATTTGTGCGGTCGTCCCTGTCGTCGGATTTACTGACTGAATCGGTATGGTTTACATCGAGAGACTCAAGCACGCTCATCAAAGTGTCATCATTTTCAGATTCAACCACTGCTACATTTATTGTCTTAAACATTTCATCCTTTTCAAACAGATTTCCGAATGCCATATACATAAAGGTGGCGAGCAGCAGTGGAAAAGCGAGTGTCCAGAAAAGGGTTTTTTTCAGACGAAACGTGCTGAGCATGGTATATTTCATGTTGTGAAAAAATGTCTTTAATCCATTCATCAATCCCTAAGCTCCTTTCCTGTAATCTCTAAGAATACGTCGTTAAGAGTCGGAAGCTGTGTGTACACCTGACCGAAGGACAGATTGTTCTGCTCTAAATAATCAAGCACATGGATTATATTGTGGCGTCCGCCACTGAAATAAATCCGAAGCTGTCCGTTTTCAAAGCTGACCTGATATGCATTGTGCAGCTGCTTTAATGAGTCAAGCTGTGCTTCTGACAGGTCTGCAATTTCTACGTTTATTGTCTCTGTATTTTTGATCATGCGCTTTAGCTCATCCTTTGTGCCGAGCGCGAGAGCCTTGCCCTTGTCCATGATGAGTATTCGGTCACAGAGCTGCTCAACCTCCTCCATGTAGTGTGAGGTGTAGATGATTGTCGCACCATCACGGTTTAGTTTTTTGATGCCCTCCAGAATCTTGTTTCTGCTTTGAGGGTCGACAGCCACGGTCGGTTCATCAAAGAAGATGAGCTTTGGCTTGTGTGCTATGCCACACGCGATGTTGAGACGTCTCAAAAGTCCGCCTGAGAGCTTCTTTGGCAGAAATTTGCTGTAATCCGCTATGTCCACGAAATCCATTGCTTCCTTTACATATTTTTCGCGGAGCTTTTTGTCACTCACGTAAAGACCGCAGAAATAGTCGATATTTTCATATACAGTCAGCTCGTCGTACACGGCCACATTCTGCATGACCACACCGATTTCGCGTTTGATATCGTAACTGTTTGAGTGCATTTTTTGCCCGAATACCGTTATATCGCCCTTGTCGTATGTGAGCAGGGAGAGTATGCAGTTTATAGTTGTGGTCTTTCCGGAACCGTTTGGACCGAGCAGTCCGAAAATCTCGCCTGTTTTAACGGTCAGATTGAAATGGTCGAGTGCCACAAGCTCCTTGTAGCGTTTTACAAGGTTGGTTACTTCTATCGCATTTTTGGTTGTATCCATTAAATTGCCTCCATAATGTTGTATTTTTCGGTTGCAAGCCTGATATTTGGCTCAATAACAGATTACTATATGGCGTGCCGGAAAGTAAGTGTCAAATGTCATATTCGTATTTATGTTTGGATGAGGCATGGTTGTGTAAAAAATGACATTTGTCATAGTGACGTTTGATGGAATTTGTTGTAAGCTTATTTTACGGAAATGGAGGCTTTTGATGTATAAGATATGTAGTCAGTTTTTAATAGTTCTATCATGTGTGATGCTTATGGTGGTATCCCTTCAGGTCGATTATGTCATGATAGCGTGCATACTTACAGGAATAATCGTGTGCACATTTATAGATATGCAGGATGTGCCGCAGATGAGTCCTGCTAACAAGAGCGAAACGGCAGACCGGGCTTTGGATTTGATTCTGGCGGTTTATATTCTGTCCGGAGTATTTTTTGCACCATCATTTTTTATGCTGCCGTATGCAGCGATGGTATTCAGGAAGAAAAAATACACGGTGTCGAGGATGGCTGCAGCCGTAGTGGGGATAGCTGTATCGGTGGACTGTATTTTAAAGATAAAACATATAGTACCCGGGATTTTTTATATCCTGGAGGTTGTACTTCTCATGGCTTTTGCGGTAATGCTTTCGTATTTCACAGAGCTGCTTTTGGGGTATCAGATGAAGCTGCACAGCATGAGAGATGCGTCCATGGAGCACGACATGCTTATGGAGCAGATGAATCACCAGCTTATCGAGAAGCAGAATGCGCAGATATACAATGCCACGCTAAAGGAGAGAAACCGTATCGCAAGGGAGATACACGACAACGTGGGTCACATGATTACGCGCTCTATTTTGCAGGTGGGAGCAATCGGTGTGATAAATACCGATGAAAAGCTTAAAGCGCCTATCGCAGACCTAAAGAGTACACTCGATACGGCAATGGACAGCATGAGAAAAAGCGTTCATGATTTGTACGATGAATCGGTCGATTTGCGTCAGGCGCTTGCGAAGCTTAAGCCTACAGACAGTGCATTTGCATTTTCACTTGAATACGACTGTGAGGATGATGTGCCCAGAGATGTCAAGTATGCTTTTATAGCAATTGCAAAGGAAGCGGTAAACAACGCAGTTAAGCACAGTAACGGCGATGAAATCAGGATAATAGTCAGAGAACATCCCGCCTTTTACCAGCTTGAGATAATGGACAACGGCACATCGGCTGACGAAAGAAAACTTTCGGGAGAAACTGGAGATGGAATAGGCATAAAAAATATAAAAGAGCGTGTTGCAGCGATAGGAGGAACCATGCGGATAAAGGCAGACGATGGTTTCATGATATTTGTGACGCTCATGAAGAAGTGAGGATATACATAAAAATCAAGGCTTGAAAAAGAAAGGAACAGGACATGAAAATAGTAATAATAGATGATGATAATCTCGTATCACTTTCGCTGAATACAATACTGAGCGCACAGGATGACATAGAGGTGTCTGCGGTTGGAGACAGCGGGCAGCAGGCGGTAAAGCTGTACGAGGAGCATATGCCCGATGTGATGCTCATGGATATAAGGATGCAGGGCATGACAGGTCTTGAAGCAGCAGAAAAAATACTCGGAAAATATCCGGATGCCAAAATACTTCTTCTGACCACATTTTCGGATGATGAATACATTGTAAAAGCAATCTCGCTTGGTGCGAAGGGCTATATACTAAAACAGGCCTTTGAGAGTATTGCCCCGGCACTTAGAGCTGTAAACAACGGACAGACAGTGTTTGGAACACAGATAATGGACAGGATACCACACCTGTTCGGAGCTGATGGTAAAGCTTCATCAGGCACCGGTCAGGCCCGGTTCATTGACGCAATGAAGAGCTATGATATAAGCGGCAAGGAGCTTTCAATCATAGAGCTGGTTGCAGAAGGACTAAACAACAAGGAAATAGCGGATGAGCTGTATCTGAGTGAGGGAACCGTACGAAACTATATCAGTGTCATACTTGAAAAGCTGCAGCTGAGGGACAGGACACAGCTTGCATGTTTTTATTATAAAAGTATGGTATAACATGAAACTTTTTCTATGGTTTGGGACACATATATAGTGAAGGGAGGGATGCAGATTGATTAATCAGGCACAGGATGACTTTTTTAATGAGCTATATGTCTCAACCAATCAGAAGGTTTTAGCGTATATCATTGTAAAATGTGGAAAAACTGAAGATGTAGCAGATATATTTCAGGAAACCTATACAGAGGTTGTTAAAATAATACAAAAACATGGAATATCATATTTTAAGCAGCCGGATGCACTTGTAATGCAAATAGCAAAGAGAAAAATTTTTCGTCATTATAAATTAAAAGAAAAGCTGCGTGGCATTGAGAAAATGAACTATTATAATATTTTGTCGGCAGATGAAAATGATATAGCTGTACAACAGACTTCGTTTGATGATATAGCAATATCAAAAGAAACAGTACAAAGTGTGTTTACATATCTTTCTGCGAAGGATGAACTTACTAAAAAAATATTTTATTTATATTATTATATGGATAAAAATATTTCAGAAATAGCACTCCTTTTTTCTGTAAAGGAATCAACCATAAAAAACAGATTATATCGTACCCTAAGGGAGCTTAGGCAAAATCTGGATAAGGAGGATTGATGCAGAATGAAAAAAAATGATATTTTCAGACAGGCAGCGCAGCATGAAATGCCTGATATTGAGCAGGTAAGAAAAGAATGTATCGAGGAATTACATACCACTCACAGCTCAAAACGATATCCTGCATATTTTGCTACGATAGCGGTTGTGACTGTAGTTGTCTTGTGTATGTGTATCACGCCGGTGAGGTCATTTGCAGCCGATATGATTGAACATATTCAGGCATTAATTGATGTTAATAATGATTCGGTACGTGATCTGGTGTATAGAAAATATAGCGGTCCGACTGTTTATTTGGAAAAAGATGAAACGGTAAGCATATACTCATATACCGAGTATGAGGAGGTATATATTTTGCCGGCGGGGGCAAAAGAAGCTGAAAAACTGGGAGCTATAAGCAGAGACGTTAAGGTGAGCTACAAAGTGCCGTATAGTGGGGAGTATTATATTCTTGATGGAGAAAATAAGGAGAATATCACAGACCGGGTTATTGTAGAACATGAGGGAGGAGCAGAAGATAATTTGAAAATTTCTCAATAAGGAAATCTGCCCTTGCAATATACCCCACCGGGGTATATAATGCTCTTGAAGACAGATACCCATAAGGGGTATGGTTAGACATATACAACAAATGTAGAATGAAGAAAGAATGGAGGCACACATGGCAGAAAAAGAAACCAAATGCTGTTGCTGCAACCGCAAAAAAGAGCGGTCA
>ERZ1026856.1224-NODE-1224-length-13362-cov-3.980837_pt1 | contig 13362 bp, 7 predicted proteins | sample MGYA00380158_ERZ1026856 | MGnify/ENA primary metagenome ERZ1026856 (study PRJEB33269, sample SAMEA4719794) | human gut metagenome | biome: human-associated habitat; feature: organic feature; material: feces | place: Cameroon | collected 2013-10 ...
GATTTGTGAATCAGTCCGCGTCATACCCCAGATTCGGTGCCAGCCAGCGCTCAACATCTGAGACGCTCATACCTTTACGGCGGGCATAGTCTTCAACCTGGTCGCGCTGAATTTGCGCTACCGCATAATACTTGCTGTCCGGGTGGCTGAAGTACCAACCAGAAACCGATGCACCAGGCCACATGGCAAAAGATTCTGTGAGTTTCATGCCAGTGTGTTTTTCCACTTCCAGCAGCTCCCAGATGGTGGCTTTTTCCGTATGTTCCGGGCAGGCCGGGTAGCCCGGTGCCGGACGGATGCCCTGGTAGTTTTCGCGGATCAGTTCTTCGTTGCTGAGGTTCTCGTTCGGCGCATAGCCCCAGTAGACTTTACGCACACGCTCATGGAGATACTCCGCAAAGGCTTCGGCTAAACGGTCGGCAAGCGCTTTCACCATGATTTTGTTGTAATCATCGTGCTGCGCTTCAAAGGCATCAGCCAGTGCGTCCTCTTCCAGCCCGCCAGTCACGGCAAATGCGCCGATGTAATCTGCTTTACCAGAAAGCTTCGGCGCAACGAAGTCAGCGAGACAGTAGTTAGCGAAGCCTGTTTTTTCGGTCTGTTGACGCAGATGGTGGCTGACGTTGATCACATGGGTACGCGTTTCGTCACGGTAGATTTCAATGTCATCGCCCACACGGTTTGCCGGGAACAGGCCCACCACGCCACGCGGATTCAGCGTTTTCTCGGCGCTTAATTTATCCAGCATGTCGTTGGCGTCTTTAAACAGCCGCTGCGCCTCAACGCCCACCACTTCATCTTCCAGAATGCGCGGATACTTCCCGGCCAGCGACCAGGTCATAAAGAACGGTGTCCAGTCGATGTAATTACGCAGCGTTTCGATGCTGGCTTCGACTTCCTGCACGCCGAGACGGTGCGCCACCGGCGGCGTGTAAGCCTGCCAGTCAAAAGCGAAGTCGTTATCGCGCGCCGCTTCCAGCGTGACCGGTGGTGTGCGCGGTTTCTTGCGCCCGTGCTGAATACGTACGGTTTCGTACTCCTTGCGGGTACGAGCGACAAAATCATCACGCTGGGTATCGGAAAGCAGCGCCGCCACCACACCAACGGTACGCGAGGCATTCTGCACATACACCGTCGGGCCGCTGTAGTTCTGCTCGATTTTCACCGCCGTGTGCGCTTTTGAGGTCGTCGCGCCGCCAATCAGTAACGGAATAGTGAAGCCCTGACGCTCCATCTCTTTCGCCACGTTAACCATCTCGTCCAGCGACGGCGTGATAAGCCCCGAAAGTCCAATCAGATCAGCATTCACTTCTTTAGCGGTACGGAGAATTTTTTCCGCAGGCACCATAACGCCGAGATCGACAATTTCGTAGTTGTTACATTGCAGCACCACACCAACGATATTTTTACCGATGTCGTGGACGTCGCCCTTCACGGTGGCGATCACCATCTTGCCGTTGGTTTTGCCCTGCTCTTTGCTGGCTTCAATAAACGGTTCGAGGTAGGCCACCGCCTGCTTCATCACACGCGCCGATTTGACCACCTGTGGCAGGAACATTTTCCCTTCGCCAAACAGATCGCCGACCACGTTCATGCCGTCCATCAACGGGCCTTCAATCACTTCAATCGGGCGCGTAGCCTGCTGGCGGGCTTCTTCGGTATCCTGCTCGATAAACTCAGTAATGCCTTTGACCAGCGAGTATTCCAGACGTTTATTCACTTCCCACGAGCGCCACTCCGCCTGCTGGGCGTTAGCGGTGTCGTCGGTTTTGCTGCCGCGATATTTCTCGGCAAGCTCCAGTAAACGCTCGGTGCCATCGTCGCGACGATTAAGAATCACATCTTCCACCGCGTCGCGCAGTTCAGCGGGCAGGTCGTCGTAAATCGCCAGTTGCCCGGCGTTGACGATCCCCATATCCATGCCATTGCGAATAGCGTAGTAGAGGAACACTGCGTGAATGGCTTCGCGCACCGGATCGTTGCCACGGAATGAGAAAGAAACGTTAGATACGCCGCCGGAAATCAGCGCGTGCGGCAGTTCGCGTTTGATGTCTTCACACGCGCCGATAAAGTCCTGCGCGTAGTTGTTGTGCTCTTCAATGCCAGTTGCGACCGCGAAGATGTTCGGGTCGAAGATGATATCTTCTGGCGGGAAGCCAACCTCTTCGGTGAGGATTTTGTACGCCCGACGGCAAATCTCGATTTTCCGTGCGCGGGTATCGGCCTGTCCCTGTTCGTCAAAGGCCATTACCACCACTGCCGCACCGTAACGACGCAAGAGCTTCGCGTGATGGATAAAGGCGTCGACGCCCTCTTTCATCGAGATAGAGTTAACAATGCCTTTGCCCTGGATACACTTCAGACCTTTTTCAATGACGTCCCATTTTGAGGAGTCGATCATAATCGGCACGCGAGCGATATCCGGTTCACCGGCAATCAGATTGAGAAAACGCACCATCGCCGCTTTGGCATCGAGCATCCCTTCATCCATGTTGATATCGATAATCTGCGCGCCGTTTTCCACCTGCTGGCGGGCCACATCCAGTGCCTCGCTGTATTTCTCTTCTTTGATCAGGCGCTTGAACTTAGCGGAACCGGTGACGTTGGTGCGTTCACCCACGTTCACAAACAGGCTATCTTCGCCAATGTTCAGCGGCTCCAGGCCGGACAAACGGCAGGCTACGGGAATTTCCGGCAGTTTGCGCGGCGCTAATCCTTCTACTGCACGACTCATCGCTGCAATATGTTGTGGCGTGGTGCCACAGCAGCCGCCGACGATATTGAGAAAACCCGCTTGCGCCCATTCACGTATCTGTTTTGCCATCGTGTCGGCGTCGAGATCGTACTCACCAAAGGCGTTGGGTAGCCCGGCGTTCGGGTGCGCGGTGACGTAGCATTCCGCAATCCGTGACAGCTCCTGCACGTACTGGCGCAGTTCATCGGGCCCCAGCGCACAGTTCAGGCCAAAGGTCAGCGCTTCGGCGTGGCGCAATGAGTTGTAAAATGCTTCGGTGGTTTGCCCGGAGAGTGTACGTCCGGAGGCGTCGGTGATGGTGCCGGAGATCATAATCGGCAGCTCAACGCCCAGCGCTTCAAACTCCGTTTTCACCGCAAATACCGCCGCTTTGGCGTTAAGGGTGTCGAAAACGGTTTCAATCAGGATCAGATCCGCGCCACCTTCCACCAGCGCTTTGGTGGACTCTCGATAAGCCGCCACCAGCCCGTCAAAAGTGATATTACGAAATGCCGGATCGTTGACGTCCGGAGAAATAGACGCCGTGCGGTTGGTCGGGCCGAGAACACCGGCAACGTAGCGCGGTTTCTCTGGCGTGCGCGCGGTCCACTCGTCAGCACAAGCTCGCGCCAGTTTCGCCGCCGCAAAGTTGATTTCCGCCGACAGGGATTCCATCTGGTAATCCGCCATCGCAATGGTCGTGGAGTTGAAGGTGTTGGTTTCGATGATATCCGCGCCCGCTTCAAAGTAGGCGTTGTGGATAGCGGCGATCACTTCCGGTTTGCTGAGCACCAGCAGGTCGTTGTTGCCTTTGAGGTCGCATGGCCAGTCGGCAAAGCGTTCACCACGAAAATCGGCTTCGTTCAGTCGATAACTCTGGATCATGGTGCCCATACCGCCGTCCAGCACCAGAATACGTTCATTTAACTGCGCACGCAGTTGTTCCACTTTGCTGCTCACACTTGCTCCCGACACGCTCAACCCAGATTTAATAAAAATTCAACAAACCATACTGGCATAAACGCATCTGTGGTAAAAGCGACCACCACGCAACATGAGATTTGTTCAACATTAACTCATCGGATCAGTTCAGCAACTATTGCATTAGCTAACAATAAAAATGAAAATGATTTCCACGATACAGAAAAAGGAGGCTGTCATGGTCGCACCCATTCCCGCGAAACGCGGCAGAAAACCCGCCGTTGCCACCGCACCAGCGACTGGACAGGTTCAGTCTTTAACGCGTGGCCTGAAATTACTGGAGTGGATTGCCGAATCCAATGGCAGTGTGGCACTCACGGAACTGGCGCAACAAGCCGGGTTACCCAATTCCACGACCCACCGCCTGCTAACCACGATGCAACAGCAGGGTTTCGTGCGTCAGGTTGGCGAACTGGGACATTGGGCAATCGGCGCACATGCCTTTATGGTCGGCAGCAGCTTTCTCCAGAGCCGTAATTTGTTAGCAATTGTTCACCCTATCCTGCGCAATTTAATGGAAGAGTCTGGCGAAACGGTCAATATGGCGGTGCTTGATCAAAGCGATCACGAAGCGATTATTATCGACCAGGTACAGTGTACGCATCTGATGCGAATGTCCGCGCCTATCGGCGGTAAATTGCCGATGCACGCTTCCGGTGCGGGTAAAGCCTTTTTAGCCCAACTGAGCGAAGAACAGGTGACGAAGCTGCTGCACCGCAAAGGGTTACATGCCTATACCCACGCAACGCTGGTGTCTCCTGTGCATTTAAAAGAAGATCTCGCCCAAACGCGCAAACGGGGTTATTCATTTGACGATGAGGAACATGCACTGGGGCTACGTTGCCTTGCAGCGTGTATTTTCGATGAGCACCGTGAACCGTTTGCCGCAATTTCTATTTCCGGACCGATTTCACGTATTACCGATGACCGCGTGACCGAGTTTGGCGCGATGGTGATTAAAGCGGCGAAGGAAGTGACGCTGGCGTACGGTGGAATGCGCTGACTTTTTCTGGCGGGCAGAGGCAATATTCTGCCCATCATACCTGAGTGGCAATAGAATAAGGGTGTCTGTTAATCGCATTGACGCCAAAATAACTTAATGTCATACACTTCACACACTTTTATTAACTCAGCATTATTTTTAAACATCAAACCACTTAATCATTAACAAAATCGCAAGATCTCATTCCACCGAAACTTTTACGGCTGCATTATGAGATTGAGCGATTTATGATATTTCTTTAGTTGTAATCATATTAAATTTTTTCACTGTTCTGATAGTTAAAATTCAAGACATCAATAAACAATGAGATATTTAAATGATTACTCGTATCCCTCGTAGTTCTTTCTCTGCAAATATTAATAATACAGCCCAGACAAATGAACACCAAACCCTGAGTGAATTGTTTTATAAAGAACTCGAGGATAAATTTTCTGGCAAGGAGCTGGCGACGCCTCTATTAAAAAGCTTCTCAGAGAACTGTAGACAAAATGGTCGTCATATCTTTAGCAACAAGGATTTTGTCATTAAATTTTCCACGTCCGTCTTACAAGCTGATAAGAAAGAAATTACGATAATTAATAAAAACGAAAACACGACACTTACTCAAACCATTGCCCCAATATTTGAAAAATACCTAATGGAAATTTTACCTCAACGCTCAGACACTCTTGATAAACAAGAATTAAACCTAAAATCAGATAGAAAAGAAAAAGAATTCCCAAGAATTAAACTTAATGGTCAATGTTATTTTCCGGGGCGACCCCAAAACCGTATAGTATGCCGACACATTGCTGCACAATATATTAATGATATTTATCAGAATGTTGATTACAAACCCCATCAAGATGATTACTCTTCAGCTGAAAAATTTCTCACGCACTTCAACAAAAAATGCAAAAACCAGACTTTGGCGTTGGTTTCCAGCCGTCCTGAGGGGCGTTGCGTTGCTGCCTGCGGTGATTTCGGGCTAGTTATGAAAGCATATTTTGACAAGATGGAATCAAATGGCATCAGTGTTATGGCAGCCATATTACTGGTGGATAACCATGCTTTGACGGTCCGGCTAAGAATAAAGAACACAACTGAAGGATGTACCCATTACGTGGTTTCGGTTTATGATCCTAATGTAACTAACGATAAAATAAGAATTATGAGCGAAAGCAAAGAGAATATTAAACACTATTCTCTGATGGATTTTATGAATGTAGATTATAGCCTCCTGAAATGGTCAAATGATCATATTATTAACCAATCTGTTGCAATAATTCCAGCACTTCCGAAAGAACAGCTATTGATGTTAAAAGGATCTGTGGATGAAATAACCCCTCCATTATCACCAGCAACGATGAATTTGCTAATGGCAATTGGTCAGAATCACCAACTTACGCAACTGATGATTCAGCTCCAGAAAATGCCAGAACTACATAGAACAGAAATGTTGACTGCCTATAATAGTGGACATATGAACGTTATTAATACTATTTTTAACGCATTACCCACTCTGTTTAATACGTTTAAATTCGATAAAAAAAATATGAAGCCCCTCCTCCTGGCAAATAATTCTAATGAATATCCCGGTTTGTTTTCAGCGATACAGCATAAACAACAAAATGTTGTAGAGACGGTTTATCTTGCTTTATCTAACCATGCACGCCTGTTTGGATTTACCGCTGAAGATATTATGGATTTTTGGCAACACAAAGCCCCACAAAAATACTCTGCCTTTGAGTTGGCTTTTGAATTGGGTCACCGGGTTATTGCTGAATTAATCCTTAATACATTAAATAAGATGGCTGAAAGCTTTGGCTTTACGGATAACCCTCGATACATTGCGGAGAAAAATTATATGGAAGCTTTACTCAAAAAAGCATCTCCCCATACCGTACGCTAAATCTTTGCCTGCGCCGATACGCATAAACATCTTCCACATGCCCTTCACGTATGCGGTTTTGTAGTGCGCGCCAGTAATCAGCGCGGAACAGGTCGGCGTGCATCTCTTCAAACAGCGGACCAATACGCGGGTCGGCGCATAGCCAGTGGCGAAACTCTTCCGGGAAAACATCGCCCGGCGAGACGCTGTACCACGGTTCGCTGGCAAGTTCGTCTTCCGGATAGCGCGGCGGCGGGATGTCGCGGAAATTCACTTCCGTCATGTAGCAAATTTCATCGTAATCATAAAAAACCACACGCCCGTGACGGGTGACACCGAAGTTTTTAAACAGCATGTCGCCAGGAAAAATGTTAGCAGCGGCAAGCTGGCGAATAGCGTTACCGTATTCTTCAATGGCGTCGCGCAACTGCTGACCTTCCACTTGTTCCAGCCAGATATTGAGCGGCACCATCCGCCGCTCAATATAAAGATGGCGAATCACAATTTGTTCGCCGAGATCGGTGATTTTTTCCGCTGCTTCCTGAAGCAGTAATTCCATTAATGCCGGGGAAATATGCCGCTTCTCCAGCACAAAGTTTTCAAACTCCTGGGTGTCCGCCATTCGGCCCACGCGATCGTGCTCTTTCACCAGTTGATAGCAGGCACGAACGTGAGCGGCAGACATCTCTTTCTGCGGCGCGAACCTGTCTTTGATGACTTTGAATACCCGATCAAAGCCCGGCAGCGTAAACACCAACATCACCATTCCACGAATACCCGGCGCTTCAATGAACTGCTCATTACAGCCCTGTAGATAAACGAGATATTCGCGGTAGCTTTCGGTTTTGGCGTGCTTCTGGCAGCCGATAGCCATATACAATTCAGCGGTGGTTTTACCTGGCAGAATTTCCCGTAGCCACTCGACCAGCGCTGCGGGCAGCGGCGCATAAACCATAAAATAAGAACGCGCAAAGCCAAAAACAATGCTCGCTTCGGCGGTCGTCGTCAGGCAGGTATCAATAAATAACTCGCCGTCGTCCGTCTGGTGGATCGGCAGCAAAAATGGCAATGTGCCGGAAGGTGTGATCAGTTTGCCTACCAGCCAGGCGGCTTTATTGCGGTAAAACAGTTCGTTCGCCACCTGTAAATGACTTTCCGCGAGGTTGTCTGTCCCCAGCGTTTCCGTCAGATGTCGAATAATGTAATGGATGTCACGGCTTTTATTCTGCCAGCGCAGGCGCAGCGGTAGGTCGCTGATAACGCGCATCAGTAGAGATTCCCAGCCGTGATCGGGGTGAAAGTCTTTCGCCAGCGGGCGGGGAATGGTACGAAAGCGGCGCTCTGGCTGAGAGCTAAAGATAAAAAGCCGCTCGGGAGTAAGCGAGCGGTGGTCAAATAACCGACAGTACACGGAGTTAAAAAAGCTCTCCGCAATCTCGAAGCGCGGGTAATCCGGCAACAGCCGCGTGTAATGCTCTTTAACGCGCAGTAAAAATGCCGCGTCCGTACTTTGGCCGTTAGTAATGCAGCGCAGTTGCTCCACGACCAGACCAACGTGATGATCGTAAAGATGGATACGGTTTTTCATCGCCTGCTGGACAGCATGCCAGTCGGCCTGTTCGAAACGCTGCTGCGCCCCGGAAGTCACTTCGAGGAATCGACCATACTGAGCGTCGAAGCCTTGCAAAATGGTTTGAGCAATCAGTAATTCCAGGCCACGCGGCATTTAGCGCCCTCATCAGGAGCAGAGAATTGCCGGATGCGGCGTAAACGCCTTATCCAGCCTACGTTCGGCAACGGTTGTAGGCATGATAAGACGCGCAAGCGTCGCATCAGGCATCGTGCACCGATTGCCGGATGCGGCGTAAATGCCTTATCCGGCCTACGTTCGGCAACGGCTGTAGGCATGATAAGACGCGCAAGCGTCGCATCAGGCATCGTGCACCGATTGCCGGATGCGGCGTGAACGCCTTATCCGGCCTACAGTCAGCAACGGTTGTTGTTGCTTAGAACTGCGATTCTTCAGTGGAGCCGGTCAGCGCGGTGACTGAAGACGTGCCGCCCTGAATAATAGTCGTCACTTTATCGAAGTAACCTGTACCCACTTCCTGCTGGTGAGATACGAAGGTATAGCCATCTTTCGCGGCGGCAAATTCCGGCTGCTGCACTTTCTCAACGTAGTGCTTCATACCCTCGCCCTGGGCATAGGCGTTTGCCAGGTCAAACATGTTGAACCACATGCTGTGGATACCTGCCAGGGTGATGAACTGGAACTTGTAGCCCATATCCGACAGCTGCTGCTGGAAGCTGGCAATAGTTTTGTCGTCGAGGTTTTTCTGCCAGTTGAACGACGGCGAGCAGTTATAAGCCAGCAGTTTGCCCGGATATTTCGCGTGGATAGCTTGTGCAAAGCGACGCGCCAGTTCCAGATCCGGCGTGGAGGTTTCACACCAGACCAGGTCAGCATATGGCGCATACGCCAGGCCACGGCTGATCGCTTGCTCAATGCCCGCATGAGTACGGAAGAAGCCTTCACTGGTACGCTCGCCGGTAATAAATTCGCTGTCATACGGGTCGCAATCGGAGGTGATCAGATCCGCCGCATCAGCATCGGTACGGGCAACCAGCAGGGTTGGAACGCCCGTCACGTCAGCTGCCAGACGCGCCGCGACCAGTTTCTGAATAGCTTCCTGAGTTGGCACCAAAACTTTGCCGCCCATGTGACCGCATTTCTTCACTGACGCCAGCTGATCTTCGAAGTGAACTGCCGCTGCACCGGCTTCAATCATCGCTTTCATCAGTTCAAAGGCATTCAGGACACCGCCAAAACCGGCTTCCGCATCGGCAACGATCGGCAGGAAGTAATCGACATAGCGCGGATCGCCCGGCTCAATGCCCGCGGACCATTGGATCTGATCGGCACGACGGAAGGTGTTGTTGATCCGCTCCACCACAGCTGGCACCGAGTTTGCCGGATAGAGCGACTGATCCGGATACATGCTGGCCGCCAGGTTAGCGTCCGCCGCTACCTGCCATCCCGACAGATAGACTGCTTCAATACCCGCTTTCGCCTGTTGCAGCGCCTGACCGCCAGTCAGTGCACCGAGGCTGTTGATGTAGCCTTTTTTCGACTCGCCATGCAGCAGACGCCACATTTTCGCCGCGCCCAGTTGCGCCAGCGTGCATTCAGGATTGACTGAACCGCGTAATTTCACCACATCTTCCGCACTGTATGGGCGAGTAATGCCTTCCCAACGCGGTTGAGTCCACTCTTTCTGTAATTCTTCAATTTGTTGTGTACGGGTTTTCATGTGCAGATGCTCCATAGTTATGTGGTGGTTTACGCTAACAGGCGGTAGCCTGGCAGGGTCAGGAAATCAATTAACTCATCGGAAGTGGTGATCTGTTCCATCAAGCGTGCGGCATCGTCAAAACGCCCCTGGGAGAAACGTTCTTCGCCCAGTTCGCTGGCAATGACTTTCATCTCTTCGCCCAGCATCTGGCGGAACAAGGCTTTGGTCACCGGTTTGCCATTGCTCAACGTTTTTTGATGATGGATCCACTGCCAGATCGAGGTACGGGAAATTTCAGCCGTCGCCGCATCTTCCATCAGGCCATAAATCGGCACACAGCCGTTGCCAGAGATCCACGCTTCGATGTACTGCACAGCCACGCGAATGTTGGCGCGCATACCTTCTTCGGTGCGTTCACCATCACAAGGTGCCAGCAGCTGATCGGCAGTAATCGGCGCGTCTTGTTCGCGCATCACTTCAAGCTGATTTTTACGGGAGCCGAGAATGTCGTTGAATACCGCCATTGCCGTGTCCGCAAGGCCTGGGTGAGCGATCCATGTGCCATCGTGACCGTTATTGGCTTCCAGCGATTTATCCGCTTTTACTTTGTTGAGCACCTGGTTATTGTGCTCTTCATCTTTGCTCGGAATAAACGCCGCCATGCCGCCCATCGCAAAAGCACCGCGTTTATGGCAGGTTTTAATCAACAGGCGTGAGTAAGCATTCAGGAATGGTTTATCCATCGTCACTGCCTGTCTGTCTGGCAGGACGCGATCGGGATAGTTTTTCAACGTTTTGATATAGCTGAAGATGTAATCCCAACGACCGCAGTTCAGACCAACAATATGGTCACGCAGCGCGTGAAGGATTTCATCCATCTGGAACACGGCGGGCAGCGTTTCAATCAGCAACGTCGCCTTGATGGTGCCGCGCGGCAGATTAAAGCGATCTTCTGCATAGCTGAAGACTTCGCTCCACCAGGCCGCTTCCTGCCAGGACTGGGTTTTCGGCAGATAGAAATAGGGACCGCTGCCCTTTGCCAACAGTGCCTGATAGTTGTGGAAGAAATAGAGCGCAAAATCAAACAGGCTGCCGGGGATTGCCTCACCACGCCAGGTGACATGTTTTTCCGGCAAGTGCAGACCGCGTACCCGACAAATCAAAACCGCTGGATTGGGCTTGAGCTGATAAATTTTGCCTGCTTCATTGGTATAGCTGATGGTGCCGTTAACCGCATCGCGCAGGTTAATTTGCCCGTCGATCACTTTGTTCCAGTCTGGTGCCAGTGAATCTTCGAAATCGGCCATAAAGACTTTCACATTGGCGTTCAGTGCGTTGATCACCATCTTGCGCTCAACCGGGCCAGTTATCTCGACTCGACGATCTTGTAAGTCCGCGGGAATACCACGAATTTTCCAGTCCGTATCGCGAATGGAAGCTGTTTCCGAAATAAAATCAGGCAACGTTCCGTTATCAATATCTTGCTGCTGCTGAATGCGCGCTGCCAGAAGTTTATTGCGTTGTGGCGTAAAATGCGTCACCAGCTCAGTCAGAAATTCTACCGCTTCGGCAGTAAGAATTTGCTTCTCCTGCTCGCCATACGGCCTTATGAAAGCCAGTTCATCGGTTGTTGTTGCCTGTTCAGTCATCGTGCAGCTCCTCGTCATGGATCCGAAAACTTCCCCACTGTGAACGAAGGATCGTTGTGCGCTTTTCGTTCAGCACAACTAAGACTACTCATTTAAAATGCAAAATCAAAAACAATTTCCATTTTAATTAAAAATACTTGATAACTTATTGATAACAATGTGAATAAAATTTATTCACCTCCTGAGGTGCGTTTCGGAAATAAAAAAGGCACCCGAAGGTGCCTGAGGTAAGGTGCTGAATCGCTTAACGATCGACTATCACAGAAGATTAATCCAGCGTTGGATTCATGTGCCGTAGATCGTATGGCGTGATCTGGTAGACGTAATAGTTGAGCCAGTTGGTAAACAGCAAATTACCGTGACTACGCCAGCTCGCTCGCGGTGTATTTTGCGGATCATTGTGCGGGAAATAGTTATACGGTACATCCGGGTCTAGTCCGGCTTCCACATCGCGGAAATATTCCTGCGCCAGCGTTTGCGCATCATATTCGGGATGGCCCGTCACAAAGGCAATGCGCTTATCTTTGCTGGCAAACAGATATGCATCCCCTTCTTCCGTCTCTGCCAGAATTTCCAGATCGGTGTAATCACGAATCAACGCTGCCGGAAAGTCAGCATAGCGCGAATGCGGTGCCAGGAATGAATCATCAAAGCCACGCGTCAGAAGCGCATGAGGATGGAGAATATGATGCTCGTAAACGCCAGAGAGTTTGTCGGTGCGAGTTTGCTTAGGAATGCCGTAGAGGATATTGAGCGCGGCCTGTACCGCCCAGCAGACAAACAGCGTCGAGGTGACGTGATCTTTCGACCACTCCAGCACCTGTTTGATCTGCGGCCAGTAAGCGACATCATTAAACTCCACCAGGCCCAGCGGCGCACCAGTTACAATCAAACCGTCAAAGTTCTGATCCTGAATATCTTCAAAGTTACAGTAGAAGTTGTTCAGATGCTCTGCGGGCGTGTTGCGCGATTCACGGGAATCGATGCGCAACAGCTGAATATCGACCTGCAAAGGTGAGTTTGAAAGCAGGCGCAGAAACTGATTTTCAGTTTCAATCTTCTTCGGCATCAGGTTAAGGATCAGAACCTTAAGTGGACGAATTTCCTGACCAGACGCACGAGAAGTTGTCATCACAAAGACGTTTTCTTCACGCAAGAAATTGACGGCGGGTAGCTCGTCCGGCACACGAATCGGCATAACCTGATTACCTCACTACATACGCTTATACGTTTAGACATCCAGATAGCTGAAGATAACCAGAAAATTTGCCAATGTCGAGCCTGCATGTTGAAGGTGAGAAAGTTTCAAGGAAAAGACTACGTTAGAATATAAGAATGACTAAAAGGAGAGAAAATGGTTATTAGTATTCGCCGCTCGCGGCATGAGGAAGGGGAAGAACTCGTTGCGATTTGGTGTCGTTCGGTCGATGCCACCCACGATTTTTTATCAGCGGAGTATCGGGCCGAGCTGGAAGAACTGGTGCGTTCCTTTCTGCCGGAAGCACCGTTGTGGGTCGCGGTTAATGAGCGGGATCAGCCGGTTGGATTTATGTTGCTAAGTGGGCAGCATATGGATGCGCTGTTTATCGATCCTGATGTGCGCGGCTGCGGCGTAGGTCGGGTGCTGGTGGAGCATGCGCTCTCGATGGCACCGGAACTGACAACCAACGTTAATGAGCAAAATGAGCAGGCGGTTGGGTTCTATAAGAAGGTGGGTTTTAAGGTTACGGGACGCTCTGAGGTGGACGATTTGGGGAAACCGTATCCGTTGCTGAATCTGGCGTATGTGGGGGAATAAGCCGCCCCTGCCGTGCCTGCCCAGGCTGGAGAAG
>ERZ1026856.1228-NODE-1228-length-13346-cov-3.086073_pt1 | contig 13346 bp, 9 predicted proteins | sample MGYA00380158_ERZ1026856 | MGnify/ENA primary metagenome ERZ1026856 (study PRJEB33269, sample SAMEA4719794) | human gut metagenome | biome: human-associated habitat; feature: organic feature; material: feces | place: Cameroon | collected 2013-10 ...
TGCGGGTGACATAATAGTTAATTAACTTTTGTTAGCGTTTTGAAATTAAAAACACCGTTCACCTGAAGAGATATTAATTTTTAGCGATGATGGAGGGATAATTATATTTGATCTGGCACAAGTTTTACTGATGAAGGATGTAACTTGTGCCAGGGGTATTTTGCATTACGGTAATAATTATTACTTACAGATAACCAGCGATCCGTTATTGGCAATATTGTTTCAGTAGTGAGTAGTGTTCTGCCTGAATACGGTAACGGTAAACCGGACGCCCCGTGACGCCATAATGGATACTGGTGAACAAGATGTGGCAGTTGACCAGCCAGATGAGGTATTTACGGCAGGAAACACGCGAGATGTTAACCTCGTTAGCCAGCTCGTCGGTTGAAAACTCATAGTCCTGATGCGCGTCAATCCACTGGCACAGCGTGCGTAACGTCTGCGGCGTTAAGCCTTTTGGCAAGCGACGAGGATCCTGTTCGTTGGAGCTGCTGCCGTGGATTAGCTGATCAAGCTCGGCCTGGTCATAATACTGATGTTTTTCCAGCGCCATTTTCTTTTGCCGCCAGCCGGTGAGCGCCTCTTCAAAGCGGGAAGCCTGGAAGGGTTTGATCAGGTAATCCACGACACCGTAATGCAGCGAATCTTTAATGGTTGCCGCATCGGCTGCGGAGGAGATGACAATCACATCACTTTTGCAACGCGCGTTATGCAGGACAGGCAGTAAATCGAGCCCGTTCTCTTTTTGCATATAGATATCGAGCAATATCAGGTCGATAGGCGTATCGCTATTGAAGATAATCTCTTTGGCTTTCTCCAGCGTCGAGGCTGTTCCACAGCATTGAAAGCCTGGGATTTGTGCTACGTATCGGCGATTCAGCTCCGCGACCATTGCGTCGTCATCGATAATTAATACATTGATCATCTGTTCGACCTCTCCCCGTCCCAGGGTATCTGGACAAAAAATTGTGTGAAAATCCCGGGTTCCGATTCCACGGCGATGCTGCCGCCGAGATTTTCTACCTGTTGTTTGACAAGTGCTAAACCGACGCCTCGCTCGCTTCCTTTTGTCGAGACACCTTTGTCAAAAATGTGATCGATTTTATCGGGTGCGATCCCCGGTCCATCATCATTAACTTCACAGTGCAGCCAGCCGTGACGGTAGTGCAATGTTACGCTAATTTCGCCTCCGGGTTCCGGCCCTAATGCCTCCAGCGCGTTTTCTATCAGATTTCCCAACGTGGTAATCAGCGTCGCGACCTGGTCCTCACTGCCGCTGTCTGGCAGCTGGCTTTCACTGTTTAAAATCAGCGTATGGCCTAAATCGGTCGCGCGGTTAATCTTGCTGATTAAAAAACCAGCGATAACCGGAGATTTGATCTTACCCAGCAGAGAGCCAATCTCTTCCTGATAGTTATTGGCTGTTTTGAGAATGTAATCTTCCAACTGCTTATAACTCTTCAGATGCAATAATCCGAGAATCACATGCAATTTATTCATAAATTCGTGGGATCGTTCACGAAGTGCATCAGCATAGTTGACCAGACCGTCGAGTCGCTGCATCAGTTTACGTACTTCAGTTTTGTCCCTGAAGGTTGAAATGGCACCGATGATAACGCCATTACTGCGCACCGGAACGGTGTTGATCAGTAATAGCCGGTCTTTAATCGTAATCTCTTCGTCGCGGCGCGGGGTACCGTCGCGTAACACTTCCGAGACATCTACCACCTGTGACCATGAGTGGCTTAGCGTCGACAGTTTCTCATCGTCCTGCGACTTACGGTAATTCAGCAATTCTTGTGCGGCATCGTTGATCAGCGTGACCTCGCCGCGATCGTCCACGGCAACGACGCCTTCTTTGATAGACTGCAACATGGCCTGGCGTTGCTCAAACAGCGTGGAGATTTCGTAGGGTTCCAGGCCGAAAAGGATTTTTTTCAGTACCTTAACCAGAATGCAGGTGCCAATCAGTCCGACCAGCATGCCAAATAATACCGACCAGATAATGCTCCAGCGACTGTCATTGATTTGTTGGGTCACGCGGCTTAACTCAAGGCCGATCGCCACCACGCCAATTTGTTTATGATTTTCATCGTAGATGGGGGTAAATACGCGTAAAGCCTGCGCCAGAAAACCGCGATTGATAGCGACATTTTCTTCGCCATTCAGCGCTTTAAGGATGTCATCACCTTTAAATGGCTGACCAATACGCTGGGCTTCAGGATGCGAGTAGCGAAGACTTTGCATATCGGTAACGACAATAAACAGCAGATCGTTGCGTTTGCGCACGGCTTCCGCGATGGCCTGGATTCCGCTCTCCTGCGGTTTTTTCTGCAAGCCCTGACGGATTTCCGGCGAGTCGGCGAGGGTACGCGCCACTGCCAGTGCCTTGTTGGCTAGCCCATCTCGCGTCATATCACTGATTTGCGAGAAGTAAATCAGATGCACCACCAATAGCACCGAGAACAGTACCGCGCTGACCATTAAGATCACTGTGGTACTCAATTTCATCGGACGTTTGCGTAACATGCGGTAGGGCAATGAATGTCTCATCAGCTTCCTTGTGTGACAAATTTCTTAAGCATTATCTCTGATGAGGCGGGTAATTCAAAGGGAGTAAGAATGATTGGCTATATAGGGGAAGAGACTCTGGCAACGGAAACTGCCAGTGCTGTATGAAGATTCCAGGGCTATGCTTATAGCGATAATCATACTGATGAGAGAGGGAAGGTCATGGATCAGGCGCTACTTGACGGGGGTTATCGCTGTTATACCGGCGAAAAGATCGATGTCTATTTCAACACTGCGATATGTCAGCATTCTGGCAATTGCGTACGTGGCAACGGCAAGTTATTTAATCTCAAACGAAAGCCGTGGATCATGCCGGATGAAGTCGACGTTGCCACTGTGGTTAAAGTGATTGATACGTGCCCGAGCGGCGCGCTGAAATACCGTCATAAATAAGCGAGGGTAAAATGGAAATACGCGAAGGCCACAATAAATTTTACATTAATGACGAACAGGGCAAGCAAATCGCTGAAATTGTCTTTGTGCCGACCGGAGAGAATTTAGCGATTATCGAACATACCGATGTCGATGAAAGCCTGAAAGGGCAGGGGATTGGTAAACAGCTGGTTGCGAAAGTCGTGGAAAAAATGCGTCGGGAAAAACGAAAAATTATCCCACTATGCCCATTTGCGAAACACGAATTTGATAAAACGCGGGAGTATGATGATATTCGCAGTTGATGGGAGAGTACAGATTCACGATATTTTTCATGCTCTCCGCGGTGTGATGCAGGAGAGCATCTGAAGGGTAGGGGGATGCACAAAGAATGGGCAGAGAGCGCGTTTTTTTGTCCCAAGTCATCCCCTTTACTGAGCAAAAAAAAGAATATCTCCTATATGAGAATCATCAATCGGGGTTAATAAGTTTTGCGTCCCCTGAGCGTTCAATATTGATAGGAGTCATATTATGGAAGGTAAAAACAAGTTCAATACTTATGTTGTTTCTTTTGATTATCCATCATCTTATTCCTCAGTGTTCTTAAGGTTAAGATCATTGATGTATGATATGAATTTCTCTTCTATCGTGGCTGATGAATATGGGATACCACGACAATTGAATGAAAACTCCTTCGCAATAACGACATCGTTAGCCGCAAGTGAAATCGAAGATTTAATCAGGCTTAAATGCTTAGACTTACCGGATATTGATTTTGACCTCAACATTATGACAGTTGATGACTATTTCCGTCAGTTTTACAAGTAGCCAGGAAGGATAAGAAGAACATAAAAAATGGCACTATTCTCTAAAATATTAATTTTTTATGTGATTGGTGTGAACATATCCTTTGTAATTATCTGGTTTATCTCACATGAGAAAACACATATTCGTTTACTTAGTGCATTCCTGGTCGGAATAACCTGGCCAATGAGTCTGCCTGTGGCATTACTTTTTTCTCTCTTTTAGGAGCTGTAGTTGAGTGGACCCGCTGGTTATCGTGAAACGAAGCGTCTCTCCTCAAAACTGGATTTGCGGAACGACGAACGAAGCAGTCGCCTGACTGCTTCGTTCATTAAAGAAAAGAGAAATTTATTTCTGTGGGCGCATCGCCGGGAAGAGAATAACGTCACGAATAGTATGACTGTTTGTAAACAGCATAATCATTCGGTCGATGCCAATACCCAGACCAGCGGTTGGCGGCAGACCATATTCCAGCGCAGTCACGTAATCTTCGTCATAGAACATGGCTTCGTCGTCACCTGCAGCTTTAGCGTTAACCTGTTCCTGGAAACGTTCAGCCTGATCTTCTGCGTCGTTTAATTCGCTAAAACCATTACCGATTTCACGACCACCGATGAAGAATTCAAAACGGTCGGTGATTTCCGGGTTAACATCATTACGGCGCGCCAGCGGGGACACTTCTGCCGGATATTCCGTAATAAAGGTTGGCTGAATCAGATGTGCTTCTGCCACTTCATCAAAGATCTCCGTGACAATACGTCCCAGCCCCCAGCTTTTCTCTACCGTAATTCCGATAGATTCAGCTAATGCTTTAGCAGCATCAAAATTATCCAGGTCGGCCATATCGGTTTCTGGACGATATTTTTTGATTGCTTCGCGCATGGTGAGTTTTTCAAACGGTTTGCCGAAATCAAACACATGCTCGCCATAAGTGACTTTAGTGGTACCCAGAACCTCTTGTGCCAGGGTGCGGAACAGTGACTCTGTCAGTTCAATCAAATCGTGGTAATCCGCATACGCCATGTAGAGTTCCATCATTGTGAACTCAGGATTATGGCGAACAGAAATACCTTCATTACGGAAGTTACGGTTGATTTCGAATACCCGTTCAAAACCGCCTACAACCAGACGTTTCAGATACAGCTCCGGCGCGATACGCAGATACATATCTAAATCCAGAGCATTATGATGGGTAATAAATGGGCGAGCAGATGCCCCACCTGGAATTACCTGCATCATCGGGGTTTCTACTTCCATAAAGCCGCGCGCGACCATGAACTGACGGATAGCGGCCAGAATTTTTGAACGGACAACAAACGTTTGACGGGATTTATCGTTAGCGATGAGGTCCAGATAACGTTGACGATAACGGACTTCCTGATCCTGCAGACCATGGAATTTATCTGGTAAAGGACGTAGTGCTTTTGTCAGCAGGCGCAACTCAGTACAGTGAATGGAAAGCTCACCCGTTTGCGTCTTAAACAGCGTACCGCGGGCACCGATAATGTCACCCAGATCCCATTTTTTAAACTGATCGTTATAAACACCTTCTGGCAGGCTATCTCTTGCAACGTACAGTTGAATACGGCCACCGACATCCTGCAACGTTACAAAGGAGGCTTTCCCCATGATACGACGGGTCATCATTCGGCCAGCAACCGAGACTTCAATGTTTAAGGATTCCAGTTCCTGGTTATCCTTCGCATCAAACTCTTCGTGCAACTGGTCAGAGGTATGGTCGCGGCGAAAATCATTGGGAAACGCCACACCTTGCTGACGTAGTGCCGCCAGTTTTTCGCGGCGATTTCTCAGTTCATCGTTAAAATCAATAGCCTCATTGGCTCCCCGTGTTTCTTGTTCAGACATTTTGGTTCCTCTAAATCCAGCTTTCAATTTAGCGTAGATAAAGAGACAGATCGGTACACTGTATTATCTGCCTCGACTATTAGTAACTCAGTTTATCTTATCGAAACTAACGCTTACCTCAAGTTGATATCACTAATAAATAACCATCAAAATGGTTTAAATGACTTATTAATCTCGATTTGTTTGTGTTATAAACTGAAAGTTAATTTATTCATAACCAATTGTTTTTACGACAGTTAATCGTTGCTCTCCTGTATCATATTCGTCGGCGTGCTAAACAGAAAACGGGTAGCAAAGGCCAATACGACGATGATCGCGACACAAGCCAACGTCCACTCTCCCATCTGAGAAAAGAATCGCTGGTAAGCTGCAATTGCCATACCGCTAATTTGCGACTCTGTCGTTTGTTGCGCCACGCGTCCCGCCAGCCAGTTGGCGACCGCGCCTGTTGCCAGCATATAAATCCCGGTTAATACGCCAGACATTTTCAGACGCGTGATTTGCGCAATCGCCACCGGGTCAATAAAGAGTTCGGCAAAGCCCATTAGCGCCAGCCCGGATATCATCACGCCCATTGACGCTTGACCGTCAGCCGCTGCATGTCGGGCATCAAATGCCAACAACATAAAGCCACAAGCCATCAGCAGTAAGCCAAAGGCAAACTTCAGCCAGACGCGCAATGTTGAGTTGCCGCGGCTTTCTGGCGACGCCAGCCAGGCCAGTACAACCCCAGCGAGCATCACCGCAATTGCATTCACCGACTGGAATAGTGCTGTAGGTACTTCAATATTGAATGCCTGACGATTCACAAAGCGATCGATAAACAAGCTGATGGTACTGCCGCCCTGTTGTGCCAGTACCCAGAACAATGTCCCGACAAACATCAACAATACAATTTGCCAAAGAGCACGGCGATGTTCGGGGAATTTGATCATCATGCGGGCAATGATTTGTGCGGCAATGAGGCAAACGATCGCCAGCAAATATCCGGACCAGTCGTTCTCCAGCAGCAGGGTAAAAAATACTGGGGCTAAACAGAGCATCACCACTAACCAGCTCCATACTGGTAAGGCAAATTTCACGCTAGTGAGCGCTTTTTTATCCATACTACGCGTGGACTGGAAATGACGATGACCGCTTAAGAAAATCAACAAACCGATAAACATGCCGCCACCCGCAAGGGCAAAGCCAACATGCCATCCATACCACTGAGCAGCCAGGCCGCAGGCGATTGGGGCGGCGATAGAACCGATATTGCCCGCAGCATACAGCAGCGAAAAACCGCCATCACGTCGATGATCGTTCTCGTCGTAGAGCTCGCCAAGCAAACAGCTGATGTTTGATTTGAATAAACCGTAGCCACAAATAATGATTGCCAGCGCCAGATACAGGCTAAAGGTTGAATTTGTATCAATGCCCAGCACCACATGGCCAAGGGTCATTAACAGCGCGCCGGCAATCACTGCAGTGCGGTTGCCGAGCAGGCGGTCGGCAAGCCAGCCGCCGAGAATAGGGGTAACGTAAACCAGAGAAGCATATGCGCTGAACAGGCTGATGGCATGGTTATCATCAAAACCAAGCTGATGGGTGAGATAGAGAATGAGTAAGGCACGCATGCCGTAAAAACTGAAGTACTCCCAGATTTGGATCGCCACGATATAGTATATCGCGCGCGGCTGTGAGGGTGTTTTCATGTGTTCTCCTTATGAGCAAAAAAGGGAAGTGGCAAGCCACTTCCCTTGTACGAGCTAATTATTTTTTGCTTTCTTCTTTCAATACCTTAACGGTATAGCGGCCATCAGCCTGACGGTATGCACCGTGAATATCGGTTTCAAAGCCCGGATAGTGAGCGCCGATTTCACACAGCATCTGCAGGAACTCCAGAACCGGACGGCTTTCTTCGGTGATCATTTCACCCGGCATTACCAGAGGAACTCCCGGCGGATATGGAAGGATCATATTGGCGTTAATACGACCTACCATTTCGTCGAGGTAAACTTCTTCGGTCATACCGTGCAGCTCTTTCTGGAACGCAGCATACGGAGTCATTACCATCGTCGGCAGCACTTCAAATGCGCGATACATCAGATCCGGCAGATTGTGGTGAACAATCAGTTTGTGGATATTCTGAGCCAGTTCCTGAATACGCATGTTTTCATAGAATTCAGGATCTTCACGATACAGAGACGGCAGCATGTTTTTCACACGCAGGTTCAGGTCGAACGCACGTTTGAAGTCAGTCAGAGCACGCAGCAGGCTCAGTGCTTTGGTCTTATCGATACCGATGCTGAACAGGAACAGCAGGTTATACGGACCGGTTTTCTCAACAACGATGCCATGTTCGTCGAGGTATTTCGCCACGATGCTGGCCGGAATACCAAAGTCGCTCATGGTGCCGTCTTTTTCCATCCCCGGAGTCAGCAGGGTGACTTTGATCGGGTCAAGATACATGTGCTCGTTATCGATGTTTTTGAAGCCGTGCCAGGTGCTGTCAGAACGCAGCGGCCAGCATTCAGTCGTATCGATATGATCCGGCTGCCATACATCAAAGAACCAGCCATCAGATTCCGTTCTCAGACGTTTGATCTCTTTACGGAATTTGATCGCACGTTCAATGGAACCGTTGATCAGACGTTTACCTGCATTGCCTTTCATCATCGCCGCAGCGGTTTCAGTGGACGCCACGATACCGTAGTGCGGAGAAGTGGTGGTGTGCATCATGTAGGCTTCGTTAAAGGTTTCTTCGTTTACGTCACCTTTAACGTGGATCATGGAAGCCTGAGAGAACGCCGCCAGCAGTTTGTGAGTGGACTGGGTTTCGTAAATCACTTTCCCTTCTACACGGCCACCGCTCATACCGCATTTACCTTCGTAAATCGGTGAGAAGTTGGTGTAAGGCACCCACGCGGAGTCAAAGTGGATGGATTTCACATCCAGTGTTTTCTTGATGAAGTCGGTGTTGTACAGCAGACCATCATAGGTAGAGTTGGTAATTACAGCATGTACCGGCCAGGTTGCGTTTGGTGTTTCTTTCACGCGCTTAGCAATGGTAGCGTGCTGGAATTCACTCTGTGGGATACCACCAAGAATACCGTAAGCGTTACGGGTCGGGCGGAAATAGATTGGCGTAACATCGCTCATCATCATCAGGTGGGTCAGCGATTTGTGGCAGTTACGGTCAATCAGAATGGTGCTGCCTGCTGGAGCAGAGTACATACCAACAATTTTGTTCGCAGTGGAAGTACCGTTGGTCACCATGTAGCTGCGGTCTGCGTTAAAGACGCGAGCGATATACTGTTCTGCTTCTTTGTGTGGACCACTGTGATCCAGCAGAGAACCCAGTTCAGATACTGAAATGGAAATATCAGATTTCATGGTATTCGGACCAAAGAAATCATAGAACAGGCTACCTACCGGGCTTTTCTGGAATGCAGTACCGCCCATGTGACCAGGAGTACAGAAAGTATATTTACCTTCACGAACATATTTAAACAGTGCTTTAGTCAGCGGAGGCAGAATAGTGTTGATATATTCGTCAGTGGTCTGCTTGATCTTATTAGCAATATCTTCAGCAGCACCCAGCGCATATTCAAAGAAGCTAATCTGTAAACGCAGGTCATTCAGGCTTACATCGAGAGTGGAATACGTATTAGCGAACGCGTACAACGGCAGGTTCTCGTTCATTTTGCTAATTTCTTCGCACAGCTCGAGATTATATTTATCCCAGTCAAAAATAACGCCGCACAGACGCGCATTGTTTTCGATCAGTTTTAATAAGTCGTCACGGTCGTTCGGGTAAACAATCTGGAAGTTCAGACGTTCAAGCGCGCGATGAAGTTCACGGATGGGTTCTTCTTTAAAATAAACCCCCATGTGATTCAATATTGCAATAACGTTCATAGTCATATCTCCAGGTAAAAAAGGCCCCTCCCAACACATGGGACAAAATGAAAGGAGGAGCCTCGGAAAATACTTTTAATTAATGTGCGTTAGACGCGGTGTGGTTATCCATTGAGTGGCTCTGGCGCTCGTGCATTTTGCGAGCGTAGAACATCAGGATAATCAGGCTGACGATGAAGGTACCTGCCAGCTCGAAGGAGCTTGCGCCCATCAGCGCGATGAAGCAGAACACGCAACCCAGTACAGAGCAGATCAGGCTGACAAAGTTGCGGATGTTAACGCCTTCAAAACGAATCAGGTCAACGCAAGAGTAGAAATACGGCAGCATAGTCAGCAGTACTGCGATACCGGTCAGTTCACCGAACAGGTCAGATGCTTTACCACCGGCAGAGTTCATCAGAGTGATAAGGATCATCAGGGCAGTCATTTTCACTGCAGCCAGCAGCAGACCTTTTTTCGGAATACCGTTGCTGTCGACTTCACCATAAACTTTCGGGAAGTTACCGTCGTTAGCGGCACGTACACCTGCCTGGCCTACCAACATCATCCAGGAGCCCAGAGAAGTCAGGCACGCAAAGGCGGTGAATGCAGAAACCAGCGGCGCAGCCCAGTTACCGAGGATAGTTGAAGCACTGATTGCAAACGGAGCACCGGAAGCCGCCATTACAGAAGACGGATACATACCGGAAAGCACCTGAGTCGCAGCGATGTAAACAATACCTGCTAAACCAGTACCCAGCATGGTTGCCAGCGGAACGGTACGTTTCGGGTTTTTAACCATACCAGTACTTACAGCTGCGGATTCAACACCCACGAAGGCCCACAGGCAGAGCAGAATACTTTTAATGATCGCATGACCATCAGTGGTATCCGCAGTATTCCAGTTAGCTGCATAAGTTGCCGCATCAAACCAATGCCAGCCAACAATAGCAGTCATCACCACAGGAATAAGAACCAGCACCAGACCAATAGTGGTTAAACGGCTTACCCAAGTACCGCCGAGCATATTTACAAAGGTAAATACCCAGACGATAGCAATACAGGCGATACCCGCCGGAACAGGATCATTTAATACTGGGAAGAAGGTGGAAAGATAAGATACCGCGGTAATACCAATCGCCAGGTTACCAATCCAGTTAGCATGGTAATAAAGAACACCTGTCTGAAAACCAAATGCAGGGGAAATTTCTCCGGCATAAGCAATTGGGCCACCTTGTTGCGGGTTTTTTGTTGCCAGTCGGGCATATACATACGCCAGCGACATTGCACCAATAATAGAGATAATCCAACCCCAGATAGCAATACCACCGATACTTGCTAGGTTCGCAGGTAATAATGCAATACCGCTCCCCATCATATTACCGGCAACAACACCGGTACAGGCAAATAGCCCGATCTTCTTGGCAGAACTCATGCTCTTCTCCTAATTTCATTTTTGAATTTGGAGTCCGGGTCATGATGTATAACTATTTCCTGACCAGACCAAACTGGCGATAAGATTACTCACGAAAAAAGGATTAATCCTAAAGATTAGGTGAAATAACACAAAAGTTTCTGTAAGTGAGAACTTGAGGTTTTTTATTAACACATCAGGATCGCAAGTTGATATCATGAAAAGATAAACATTTAATGTTTACAATGGATTGCGTGACATTCTCTGGTTAAATTTATGTAATAAAAATTATGCGGCAAATAAATTGCCGCAACATATTATACCAACAGGAACATACAAAAACTCAACAACAAATATTGCCGAGCATAAATCAACCCGGGAGTTACTTATTCTGAAGCGAGAAATTTGTCGAGATAAGGTACAACATAAGGAACAGAAGTCTGGAATATACCATTTTCAATCCAGTAAAGGGTGTTTGCCCCTGGGCGTAAATTAAAGGCGGTGAGATATGCATCAGCTGCTTCCCGGTTCATCCCCTTCATTTCATAAACCTTGCCAAGCAACACATAATTTAGCCAGGACATTTCAAGATCAATGCCAGTATTTATCGCCTGGTAAGACTCATCTGTTTTACCTTTTACCAGAGCACTGACCGCTTTTATTTGATATATAATGGACAGGTTGTTCAATTCCGGCAGTGTAACAATGTTATCTATTTCTGTGTTCAGTGCTGCTAATTGTTTTTCATCTAAAGGATGTTGAGAATGGCGCACGATATCAACTAATGCTTTTTCTGCTCTCGCGTAGGTAAATTCTGGGGATGATTGAACAATCTCACCTAATAATTCACTGGCACGGTTCAATGATTTATCATCGCCATGCAGTAAATAATCATGTGCCTGATAAAAATTAGTTAATAACGCACCACGATGCGGCAAAATTTTCTGGAGCGTCTCCTGCATTCGTTGTGGCCACGGTTGGTTTAACGCTTTTGATAAACTCTCCAGTAAATCATTTTGAATCGCCAGCTGATTACCGTTAGTGATGACATAACGTTTATCCAGCATGGTTGAACCATCTGCATTGTCTACCAATTTTATCGACATAAAGCATTGTTGAGCACGGTATTGGCGCTGATTAACAAACGCAATAGATAATGTTTTACCGGAACTGCTCGGTTCATCAATGTTGTAGTTGATTTTGTCATGCACCATAAAGGTGGAGAAGGTGTTAAGTGATGTCGCCACCAAATCACCCACGCCTATCGCGTAAGAGAGCTGATACGGGGAACTCCAGCTGTTACAACTTTTATTTACCATATTAATGTCAATATCGCGTGGATTGAGCAAAATACGCGATTTGCTCATAGGAAGACGTGTATCAAGACTTGAAAACGCTACCAGTGCTACACAGATACCTAACGACAACAGGAAAAAAAACCATACCCAAAAGGTAGTGAATCGTTTGCTTTTAACTGGGGATTGTTCAGGTGGCGTTGCGGTGTTTTGAATGTTAAGACTGTGGGAGGGAGAATCTGTGGCAGGAACCGCCTCTGGTATAGGGGGAGGCGAAGATAGCATTATTTCCTCTCCCTCTTCTTCGCTGTACCAGATAACCGGCACCATTAATTTATAGCCGCGCTTTGGTACAGTAGCGATATAGACAGGACTATCTTCATCATTATCTTTTAATGACTTACGTAGTTCTGAGATACTCTGCGTCACAACGTGATTGGTGACAATACTTCTCTTCCAGACATTATCGATAAGTTCATCCCTGCTAAGTACTTCGCCACTGTGTTGAGCAAAGAAAACCAGAAGATCGATTAATCTCGGCTCAAGGGTAAGTTGACGCCCATTGCGGCTAATTTGGTTTATGGACGGAGTAACAAGCCATTCGCCAACGCGAACTACAGGTTGTTGCATAATAGAAACTCATTCGAAAAGGGAATGATGCAATGATAATTGCCACAACCTATTTTTACCATCTATAGATGGGTTTATTTACATATTATTGGTGAATGCAAGACGTTATTTTTACCAGCCATAAACTTCTTGATTACATAGTATTACGAAAGGATTTTACTGAGAACCAGAAGTAATATTCCTTACCATCAAAATTCATCATCTTTGCCAAAGAAAAATGTTCAGAAAATAATCCATGGAAAATTGTCCGGAGCACTTACTATTTTAATGGATTGTTAGTCTTTGCATGAGCAAGCGAACTGATACATTTCTCTTTGTTCTCATTCAGAAAATCTCATCAGTCGCCGTTCAGACCGGTGTTGTGCTTTATGGATGCGTTACGCTCCTGATGACGTCATTTGACGTTCAACAGCATCACGGGGCCGCACGACATTTCACGTCAGTTAGTGCTATAGCTCAGGAACAAATTTTCCCGAATTGGGATATGCCCGCAAATTGCTGGTGATGTGGGGAGA
>ERZ1026856.1232-NODE-1232-length-13315-cov-5.250075_pt1 | contig 13315 bp, 7 predicted proteins | sample MGYA00380158_ERZ1026856 | MGnify/ENA primary metagenome ERZ1026856 (study PRJEB33269, sample SAMEA4719794) | human gut metagenome | biome: human-associated habitat; feature: organic feature; material: feces | place: Cameroon | collected 2013-10 ...
GGGCGGGAATCTTGATTGGGCAAGGGCTGGGCGATTTCATTGTCAAAGTAAATAAGACCTGCTCTCAAAAGAGAACAGGTCTTTATTTCTCATGCAAATTATTTAGCTAAAGCGTTAACTTTGCGAGCTAAACGAGACTTCTTGCGGTTTGCTGCATTCTTGTGATATACATGATTTGCAGCAGCCTGATCGATAGCCTTGCAAGCGACAGTAAGGAGGGCTTTTGCTTCATCAGCGTTGCCAGCCTCAACAGCGTCCAATACATTGCGGGAAGCAGTGCGAACACGGGACTTCTCAGCCAGATTCTTTGCATGACGCTTTGCGTCAGTCTTTACACTCAAAATAGAAGATTTAATATTTGGCAATTAATTCACCCCCTTGAAAGTTCAATACCTGCCTATTTTAGCATGAAGCAAGGAAAAATGCAACTTCTTTTTTAGTAGTTGCGGTAAAATATTCTTCCATGCTATAATATTATGGTTTATAAGTGTGTTTGAGAGGAAGAAGATATAGATGGACACCAAGAAAATTCGTAATTTTTCTATTATTGCCCATATAGATCATGGCAAATCAACTATTGCAGATAGATTGATTGAATATACCGGTACCTTGACCAAGCGGGAAATGTCTGCTCAGGTATTGGATAATATGGATTTGGAACGGGAAAGAGGCATTACCATCAAGGCCCAGACAGTTCGTTTGGACTATCGGGGCAAGGATGGGGAGATGTATTGTCTGAACTTGATTGATACTCCGGGCCATGTGGATTTCACCTATGAGGTATCCAGAAGCTTGGCTGCCTGTGAAGGGGCATTGCTGATAGTGGATGCGGCTCAAGGCGTGGAGGCTCAGACCTTGGCCAATGTATATATGGCCTTGGAGCACGATTTGGAGATTATACCTGTTATTAACAAAATAGATTTGCCTAGTGCAGATCCAGAGCGTGTAAAGCAGGAAATAGAGGATGTTATTGGTTTGGATGCCTCTGAGGCTATTTTGGCTTCTGCCAAGACCGGTCAGGGCATTGAGGAAATTCTGGATGCTATTGTAGAAAAAATCCCTGCTCCAGAGGGAGATAGCAGTAAGCCATTGCAAGCTCTTATTTTTGATTCCTATTTTGATTCCTACAAGGGAGCAATTGCTCATATTCGCGTTATGGATGGTGAGATTAAAAAGGGCAGTCAGCTGAAGTTGATGGCTACTGGTAAAACCTTTGAGGCTACGGAAATTGGCTGCTTCCGTCCGGCTCCTATGGAACTGGAGGCTCTAGGACCAGGCTCTGTAGGCTATTTGGCGGGATCCTTGAAGCAGGTGGCAGATGTGCGGGTAGGTGATACTGTTACCAATGCTATGAACCCGGCTAAGGAACCATTGCCTGGCTACCGTGGAGTTACCCCTATGGTTTATTGTGGTCTTTATCCTGTGGATAGTGCAGATTATGATAATCTAAAGGATGCTTTGGAGAAGCTGCAGCTGAATGATGCGGCTTTGGTTTTTGAGCCAGAAACCTCTATTGCTTTGGGCTTTGGTTATCGTTGCGGCTTCTTGGGGCTTTTGCATATGGATGTTATCCAGGAGCGTTTGGAGCGAGAGTACAATCTAAAGCTGATTACCACTGCTCCTAGTGTTATCTATCATGTGCACAAAACCGATGGGGAAATGGTAAAGGTAGATAACCCATCTGATTTGCCAGATCCAACTACCATTGATTTTATTGAGGAGCCTTATGTAAAGGCTACAGTTATCGTTCCTAATGATTTTGTAGGGGCGGTTATGGAAATTTCCCAGGCTAAGCGGGGAGATTTCAAGGGTATGGACTATTTGGATGTAAACAGAGTTATGATTGTTTATCATATTCCTCTTAGTGAGATTATCTACGATTATTTTGATAAGCTGAAATCCTCCACCCGAGGCTATGCTTCCTTGGATTATGAGCTGGCAGATTATCAGCAGGCCAAGCTGGTAAAACTGGATATTTTGTTGAATGGAGAGCCAGTGGATGCACTGTCCACCATTGTTCATGTGGATAATGCTGCCTCCAGAGGTCGTCAGCTGGCAGCCAAGCTGAAGGAAATTATTCCGCAACAGATGTTTGAAATTCCAATTCAGGCTGCCATTGGCAACAAGATTATTGCCAGAGAAAATGTGCGGGCTATGCGTAAGGATGTATTGGCCAAATGCTATGGCGGTGATATTTCCCGTAAACGCAAGCTGCTGGAGAAGCAGAAGGAAGGCAAGAAGCGCATGAAATCTGTAGGCCGGGTAGATGTGCCACAGGAAGCCTTTATGGCAATTTTGAAAATCGATTAAGCTTGTATGCATATGTGTTATAGACCGCTATGAAAATAAGTAGCGGTCTATTTTCTTGTTTTTTTCTTACTTATTTATTATAATATGATAGAGTATGTGTTGCTTTAGATGTATAAATGTCATGCATAGACTTTAGACTAAAGCTGCATTTTACATAATATCTGTCAGGGAAGAAGCAGGTGAAAATCATTCTTTCCAGATAGTTTTGATAAGTTTTCTCAGGTGGTGACAATTTTGAATTCTCTTTTGCGTGTGGGAATCGACGTCGGTTCAACCACGATTAAAGTAGTAGTTCTTAACAAGGAACGTGAGCTTATTTACAAAAAATATGCTCGTCATTTTTCGGAAATCAACGCTGTGTTGAAGGAAAATCTGGCAGCATTGGAAAATGTTGTCAAGGAAAAGAGTTTTTCTCTGGCTATGACTGGTTCTGCTGGTATGGGTATTGCAGAGCGTATAGGTTTGCCTTTTGTACAGGAGGTAATTGCCTGCGCTACGGCTGTAAAGGAATTGATTCCTCATACAGATACCGTGGTGGAACTAGGTGGCGAGGATGCTAAGGTAACTTATTTTGGTGAGGCACCTGAGCAGAGAATGAATGGTGTTTGTGCTGGTGGTACAGGTTCCTTTATTGACCAGATGGCTTCCCTGCTGTCTACAGATGCTCCCGGCTTGAATGCCTTAGCAGCCAAGGGTAAGGAAATATATACCATTGCCTCCCGCTGTGGTGTTTTTGCCAAGACAGATATTCAGGCCTTAATGAATGATGGTGCCTCCAAGGCAGACATTGCCTTGTCGATTTTTCAGGCGGTGGTTAATCAGACCATCAGCAATCTGGCTCAGGGACGTCCTATTGATGGACATGTAGCTTTTTTGGGCGGGCCTCTCCATTTTCTGCCAGAGCTAAAGAAACGCTTTATTGAAACCCTGAAGCTGGACAAGGAACATATTGTTGAGGTTCAGGATGGTAATTATTTTGTGGCCGTTGGTGCAGCCCTAGGTGAGGAAGCCAAGCCGGTTACTATGGAACAGATTCATACCAGCATAGCCAAAACAGAGCAGGAAATTGCATCCCAGAAGCGGGAGGCAGATTTTGTGCTGTTTGAAAATCAGGAGGCCTATGCAGAGTTTAAGGCTCGTCATGACAAGGATAAGGTGCCCCAGGCTCAGCTGTCAGAATATCATGGTCCTGTCTATGTAGGAATAGATGCTGGCTCTACTACAGCCAAGCTGGCTGTTATTGGCTCTAATAAGGAGCTATTATATACATCCTATGGCAGTAATCATGGCTCTCCTCTCCAGACCGTTATTGGGGAGTTAAAGGAGCTTTACAAGACCATGAATAAGGATACCTATATCGCTTCGGTATTTACTACAGGCTATGGTGAGGCTATTGTGAAGGCTGCCCTTCATGCCGATGATGGAGAGGTAGAAACCTTTGCTCATTTGCGGGCTGCCCAGGAATTCTGTCCAGATGTATCCTTTGTGCTGGATATTGGCGGACAGGATATGAAATGCTTCTATGTGCATAAGGGAAGCATTGGCAGTATTATTCTTAACGAGGCTTGTTCGGCAGGCTGCGGCTCCTTTATTGAGAATTTTGCCCAGAGCCTGAATATGACTGCAGGGGAATTTGCGGCCAAGGCTCTAACATCTCAGGCCCCTGTTGATTTGGGAACTAGATGTACGGTATTTATGAATTCCAAGGTAAAGCAGGCTCAGAAGGACGGAGCTAATGTAGGAGATATTTCTGCTGGTATTGCCTTGTCTGTTATAAAAAATGCCCTGTTTAAGGTAATGCAGCTAAAGGATGTTTCTACTCTAGGGGCCAATATTGTGGTACAGGGTGGTACCTTCTACAATGATGCGGTACTGCGTTCTATGGAGCTGCTGCTGCACAAAAATGTTATTCGTCCGGATATTGCTGGTTTGATGGGAGCCTATGGTGCCGCTATTCTGGCTTTGGAATCTGGTCAGAAGAAATCCTCTATTCTGCCAGCTCATGAGCTGGAGAGCTTTAAGGTTACAACCAAATCTTTCCGTTGTCATGGCTGTGGTAATGCCTGTCAGGTAACAGTTCAGAATTTCCCTGATGGAGGCAGGTATTTTACTGGCAATCGTTGTGAGCGAGGGGCTGGTCAGCAGAAAAAGAAGGCTACAGTACAGAATATTTATAAGTTTAAATATGATAGATTGTTCAATCATTATCAGCCATTAGTTAATGCCCCTCGTGGCAAAATAGGTTTGCCGCGGGTGCTGAATATGTATGAGGACTATCCATTCTGGTTTACAGTTCTTACCAAGCTGGGCTATGAGGTAGTGCTTTCAGGGGAATCCTCTGCCCAAATGTATTATAAGGGTATGGCTACAGTGCCTTCTGATTCTCTTTGCTATCCTGCCAAGCTGGCTCATGGCCATATTATGGATTTGGTGGAAAAGGGAATAAAAAAGATTTTTTATCCTTGTCTGCCTTACAATATGGAGGACGAGGCTAATGCATCTGCCAATCATTTTAACTGTCCAGTAGTGGCCTCCTATGCGGAGAATATTCGGGGCAATATGGATATTCTGGCTGAGGAAAATATTGATTTTATCCAGCCTTTCCTCCCTATACACAGCCCTAAGCGCATGGTTAAGAGAATGTACGAGGAGCTGGGCAAAAGAGAGGGCATCAGCAAAAAGGATATTGAGGCAGCCTGTGAGGCAGGCTATCAGGAGATAGAGAGCTACCGTCAGGAAGTTCGCCACAAGGGACAGGAAATTCTCCAGGAGGCGGAGGCTCAGGGCCGGCATGTTATCCTGCTGGCTGGCCGTCCATATCATATGGATCCGGAGATTAACCACGGTATTCCAGAGATGATTCAGTCCTATGATTTGCCTATTATTTCTGAGGATGCAGTATATCATATGCCTGTGCAATCAGAGCCACTAAAGATTGTCAACCAGTGGAGCTACCATGCCAGATTGTATCATGCAGCTAATTTTGTGGCGGAGCATAACAATGTAACCATGATACAGTTCAGCTCCTTTGGTTGTGGCTTGGATGCTATTACCACAGGTCAGGTAAAATCCATTTTGGAGGATCACCAGCGGATTTATACCATGATAAAGCTGGATGATGTAAGTAATCTGGGAGCGGCCCGTATCAGACTTCGTTCCTTGATTGCCGCATTGGCTCGTCGTAAGCCGGTGCAGTACCAGACACTGGAGATACCAGATAGACCTCATTTTACAGAGGAGTGTAGACGTCGTCACACTATTTTGGCTCCTCAGATGGCTCCAATTCATTTTGAGCTATTTGGGCCGGTGCTGCAAAAATATGGCTATAATGTGGTGATTCCTCCAATGCCTAGATCCGCTGTAGATGTAGGCTTGCGGTATGTGCATAACGATATGTGCTATCCTGCTATTGTGGTTATTGGCCAGTTGTTGAATGCCCTGAAAAGCGGTATGTGTGATCCAGATAATACATCCATTATGCTGTTTCAGACCTGCGGGGCCTGTCGTGCTACCAATTATATGAATGTTTTGCGCATGGCCTTAAAGGATGCAGGCTATCCACAGGTACCGGTATTTGCTTGCTGGGGCTTGGAAACAGATGCCTTTAGCTTTACCCGGGAAAGCTTGATAGAGGCTATTAAGGCAGCTGTATATGGTGATGTTCTTATGAATGTGAAGAATCGCACCATGCCTTATGAGCTAAACAAGGGTGAAACTCAACAGGTTTATGACCGTTGGATGGCAAAGTGCAAGGAAGAATTGTCTAGGGAAAAGACTAGCTATCGGCGATTCTCCCAAAATATTCAGGCAATAGTGCAGGATTTTGAGGCCATACCTATTGATGAAAATATGTGGAAGCCAAAGGTTGGTATTGTGGGAGAAATTCTGGCTAAATATCATCCTGTAGCTAATAATAATATTGAGAAGGTACTTATGGAGGAAGGGGCCGAGGTGGTTATGCCTGACTTCGTGGACTTCTTTATGTATTCAGCCTATGATGCTGTGGTGAAAAGGGAGCTTTTGGATGGCAAGCTGAAAAGCAAGCTGATTGCTCAGATGTTTATCCAGCTAATGGAGTTCTACCGCCGTCCTGTTAGGAAGGCTATGAAGCACAGCAAGCGTTATTTGCCACCTCATACCATAGGAGAGATTGCAGCCTTGGCTAAGGAGCATGTTTCTCTGGGCAATATGGCTGGCGAGGGCTGGTTCCTTACAGGAGAAATGGTGAAGCTGATTCGTCATGGGGTGCCCAATGTGGTATGTTTGCAGCCTTTTGGCTGTCTGCCAAACCATATTACTGGCAAGGGTGTTATTCATAGCTTGCGAAAACATTACAAAGAGGCTAATATATTAGCTATAGACTGTGATGCTGGCGCCAGCGAGGTAAATCAGCTGAATCGTTTGAAGCTGATGTTGTCTGTGGCCAAGGAGAAAAATCCTAATATGCAGAATGCTGACCGAAAGAAAGCGTGATTGTACAATTTATGAAGAAAAAATATAAAGCTACAGCGGCACTGGCGGTAAGTATTGCAGGAGCTGCTGGTACAACTGGTCTGGCTCAGACAGGCTTTCTGGGCGGAATGGTGCATAATGGCTTTTTGGCAGCCACCATCGGTGGCTTGGCTGATTGGTTTGCCATAACAGCTCTGTTTAGAAAGCCTTTGGGAATTTCCTATAGAACTGAGATTATTATCCGTAATCGCCAGCGTATTATGCAGGCGGTGGTAGATTTTGCTGCCAATGATTTGCTGGCTACGGAAAATATCATGAAATTTGTCAATCAGCAGGACTTAGGTGGATTTTTAACAATTTTTGTTAGAAAGTACGGTCAGGAAAAGCTGATGCCTCATGTAGAGATGGAGCAGGAACTTTCTGCGGAGGCTATGGCGAAGCTTATGGCTCCTTATGTGAAGAATATGCTTACAGATGATCTGTTGGAGTCTATGGCAGGGGAAATGCTGGCAGGACTGTCCCATGAGGAGCAGTCTAAACGGCTGTTGTATGTGTTGGCAGAAGGCCTGGAGCAGTTGTTGAAGGATCAGAAGCTAAAGCAGCTGTTGGCAGAATATATGGAGGAGTTGCTGACAGAATATGGCAATGCTGCTACAAGCAGAGCCTTTGTTATAGGCCTCTTGGGCTTGTCAGGCAATAAGCTGGCAGATCAGTTATCAGACAAAATAGCTCACTGGCTGTCAGAGCTGTCACAAAATCCAGCTAGAGAGGCTCAGGCTGTTGCTTGGCTGTCAGATGAGCTAAAACAGCTATCTCAAAAGGATAATGTGGTTCAGCTATTAGCTCAGATGATGGCTGAAAAGCTGACAGAGGAAAGATTAGAAAACATTCTGCAGGATGTATTAGAAAGTCTTTTGTCTAAGGGAGCCTTATCCCGTCAGCTGGTGGCTTGGGCAGAGGGATATTTGCAGCAATTTTTGGTAAATACTGCTTGGCAGCAGCAGGCAGATAGCTGGCTAAAAAAATGGCTGGCTGATGAGCTGGGGAAGCATCATGATATTATTACTCATATGATTGAAGAAAGACTGGGCCAGCTATCTGATAAGGAGCTGGTGGAGTTTACTGAGGCCAAGGTTGCAGATGATTTGCAAATGATTCGTATAAATGGTTCTGTGATAGGTTCTTTAGTGGGCATGGGGCTTTATGCAATTGTATATTTAGCAGGGCAGGTGTTGTGGCCATGATGTGGAAAAATTGGAATAAGGCTGATAAAACTCTGTTGGCAGCAGCAGCTATCTTTTGCTTTGCACTGTGTCTAAACATTCAGTATAAGGATAATGTATATGCTAAAGGCTTTTTGTTCTGTGCCGAGGCGGCTTTGGTAGGTGGTATTGCTGATTGGTTTGCAGTGACAGCTCTTTTTGAAAAGCCTTTGGGATTTCCTTGGCATACAGCGATTTTGCCAAGACGCCGGCAGTCATTTATTGAGGCTACAGGCCGAATGCTGCAGCAGGAGTTCTTTGGTAGAAAAAGCCTGATAAAAAAGATAAGGCGAATTGATTTTGCCAATATGGTGGTGGCATGGCTGGGAAGAGCCCAGACCAAGCAAATGTTATCTGGTTGGCTGTTAACCAGGCTGCCATTGTGGCTGAGTAAACATGGCAGGCTGCCTGATGGAGCACTGAGTAGAAGCTCAGCTTTTGAGTTAAAGGCTGAAAGCCTGAGACCTATTTCAGATTACGCTATCAGAGCGTTTTATGATTTTGCCAAAAATCCGGAATTTTACCAACGAGTAAAAAATGGTTTGGAGGAATATGTTGATTCCAAGCTGCAAGGACCTATGGCTATAATGATGGCTGGCTTTGCCCAGTCAGCCAATATTATTAATGTGGATGAGGCTGCTGAACTGATTCAGAAGAAAACTATTTTGCTTATGGAAAGGGTTCAGCAGGAAAATACAGCAGAGTATGCTCAGGTTCAAGAATCTCTGGAAAAAATTTTTGATTTTTATGAAAAAAATTTGCTTATTAAGCAGGAATTAAATGATGTCTTGTTGAATAATGCAGAGAGATGGGATGTTTGTGAGCGTTTGTTAAATCAGAATGGCCAAATGGATGCTTTTATTGAGAAAAATTTGGTACAGTTAATAGAGGAGTTGCTGGAAAGAGCAGAAGCATTGCTTTCTAACAATAAAACCTTGCAGGAAGAATTAAATAGTTTGATTTATCAAATGGCGGCGAGAGGAGCCTTACAGGCTCAGGAGTTATTGGGGAGTATTACCAATGATGTGCTGGGAACTATGACGGATCAGCAAATAAATCGTCTGGTGTATGACAAGGCAGAGCCGGATTTGTTGTGGATTCGGATGAATGGCTCCATTGTAGGTGCTTCAATAGGCTTGGTTGTATTTGTAGGGATGCAATTTGTTTAAAAAAAGGCGGGGGTATTGATTATGAAAGGTAAGTTAATTTTATGTCATGTACTATGTACAGCCATTGGGTGTATTGCAGGTGCTTTGGCAGCTTCCGGTATGGGAGTATTTGGTGGCGCCCTGTTGGCTGTAGTGGTAGCAGCCGTATTGGGGGCTGTAGGCATTAGCAAAATTGTGGCGGAGGAAGAGGATATTCCTACCATGAAGCCAGTTTTGAAGCCTGCTGTCCAGAAGGCTCCAGCGCCAGTAGCACCACAGCCTGCCAAGGTACAGCATTCTGATATGGATTTGTTGGGCTTGTCTGAGGAAATGGCTTTTGCTTCCCAGCAGGTTGTATGGGGAATTAACCAGTTCGAGGTTGCTCTTAAGAAGCTGGGGGATTTGTCCAACGATATTAGCTCCAAATCTGAGAATAATGCCAGCAGTCTGGAGGAGGCTTCCGCTGGTGTTATGGAAATTGCCGGCGTAGCCAGCGATATTTCTGAAACTGCTCAATCCAGTATGGATCAGTGTCATTCCTCTACCTCTTTGGTAGAAAAATATCAGCGAGAGGTAAATGAGGTTACTTTGGCTATTAAGAATGTAGGCCAGGTGGTACAGGCAGCCGTAAATGATATTGATGAATTGAATAATGCTTCTGAGAAAATTGCTAATTTTGTAGAGAAAATTCGTGGTATTGCCAGCCAGACCAATCTGTTGGCCTTGAATGCTGCCATTGAGGCTGCACGGGCTGGAGAGCATGGCAAGGGCTTTGCTGTAGTAGCCGAGGAGGTTCGCAAGCTGGCTGCTGAAAGTGAGGAAACTACCAAGGAAATAGAGGCAATTGTTAACGAAATTACTGGCACTACCGCTGGCGTAACTAAGAGTATGCGAGAGGGCAGTGACAGGCTCCAGTCTGTAGAAACTATGGCTGGAGAATCTGCCAATGCTATGTCTGAGATGGTGAAGAATATTCACACCATTGAAAATGTGGTAGACAATCTCAGCAATATGTCTACCAAGCAGCGGGATACCACTGGTGAAATGGCCAAGGTTATTGAGAATATTGGTCAGGCCACTGTGGATATTGCGGCTCATACCAGGGAAACCAATGATAGTGTTGGCCATCAGATTAACAACATGGATGGGCTTAATAATTATGCCAGCTCCTTGCTGTCTGTAGCAGATAGACTGCAGGAGGCTGCAGTAGCCTTCAAGAAGTCAAATGAGCTGATTTTTGCGGTAAATCCATTTACAGCTCCGGACATTATTAGAAAGAACTATATGCCTATTTTGACCAAGGTGGCCAAGGATGCTGGCTACAAGGCCAGAACCATTATAGTAAATGATTATGATGCTTTGGGCAGAGCGTTGAAAAACGGTACGGCTGATATTGGCTGGTTCTCTCCTGCTGCATATGTTTCTGCCAAGAAAGACACTAATTTACAGCCATTGGTAACACCAAAGGTAAACAATAATACCTCCTATACAGGCTATATTATTGCCAAAAAGGGTAGCGGTATTAAGAGCATTAATGATTTACAGGGCAAGAGCTTTGCCTTTGTTGATAAGAAATCAGCTTCTGGTTATGTATATCCTAGGGCAGCGCTGCTGGAAAATGGCAAGAATCCAGAGCATTTCTTTAGCAGCACCAGCTTCCTAGGCAGCCATAACAAGGTTATTGATGCGGTTATCAGCGGTGAGGTTCAGGCTGGTGCAACCTATTCTGAGGCCTTTGATGATGCTGGCCAGAAGGCAGCGGCCAATTTGGATATCATCTTTATGACAGATCCTATTCCAAAGGATGCTATTGCCGCAGCACCAACTTTGCCAAAGGATGTAGTTGAAACTCTGACCAAGGGCTTTGAGGGAGTTCGCACCGGAAATAGCGAGTGTGGCACTGCTATGGAGTCTGCCCATATTGATGGCTTTGTTCAGGCCAACGATTCTGATTATGATGTGGTAAGAAGAGCTATTAGTCAGTAAAAATCAAACTGTCTGCTTTACGCAAGGTGTATTTGTGACATTATAGAAGAATTATTAATAAGGACTGAGAATGACAGATTTTTTCTGATTTATTCCAGTCCTTATTTTGTTTGTAGTTTCCGAAAAAAATAAGCAAAAAAATCCAGAATCATAAATAAAGTGTTAAAAATACAAATAATTATAGCCTGCTTTATATAATCTATGGTAAAATAACACTAGGGATAAAGGACTAGTACGGGAATATATCTTTTATGAGCAGGGATATAGAGAAGTATTATTGGGAGAGAACCTATGATGGCAGGTATGAAATATGGAAAAAGGCATGCTTTCCTGGCTGATTAACAATCATATTCAGTCAGAAACAAAATTGGATCAGGTTTTTGGTCCGCTTATTTATCTTGCGCAAAAGAATGATGATATCAAGGTGGAATCTGCGAACACAGCTTTTGAAGACCTCTTTGACTGGCATGATTACAATTGGCAGCATGGGATGTATGTAGAACACATCTTGCCTACAGGAGGAAGAAAACGGTTTTTGGATGCTTTGACCAAAGCCGGAGAAAAGCCTTGGAATCAGATTATGCTGGATACAGAGTTTAGGAAAAAAGATGGAACAGTACTGTATTGCAAGGCGCATATTTTTTGTATAGACAAAAACGCAGAAGAAATAAAATATCTGGTGCGTTTGGACTATGATTTGGAAACTCAGATAAAGGATGCTTTATTTACTGAGGCATTATGCCAAAGCAAGGTTAATTGCTGGTATTGGGATATGAATCAGGGGACGGCTACTTTTTTCAATACGGATATTCCAGAAAAACCATTGCAAAATGCAGAATTTATGAATGATTCCTATGTTTTTATCAAGGATTTTCCCCAGGGATTTATTCATTCTGTGGATTTTGTGGGGCAATATAGAGATGGCTTCATGGATTTTATCAAGAAACTATTATCCCGGAAAACTGAGGGAGATGTTCACGAAGAGTTGGCCTTTAAAGGTGGGGATCAGGAGCTAATCTGGGTATCCTTTACGGCTCAGACGGTGAGAAATGCTGATGGTATTCCAGAATATGCTATGGGCACCTGGAGAAATATTACGGATCAAAAGGTTAATGAGCAGCAGCAGCAGCACAACAACTATTTGGTGGGCAATCTTATTAGGGATTCTGTTTATGATATTACTGTCAACGTGGACAAGAATTTCTTCGTGGCAGATAATAGCTTGGAAAAATGGATGGAGGAAACCAGAATTTTTGCTGCCTACTATGATCAAGCGATTCGGGAAATTGCCAATGAAAGGGTAGTAAAGGAGGACAGACAAAGATTTTTGGATTTTTTCTCTTTGGAAACCATTCGCAACTTGCCAGAGGATGAAAATGTTTCTATAGAGTACCGCCGTAAATATAAGGGACGGGAAAATTGGTTCAAGGTTACGATTAATACCTTTAGTTTGGATGAATTTACGGACAAGTGGATGTATGCTTTGGTTTATGATATTGATTCTGTGAAGAAACGGGAAATCATGCTGGAGCAAATGGCGGCCACTGATGCTTTGACTGGCTTATATAACAGAAAGCATAGTCTTGATATGATGGCGGAGTATATACAGAAATATCCAGAAATGCCTAATGCTGTGGTTTATATGGATCTGGATAATTTCAAAAGTGTTAATGATACTTTGGGCCATGCAGCTGGAGACAGCTTGCTTATTCGTGTAGCGGAATCTATGCGAAAATATTTTGGCAAGGATGCTGTGCTGGGCCGTATTGGTGGGGATGAATTTATTCTCATGTGCTATAATGCGGACCATGAATATGTGGACCAGATGATGAAGGATTTTGTGAATTTTGTTGGTTCCCAATGCAAGGAAGAGTGTCCAACGGTTAAGGTTACAGTATCCTTAGGCTATGTATTGTATCCTGATTATGGCCGTGATGTGTCAGAGTTGGCGGATTTGGCAGATAAAGCTTTGTACAAGGCCAAGCGACATGGTAAAAATATGGCCTTGGCTTATAACAAGAATTTGGACGAATAAAATATAGATTTTGCAGGCTGCAGTGTAGGATTTTCTATACTGTGGCCTGTTATTTTTTGCAGAATTAAGAATATGTGAATAAAATTTTATAAAAGTGTTGACAGAGGTGCAGATTTGTTGTA
>ERZ1026856.1238-NODE-1238-length-13264-cov-13.714361_pt1 | contig 13264 bp, 7 predicted proteins | sample MGYA00380158_ERZ1026856 | MGnify/ENA primary metagenome ERZ1026856 (study PRJEB33269, sample SAMEA4719794) | human gut metagenome | biome: human-associated habitat; feature: organic feature; material: feces | place: Cameroon | collected 2013-10 ...
ATATAATCCATTTGATAAAAAATCAGCAATTAAAGATACAATAAAAATAGATAGAAATCATATATTATTGATATATGGAAAAATGATATCAATGAATAAAGGAGATAAATTAGCATTAGATATATTTGATACTAGTAATAATGAAATTAGCGTATGGAGATTTACTGTAATTAAGAAGCATCATGAGAAAGTAATTAGTTATATTGCCGCATTAAATATAAGCTAGAACATAGAAATAAAATTTTAGGAGGTGGAAGTATTGGCTGACGAAGAAAAAAGAGAGATAAAAGTGACACCAAAAAAGAATAATTTAGTTCAGAGAATGGTAGATAATATTAACTCAGGAATGGATAGATTGTATAAGAGTACATATCTATCTACTCCAATGAATAATAGAGATCTAGCAAACGTTAAGAATGATTTTAATAAAAAATTGGATAGTATTATAGATGGAAATATTAAAAGTAATGGTGAGCCAAACTTAAGCAAATTATATAATGCAACTATAGGTTCAGGAAAGAAAGATAGTAGTAAAACGAGTGATAAGCTTCAAGAATTATTACAAGACGATAAGATTACTGATGGGCTAATAAGTGATTTTATCCAGAATAATAGATATGAAGAAAAAGATGCGGAAATAGATTTAATACTTAAATTTATGCCTAAACTTAGAGATGCTTTAAATGCTAAGAAAGACAATGTATTGTCTGCAGATAATTATAGTAGAGATTATATAAACGTTACTGCTATAGAGAATATAGATAACTTTGAGCAAAATATAAATAATATTAAAGATATGTATAATGTATTAGATATATCAGAAAATGCTTATGATGATACTGCAAAATATGGAGAAAAGTTTGTTTACATAGATAATTATAATTCAGCATTAGAATTATTAATAAAGAATAAACCAAATTTAACAAACTTCAATGGAGAACCAATGGAAGAACAAACTTTTAAATCTGAAGATATAGTATGTGAAGCATTTAATTATACAGATATCGCAGAAGAAGTAGGATTGAAATTAAATAAAGATTTTTATGAATTAAATAATGAAGCAGAGAATATATATGTAGAATTTAATAGTTGTTGTTTAGAATCAGCCGTAATGGAAAAATACGTAGCAGAGCAGTCTAAATACAAAGTAGATAAAGAAACGATCAAAATGACAAAATCTACTGACGTAAAACAATTAGATTTCGAGGGATTAGACCCAACATCTCAAGATGGATTGCATATGGGAAGAAAATCAAATACAAGCGATGGACAAAAAATAAATCTTAACGGTTCTATAGTAAAAGTAATAGAAGCTAGAAAAGATGTATTACCTATATACATAGATAATCTTTGCATAGGATATTATTATCTTGAATGTAAGATAGATGAAAGAACTAAAGAAATGTATATGGCTAAGAATAGTTGGAATATGTTTGGTCAAATGTCTAATACAAATAGAGAGTTTGATACATTACAACAAGAGCAAAGAAGAGATACAATGCTTAAAGCTTTATCTAATAGACTTAGCACGTTTATAGATAAATCATTTATAAATGCTCATAAAGATTTAAAACAAGAAATTTATATAGTATTAAGACATAATAATTTATTTAATGGAGCAAATATAAGAAATATAAAAGTTACATTTAGTCCTCCAGAAAAAATGATTCATTTTAATTTTAAACTAGACGAATTAACTCATAGAGGAATATCAGACTTAGAAGATTCTTTACTTCCAGCAAAGATATATGTATATTTATATCTATATTCTACAATAGCTAATCTTCGTTCTCAAGATAAGAGAATATACAATATAAGACAAAGTGTAGATACAAATATTGCAGCAAACTTAACTAATGCTATAGCACAAATTAAGAAAGGTAATATGGGAGCAAGAGAATTAACTTCAATGAAGACTATGTTAAATATTACAGGAAGATTTAATGATTTAATTATTCCAGTTGGCCCAAGTGGAGAATCTCCAATAAACTTTGAAGTTATGGATGGTATGAGACCAGAAACTCCAACAGAATTAATGGAAATGATGGAAGAACAAGCAATAGATCCAATAGTACCATATGAATATGTACAATCAAGAAAACAAGTTGACTTTGCTATAAGATTGACAATGTCTTCTGGTAAATTCTTAAGACAAACATTTAAACGTCAAGCAATATGGGAAAGACATCTTAGTAGATTAATGACTATATTATATAATAATGAATATACATCAGAAAATGAAACCCCAGTAAAAATAGAAGTTAAACTTCCACCTCCAGGATTCTTACAATTAATAAATAATAATCAATTATTTGAATCTGTAAATCAACAAACAGAAGCTATATTGAATATGGAATATGATGATAATACTCCAACAGGATTGAGAAAATTAGTAGACAGTAAATTAAAAAGACATTATTTAAAAGGATATCTAGATTATGAAGCAATAGAAAAGATTAAAGAAGAAGCAGAATTAGAATGGACTAAAAATAAGACTGATGAAGAAAATGGTGGAGGATATTAAAAAGAATAAAAAAGCTATACTCGTTATGAGTATAGCTTCTTTTTTATTATTTGTTTATTTTAGGTTCGCTTAAAGTATCATATCCTTGTCCGTATCCAACATATAAGTTATCATTATCAGTATTTGTAGTTCCTTGAGTATTATATGTAACTTGATCATTTTGAGTAGACCAAGTTGCGTATGCATTGTATCCTTTGTAGTCGAATCCTTTCTTATCAGTAGTGATGAAGTAATCGTAATCAGAAGAATCAAGAACAACCTTAGCATCATCATCTCTAACGTATAAGTATTTAAGCATTTGTTTTGCTAAATCATTTACTTGTTTTCCGTCTACTGGGAATCCGTTTATTTCAAGAGTTATATCTTTATGTGCTATATCTCCTTTAGTAGCTTCATATATAGAAGTATCAGCTTTAGCTATTTGTGCATTACAAATAAGTATAGCTTTTTCTATTCTTTTCTTAGTATTATCAGTATTTATATATAAGAAAGTAAATACTTCTTTTTCGAATCCTGGAGTAGTTATAACACCTTCATCTAATAATCCACCATAAGTTTTAGCTTGAGTTCTACCATCTTTTATTCCTTGAATATAGTAGTCACAAAGTTTTACTATTGGAGTACCTGATTTTTCTGTGAAAGTCATATTAAAAGTACTACCACCTTGTTTAGTAACTTTTCCTATTTGTTGCATAGTAGTTATACCATCAGTTATTTCTAATGTTTCAGTAGTTAAATCTTCTATACCAGATATACCTTTGTCTTCTTGTTCTAAAGCAACAACAAAGTTGTTTATTAAAGTTTTTACAGGTGTTCCATCTGGAGCAGTTTTGTTTTGTGATGCAGCTTTAGCTAAAAATGTAGGTATTCTACAAACTAATAAATATTCATAACCACTTTCGTAGTAGTTAAATTGTGCTGCATTTGTAAAGTCAGGAACCCCTCTAAGCATAGTAGATATTGGTCTAGCTGTTTTCATGCCTATATCGTATTTTGATACATTTTTGTAATCATTTGGAGTCTTTGCCATATCTATCTTCTCTCCTTTCTCATTTTATTAATCTATTAATAAACATAAATCTTAAAGTCTTCAGCTATATTGAAGTTTCTGCAAGTAACTTGTATTGCAGCACCGTATATTTTATTAGCTTCAAGATCTTCATCAGCAAGATATACAAATTGGATATCTGCAAAGTTATCTTTATAATTAGCTAATATGTCTTCTATATCTTCAGTATATCCTTGAATATCATCTTCATACATTATAGAGAATCTGTTAGCTGGACAGAAATCTCTTATAGCTTTTATTACTTCTTGTATAGATAATAAGTTATTACCGAAAGATAATTGAGTGTATGGTATTTGAGTAGTCCATACAGATTCAAAAGTAACTATGTCTCCATATTTACCTAAATGGTTAATTCTATTTTCAGAGAATATTTCTTTTTGGTTTCCACTTGGAAGATTCTTAGGTATGAAGTTATAAGTATCTTCTACCATATCAGTTATAATAAATCCATTTAATTGACCAGCCATTGGTCTATGTCTATTGTTATTCATAAAGTGAGGAATCATTAGTGTTGCCATAGCATAGTTAGAAGTAACAGTTATTTGTTTACCACTATAAGGATCTATTATATCATAATAGATTGGGTAATACATTACATAATAAGATTTAGTTACTTCTTCAGCAGACATTAATATATCTTCTATTGAATTTAATCCAGTAATACCTCCGTCTACCATTACCATAGCATCTTTTCTAAATAAATTTAAAGATTCCATAGCTCTTTTAGCTTCTGCTGGATAGTTAGCATCTAATAATATATCAAATTTGTAGTTATCTACATCATATATATCTTCATCTATTTCTCCAGAGAAGAATTTAACTAATTGTTTCTTATATGCTTCAGTTCCAAATGGAGCATCTCCGAATGCACCATTAGTTCCGTTTTCTAGTGGTATACCAACAATAGTTCCTAGTGAAATTGTATCAGTAGCTAATCTTATTCCATCTAGTTTCTTTTGATTAACTGTATATCCAAATATTAAGTCATGAGTGTTACAATATTTTTCATCTTTTCCAGATGTTTTTGCTACCATTTTAATAAATTCATCATAGTGTTCTTCAAATTGATAAGCTTGAATTTGAGTAGAATAGTTTTTACATACTGTAGCTATTGATTTATTTCTTTTATTTTCTATAATGTAATGGTTTGCACAGAATGGTATAGCTTCTTGAACTTCACCATCTTCTAAAGTGTAAACTTTATATCTCATATAATTTCTAGTTTGAGAAGTTTTATAGTCTGGTGATATCGCAAAAGATTTTTTAGATACACCTCTACCATTATCTGCTACTATAAATAATGGGAATTTTTCATCAGTTTTTTCTTGGTCAGCTTTAGCAGCTATTTCTTCCATTGTTTTACAAGATTCGTAACTTTTAGCTTCATATTTAATTAATGCTGGTTTTATCATTATTTCTGAAAAAGTTGGTGGTGTAGTACCATCAGCATTAGCTTTTGCTAATAAAGCATCCTTTTGAGCTTCTGTTACAACGTTTCCTGTTTCTGTATGAGTAAATAATTTATTACCTCTATCATCTGTTTTTTGTTCTTCTGTACCTTGAGTAACAGTAGCAAATACTACAGCATTAGCTAAAGTTGCATCGTCAGCAACCAATCTTCTACAATATACTATAGCACCATTATCAGCAGCAATAGCAGCTTGTAATAATGGTTGACCATGTTTAGCAAAACTTATGTCATCTCCAAAATATTTATGGAAATTAGCATATGTACATTCTACAAGTTTTTCAGGACCTTTGTCAGCTGTTATAGGACATAAATAATTAGGTCTTGATACAGTAGGTTCATTCAATTGTGGTATTTGAGAGTTATCTATTATCGTAAAATTCGTAAATGGATAAACTGTAGCCATATTAATACCTCCTTAATTAATAATTTTATTGATATGTTATTTCTAATCTGTCGTAATCTTCGTATTGTAGCTACAATCATATAGTTGTTAATGAAATTACACATTATTTATAAGTTGAAAAATAAAAGAGTCGATAGAATTGCTCTATCGACTTTATTTGTATTATTGTGGGAATCCATTAGTCCATCCTTGAGGAACAGTAGTCATACTAAAACGTCTCCAATTGTTAGTAATTTCTATCATTTTTGGTTGGCATATTCCTTTATTATGTTGCCAGCTACTATCAAAAGTTAACCCTTCAGCTAGCCACCAATCTCCTCCACAGTTTGAACAATAATGAGAACTATCTCTGTCGTCTACTCCATTTTCATCCCATTTTACTTTTCTTAAATCTATACAAGTATAGACATATTCATATTTTACATCAAAATTCTTTATATTTGAGAATGGATGATACATACAATTTTCATTATTAATTTTATTAGCTTCTCTTAAAATTATAGTTTTACTAGTACTTGTAGTTTTTATACTATCACTAAAGTATTGGTTACTATCTCCAGAAAAACTTTCAGCATAAAAATTACCATCAGGGACAGCCATATCTTGCACTTTTTCCCATTGACCATTATACCATCCATAAACTTTTATATTTCTCATTTCAACTCCAGTATTTGAACTAAAGCCTGTATTCTTTACTCTATATACATTAGACCATGCTCCCAAAGCTTTAAATTGTACTGCACCTGGACAATTTGCTTGACCACAATTATGAGCTGCTGCTGTTGGTCTTTGTTGATTTTCCCAACGAGATTGTGTACCCCAAGTATCTGTTACACCACTTGGTAATGCTTCGTGATTTTGAGGCATTGGATACATCTTATCTAATATATAATCTGATGTGCATGATGTGCTATACTCATCTGTAGCATTGCCTGTTAAAGTAACAGTAAATATATTACTTGTCTTAGTAGTTCCACTAGCAGTTGTTACTCTTATAGCCATATTATATACTCCAGCAGCTCCTGAATTATCATGTTTAAATTTATATGATGTTCCATTTGCTACAACATCACTAGTTTTATTATAGAATATATTTCCTCCGTCCCATGATACTTCATGTTTTGCTACTGCTATATTAGTACTATATTCAATATAGAATTCTGTTTGTGCAGGTTGTGTTATATTTGAAATATTACTAATAGTTAATGTTTCAGGAGTAGTTTCTCCTCCACCACCAGGTTCAGTAGAATTCTTTTCTATCCAAATTTTAAATATTTTAACTCTAGCGAAATATGATGACAATGTTAAATCTATATTAGTTACTGTATTTGCTACAGTCCAATAAATAGTAACTTTATCTTTACCATTTAAAGCAGTGGATATTTGAGATTCATTTATCATATTTGTATCTGTAAAATTATTTACTGAAGAGTCTCCTAATTGAAGTAATCTTATAGAATATCCAGGTAATGGATCTGATGTATCTAATCCTATATCCATATAAACTTTATCATTTTTATTTAATGATATAGGATATCCACTTATCATAACAGAAGAATCTTGACTTTGATTTATTTTTATATAAGTGCTCTCAGCAGTAGCATTGGTTAATTTAAGTGTACCTTTATTCATAGTACCATTATCATATATAACATTGTCAGACATTTCTGTAGCAGCACATTTAGCTGTTATAATAATATCTCCAGTCACTTTAGATATATTTATATTATTTCCACTTACGGAAGATGCTGTTATATCTACTCCTCCCATAGTTACAGTTATTGAAGTTATATTATATCCACCCATTGGGCTTATTACCGCTTTATATGAAGAATCTTTTAATATAGTACTTGCAGAGTTTGAATTTATACAATGTGATATATTATTTGTTATTTTATAATATGTTTCAGGAGTAGTTCCTCCTCCACCAGATTCAGTAGAGTTTTTGTCTATCCAAATTTTAAATATTTTAACTCTAGCAAAATATGATGTCAATGTTAAATCTATATTACTTACCGTATTCGCCACAGTCCAATATATAGTAACTTTATCTTTACCATTTAAGGCGTTATATATTTGAGATTCATTTATCATATTTGTATCTGTAAAATTGTTTACTGATGAATCTCCTAATTGAGGTATTCTTATAGAATATCCAGAACCCGGATCTGATGTATCTAATCCTATATCCATATAAACTTTATCATTTTTATTCAAAGTTAATTTATAATCGTTTATAGTTACATAAGATTCTTGACTTTGATTTATTCTTATAAACTCACTCTCAGCAGTAGCATTGGTTAATTTAAGTGTACCTTTATTCATGGTACCATTATCATATATAACATTGTCAGACATTTCTGTAGCACTGCATTCAGCTGTTATAACAACATTTCCAGTTACTTTAGGTATATTTATTACATGTCCAGATAATGCAGTAGAAGTTATATCTGTTCCTCCCATAGTTACAGTTATTGAAGTTATATCATATCCACCTTTTGGAGTTATTGTAGCTTTATATGAAGAATCTTTTAATACACTACTTGTAGAGTTTGAATTTATACAATGTGATATATTATTTGTTATTTTATAATATGTTTCAGGAGTAGTTCCTCCTCCACCAGATTCAGTAGAGTTTTTGTCTATCCAAATTTTAAATATTTTAACTCTAGCAAAATATGATGTCAATGTTAAATCTATATTACTTACCGTATTCGCCACAGTCCAATATATAGTAACTTTATCTTTACCATTTAAGGCGTTATATATTTGAGATTCATTTATCATATTTGTATCTGTAAAATTGTTTACTGATGAATCTCCTAATTGAGGTATTCTTATAGAATATCCAGAACCCGGATCTGATGTATCTAATCCTATATCCATATAAACTTTATCATTTTTATTCAAAGTTAATTTATAATCGTTTATAGTTACATAAGATTCTTGACTTTGATTTATTCTTATAAACTCACTCTCAGCAGTAGCATTCTTCAAGTTAAGTGTACCTTTATTTAGAGCACCATTGTCATATATAACATCAGATACTTCTGTAGTACATACAGCTGTTATAATAACATCTCCAGTTACTTTAGGTATATTTATAGCGTTTCCACTTACAGAAGATGCTGTTATATCTGCTTCATCCATTGTTACTACTATGCTATATAAATTATATCCTTCATTAGATACTATAGTACCACTATATTTTCCATTCTTTAATATAGTACTTGCAGTATTTGAATTTGTACAATTAGTTAAATTATTTGTTATTCTATAAGTTTCTATTTCTCTAGTAATTACATTTATATTAACATTTCCAGTCACTTTAGGTATATTTATTACATGTCCAGATAATGCAGTAGAAGTTATATCTACTCCTCCCATAGTTACAGTTATTGAAGTTATATCATATCCACTTCTTGGAGTTATTGTAGCTTTATATGAAGAATCTTTTAATACTAGATTATCACTATTATTAGTAGTACAATTTGGCATATTATTTATAATATTATAATATGTTTGAGATGGTGCTCCTCCGCTACCACTTCCTTCAACAGCATTATCGATTATTACATTAGTATTAGAATTATTTTGATAATTTTGTTTGCAATCTAACTTAGTTAATCCTACAGTAGGATAATTTCCATTATTATCCCATTTTAAAAATTTCAAAGATCTGAAGAATGTATTATTGTCTAATTTCATATGTGATTGAGAATCAAAATTAGTTGTATATATGCTTCCTTCATTAAAGAAATTATTTTTAATTAAAGCTCCTTTTATGTGTCCTCTAAGATCTAAACCAAAGTTTCTACATTTTATTACATTACAATTAAAACATTTTTGGATTGTTAATGCTGAAGTTCCATCGTATACTTCATTATTTATAAAGAATAAATTTCTTCCATTTTCATATCCATCTTCAAAGTCTAAAGCTAGTTTAGTTACTTTATATTCATTCTCATCTGCAACTTTATTAAATGTACAATTTTTTATAAGTAAATGATTATATATTCCTGGATGCATAGCACAAGTTCTAGTATTATGAGATTTTATATTTATTAATTCACAATTAGTTGCTTGTCCTGTATGGCATATAGTCATTCCAGAAGACTCAGTTACAGAAGTAAATCCAGTTATTCTTACGTATTTTGCTCCTGGTGGAATCTTTACTATTTGATATTGTCTAGTTTTTGTAGTCTTTAGATATTTTTGAGAACTATCATAAAAATGTATGAATAATTCTGCTTTATTTAATGCTAAACCACCGTATCCTAAATATACACTACATTGAAATTCTCCTCTATCTGATAAGACAGAAATATCTGTAATATCTGTTGTACACATAGATGAACTACTTACTTGATTTCCATTAGCATCTATATAGTATTGATTCTTAAAAGCTAATTTTCCTGGTGTTCCAACATATCCAGATCTCTTTCCTCCAAAGACTCCTAAGTTATATCCTACAGAATAACCCATATCCATGTTTTCAAATGAAGAATATCTCGCACCATTAATTTCTGCTACAGCAAGACCTTCTCCAGGTATATAATAATTTGTATTAGTTTTTGTAGCTTCAAAATCAAAACCCTTATAATTTCCAATAAGTTTTCCATTCATTACATGAGAATCAAAACAATCTCTCAAATCTAAGATATTTGCAACATTTACATCAGTACATTGTGTAGCTTTAAAAGTTGCCCCATTCATATCTACAGTAAATTGATCTGGAAGAGTAACTTTATCTCCATGATAATCTATCATATAAGTATTATTAAGCATTATAAGTTTTCTATAACCTTTATCTTTAATTCCTTTAAATAAATTTGTTAAAGAAGCTCCATTTGTTTTTGCATCGTTTATAGATACAGACTCTCCAGCTTTTATACTATAAGTATTTAAATCTGAAGAAGTCATTGTATAAGTTTGGTCTTGAGTTATCTCATATGCTCCATCTATTATTAATATATCAAAAAATTGTTCTACACTAGCAACACCATTGTTATCTATAGTATAAATACTAAAATAAGTTTCTCCTACAGTAGATATTGATCCTATATTAATAGTGAATTCTCCAGCAGTAGTAGTACTAGAAAATATCTTCGAATTACATGTGACTATAGTTGTAAAACTTTTAGCATTACTATTGTTTAAATATTCTGCTTGAGTATTATCAGATACATAATAAGGGATAGTTATTTCTGTATTTATTTTTATTTTTGGATTAAAATATCTTACATATAATTCTGGAATTTCTTTTGAAGTTAAATTATTTGAATTTATTATTTGATTAGCCATAAAACACTACCCCCTTTCAATATATATTTTATAAATTTTCATTCTAGCATAATATGCTGTAATTGTTAAATTAATATTGGATATTGCACTTGCTACAGTCCAATATGTTAATATTCTATCGCCATCTAAAGCGTTCGCTAATTCTGTTTCTGTAAGCATATTATTATTACTTATATCATTAGCTGACGAATCTCCAAGTTGACCTATTCTTATAGAGTATACAGAAGCTGGATCTGATGTATCTAATCCTAATTCTAAATAAACTTTATCATTCTTGTTTAATGATATAGGATATCCACTTATCATAACAGAAGAATTTTGGTTTTGAACTATTGTGATATAACTTCCATAATTTACAGCATTGCTTAAAGTAAAAGTACCATGAGATAATACTCCATTATTATATAACATTTCAAAATTGCTGTTAGAAGCATCAGCAACTTCTATTGAAACTTTAGAAGATAATTTATTTGATGATAATGTTATATTATAAGTATCATCAGATTCATTATTATCTTTTGATGAGTTTATAGCTATTTTTTGTGCTATACTCCAATTTGTATTTGTAAAAGTTAATGAAGAAGGTGAACAAGATAAATATTGTGATGATGAATTTGCATTAACCACAGTATTTGAATCTGGTTTACTAGATAATTTTACATATAGATTCTTAGTTCCTTCTTCTGGAATATCAGCATAAGTAAATGAAGGTAATATTTCTAAAGCATCTTCTATAGGATTTTCTCCTTGTGGTGGTTGAGGATTAATTTTTTCCTTAGCACTTATAGATATATTTATATTTCCAGTAACTTTAGATATATTTATTTCATTATTATTAAAAACAGCAGAAGTTATATTTATTCCTCCCATTGTTATTACAGTAGAATATATCTCATATCCTTCTATTGGTGTTATTTTAGAATAATAACTTGCATTTTCTCTTATTGATGTAATATTATTTGAAGATGTTACTTTATTTAAATTATAAGTAATATTATAATTTTTATTATATAATATTTCAATATCTCCAAAATATACTGATTCTATCTTAGTCGATCCTATATAAATATCATAATCTTCTATCCCAAATCCCATAATATTAACTCTCCTTTTTTACAAAATAAAGAGTATTACTATCTTTTGTAGTTAAAGAATTATATTGAGATTTAGTTAAAACTCTTATTGAAGTTCCATTTAATGCAGTAGTCAGACTATTTATTTTAGAATCAGTCTCATTAGATTTTGTTTCTAATTGAGTAACTTTATTTGAATTTGTACTCATGTTTGTTTTTATATCATTAATAGAAGAATCCATACTATTTGTCTTTGTTTCTAATTGAGTAATTTTATTTGAATTTGTTAGTGCAGTTGTTTCTAAAGTAGATATTTTATTATTAACTTCAGTTAAGTCTGTAGTACTTCCTCCTCCAGAACTACTTGTAGGAAGATTTGTACCACTATCTAATTTATTTCCTGAAGAATCTAATAAATATATTTTTCCATCTTCTACTCTTGTAGACTTAGGAAGTTTATTTCTAACATCAACATCTTTTAAATAATATCCATTTATTTTTGTAATTGCTTTTGCCATATTTTAATCCCTCCTTTTTTTAATCGGTAAATAATGATTCCATTGGTGCAGATGCAGCATTCTTATTCATTATTGCAGCAACCATAGACTCATTCCAGTTTTCACTTGTAATAGCAGCATATGGAGAAGTCTCTCTTGGTATATCTTTTATTGATATTAATTTGTAATTAGTCATGTCTTTCATATCTGTATATCTAAATAATTTAGTTGGGTCTTTAGGGTCCCTAGCACTTTCACTAACTAATAATCCAAATAATTGAATATTATATCCAAAGTTTCCTCCTGAAAGTTTCATTGATCTTGGAAAATATTCATGAAGTGTATCATATTTTATAGTATTTGGGATTTTAGCTGAGTTAAACATCGCCATGAAACATTGTATTCCTGCGATGACTTGTGGGACTTTAGTTGATACCATAATTTCATCTCCTTTATTAAATTTAAGAAGACGATAATCTTGTGGTTCTGTATTTTTTGTTAATTTTACTTCTTTAACTTTCTCAATCTCTGCTGGTTTACATAAGAATATTGTTGGAAAAGAAAATGTATGTAATCCATTATGTTTTCCATTTTTATCTAATATTGTATAATTCAAAACACCCATTGTACTAACTGTGTCTCCTATAACTTTTGCTATATTTCTATCGAAATAATATTCTGGCACATAAAATATAAATTGACCATCTCCATTAAATAATAATTTATTTCCTACTTTTTTCAATTTTGATATTGTATTTTGATTTCCCATAATATCACTCTCCTTTATAAATAAGTTAACGTAATAAAACCCTAGAGATTCCTCTCTAGGGAATAAAATTATATCATTATGCTTGTACCATACTATTTATCTTAGTCTTTGTTGCTTCATTACAATTAGTCATTGTTAATCCTGATTGATGTAA
>ERZ1026856.1244-NODE-1244-length-13229-cov-4.036359_pt1 | contig 13229 bp, 16 predicted proteins | sample MGYA00380158_ERZ1026856 | MGnify/ENA primary metagenome ERZ1026856 (study PRJEB33269, sample SAMEA4719794) | human gut metagenome | biome: human-associated habitat; feature: organic feature; material: feces | place: Cameroon | collected 2013-10 ...
CTCTCTACACATAAAAAAACAGCCCACCCGACGGTGGACTGTCCTTTGGCAGCGGAGGAAGGATTCGAACCCTCACAAACGGAGTCAGAGTCCGGTGTGCTACCTTTACACAACTCCGCTAAACGCAAGAGCTATTATAACCGCTTTACGGAATTTGTCAAGGGTCATTTTCAAAAAAATTCATTTTACTCCATGAAATTCTTCGCTTCCTCATAATAGTGATTCACGAGGAGATCGACGCACGCTCCATAGCTCCGCATGCCGAGCTTCTGATCGTAGCTCTGGAGGAAGCCCTCATAGACCGTGTTGCTGACCGTCTGCACGGGGGTGTCAAACTGCCGCCAATAATGGGTGTCGAGCGCAAAATCCTTCACCACACGCTCGTCAAGCAGGCCGTACACGCGCTCCCACTCCGCGTGATCCGCCCTGTACAGCGCGTTGCCCAAATGCACATACGCAAGCAGACAGGACGAATAACAGTAATCCGCGTCGCCGTAATATAGGCTCGCCAGAACGGCGGTGAAATTCGCCTCCTGCTCCTTTGCAACGCCCCTCTGGTGCGAAAGCTCGTGCGCCACCGTGGAGGCAGAAAGCGCCGGTGGAAAATCGGTATTCACATTCGCCTCGGCCGTGAACGGGAAAAAGAAGCCCGTAAAATTTGTGTAGCTCATCACACGCGAGAAAAATATCCCCTTGGCGCGGACCCTCGGCCCGTAAAGGCTGGGGTAATCCTCGACCACCGCGTCAAAGACCTCGTCGGAGCGCGCAAGTATAGAGTCCCGGTCGCAGACGTAGAAGCCGTCCTCATTGTGCATCACCTTGTCGGCATATTCGTTCGCGCGCAGGGCAAAATACTCCGTCACCGCGGCCAGCTCTTCGGCGGATATGTCCCTCGACTCTATCCCGCTGCGGCTCTGAAAATCGTCGCCGTAATAGTACGTTCCCCACAGCATGCAGAACATAGCATAGATGAACGCCGCGATCGAGAGAACAGTTATAAAAATTATGTAAACTCGTTTCAGCCGATCTTTTCTCAAGATAAGTAAAATAATTTGCAAAATTATGTAAACCGCGGCTGCTATCACGCCCAGCGCCCAGATAAGCTCCGCCACGGAAAACGGCACATGGGAATTGAGCTTTGCGAGGGCATGGTGGAGCGGCTGCACGAAGCGCCCCGAGAGGGAGACCATAAGGGCCTTATTCCCCCGTGCCGCAAGGTGCAGCAATATGAGCGCCACGCTTATGAGCAGCAGGACGTGGCGCTTCGGGCAGAGCCTATATATGCTGCGCAGACCGCGCTTTTCGACAGTTATACTTTCCATATTGCAAATAATACATCATTTCGCCCGTCCGGGCAAGTGAAAAGATTGGAAAAAAAACAGACCCCTCCGCCGTAAAGCGGAGAGGTCATATCATGCAAAAATCACTTCGCGTTCTTCGCCAGCTCGCACAGAGCGGTGAAGGCGGCGGGATCGTGGATGGCGGTCTCGGACAGCATCTTGCGGTTCATGTCGACACCGGCCAGCTTGAGGCCGTGCATGAAGGTGGAGTAGTTCATGCCGTTCATCTTGCAGCCCGCGCTGATACGGGTGATCCACAGCTTGCGGAAGTCTCTCTTCTTCTGCTTGCGGCCGACGTATGCATAGCGGCCGGACTTCATGAGCTGCTCGTTTGCCATCTTATAGTGACGGGACTTGTTGCCCCAGTAACCCTTTGCAAGACCGAGAACCTTATTTCTGTGCTTGCGGGTCATCATTGCGCCTTTAACTCTTGCCATTTATTTATCCTCCTATATAGCGTCCGCCCTTATTTGTAAGGGATCATTTTCTTGATGGTTGCTTCGTTGGTCACGTCGGCATATGCCTCGGAGCGCAGACGGCGGCAGCGCTTGGTGTCTTTCTTGGTGAGGATATGGCTCTTAAACGCGTGTGCGCGCTTTACCTTACCGGACTTGGTGAGATTGAATCTCTTCTTTGCACCGCTGTGGGTTTTCAGTTTGGGCATGATATTTTCTCCTTCCGTAACTTACAGGAAACTCCTGTTATAAACTGGTTTATTCCTGAGACCCGGCGGTCTCGGGGGCTTTAGGGGTCTTGGGCTTCGCGGGCTTTTTCGGCGGGGTAGTGGGCTTGGGAGAGAGGAACATGGACATATTCCGGCCCTCAAGCTTGGGCGCCTTGTCCAGATTGGCTATCTCTGAACACTTCTCGGCAAAATCGCGGAGCAGCACCTCGCCTATCTGGGTGTGGGCCATCTCTCTGCCGCGGAAGCGCACGGAGACCTTCACGCGGTCGCCGTCCGCGAGAAACTTCTGGGCGTTCTTGAGCTTGGTGTTGAAGTCGTTGGTGTCGATACCGGGAGACATGCGTATCTCCTTGATCTCGATAACACGCTGGTTCTTCTTGGCTTCCTTTTCCTTTTTGGTCTGCTCGAAGCGGAACTTACCGTAGTCCATGATACGGCACACCGGAGGATTGGAACCCGGAGCGATCTTGACCAGATCCAGGTCGCGTTCCAGTGCGATCTTGAATGCTTCCTCAGCAGACATGATGCCTAACTGCTCGCCCTCGTCGCCGATAAGGCGTATCTCCTTGTCAATGATCTCTTCGTTGATCTGATGAACAGCGTTTGCGATTTGAAACACCTCCGGTAAAAATAAAGCGCGGACGCACCGCGTCCGCGCATAAAACCACTGTTGCCCCAAAGGGGAAGTGCTTTTATTGACCACGGCTGGCGACTGCCGCCGGGTGAGGACGCAAAGCGCGATACCTTCTTTGTTTTAGCCCTGATAATATAACAGTTATTTCGCGGCTTGTCAAGGCTTTTTTCGCTTTCTTCAATATTATTATTCACGCGCGAGGATAATTATTCCTGTCCCCGGAAAAGATATACCCAATGGGAGGGGTCGACATGGACTACTTTATCGTATATCTTCTCGGCGCGGCGCTCTACGGTCTGGCGGAGCTTCTCTGGCGCGGGTGGACGCACTGGACGATGCTGCTGTGCGGCGGGCTGTGCTTCACGCTCATATATATCATCTCCGGCAGCGGTCTCGGCCGCGTGCGAAAATGGATACTCTGTGCCGCCGTGATAACCGCGGTGGAATTTGAGACCGGGCTGCTCGTGAACCTCACGCTGGGCTGGGGCGTCTGGGATTACTCGGGCATGCCGCTCAACCTGATGGGGCAGATATGTCCCGCGTTCACTCTCGCGTGGCTGGCGCTCTCCGTCCCCGGCACGGCGCTGTGTACGCTGCTGCGGCGAAGTCTCCGCAAATGATCCTTATGTAAGAGGTCTTACTCCTGCTCCATCGCCATGGCGAGCTTGACAATTCGGCTGGTGCCGAGACGGTCCGCGCCGAGGGCCACGAAGTCCTCAGCGTCCTCTATGGAGGAGATACCGCCGGCGGCCTTGACCTTGACGCTCGCAGGGCAGTTCTCGCGCATGAGCCTGACGTCCTCGCGGGTGGCGCCGCCCTTGGAGAAGCCGGTAGAGGTCTTGATATAATCCGCGCCGCAGTCAGCGACTATGGCGCACATCTTCACCTTCTCCTCGTCGGTGAGAAGGCAGCACTCGATTATGACCTTGAGGATATAGCCCTTGGTCACCTCGCGGACGGCGGAGATGTCCTCGGCCACCTTGTCCCAGCGGCCATCCTTGACCATAGAGAGATTGATGACCATGTCGATCTCGTCCGCGCCGTTCTTTATCGCGTCGGCCGCCTCAAACGCCTTGGCGGCAGTGGTCATGTAGCCGTTGGGGAAGCCGATGACCGTGCAAATCTTCATTCTGCCGCCGACGTATCTCTTCGCGCCCGAAACGTGGCAGGGCGGGATACATACGCTGGCGCAGTTATACCTTATCGCCTGGTCGCACAGAGTGCGTATCTCATCGGCGGTGCAGTCCACGCGGAGCAGAGTATGGTCGCATTTTTCAAGAATTTCCTTAATGTCCATTGATCTTCACCTCATAAGAATTGTGGCAGTATTATAACCTTTTCCGCGCACATATTCAATAGCCATCTGAACATATGCTTAAACATATCTTCGAAAAGGATGGCCTAAGAAATGGACATGAACACCGAAAACAACTACACGAAGCTGTGCGGGACAATGGCCGGCAGCCCCGTTTTTTCCCATCTCAGCCGCTCGCAGGAATTCTATACCTTTCAGCTCGAGGTGGAGCGCCTGTCGGGGAACTTCGACACGCTGAACGTGATAGTGCGCCGGAGCCAGCTGCCGGAGCTTCAGGGACACGAGGGCGAGAAGCTCTGCGTTATCGGGCAGGTGCGGACCTTCAACAATCGCCGCGGAGAGGGCGCGAAGCTCGTGATAACCGTGTTCGCGAGAGAGCTTTACTTCTGCGACGATGAGGACAGCAACCTCGTCATACTGCGCGGAACATTATGTAAACTTCCTAATCTGCGCACCACGCCGATGGGCAGGGATATCTGCGACCTTATGCTGGCCGTCAACAGGAGCTACAGCCGCTCGGATTATCTGCCGTGTATATGCTGGGGCCGGCAGGCGCAGCAGGTCTGCCTGTGGGGCGTGGGGACGCAGGTGCAGCTCAGCGGAAGGCTCCAGAGCCGGCGCTACATAAAGCTGACGGAATACGGCTCGGTCGAAAGGACCGCGTTCGAGGTGTCCGTCACGGAGATTGCCGCCGTCACGGAAGAAGAATAAAGCTTATTCCCACCAGTTTTGTCGAAGCTATTGACCTCGTCCGTCAGATAAGTTATGTTAACTTTGGAGGTGGTCAAATGAGGGGAAAACTTTTTTTGTTCGTATCCGCGCTGCTGCTCGTGGCAGCGGCGAATCTTAACGTGTGCTGCACCGTGAGCGTAAACGGCGAGCCGCTGGCGGGGAGCTATTCGCCTGGCTGTGCCGGGGAGTGCCTGTATCTTTCGGAGCTTGCGGCGGAGGAGATATGCGAGGGCGCGGCAATAATGCCGGCGGTCACGACATCGTCATATCTGAGTCTGCGCCCGCCGCGGAACGACCGGCAGGACTTTACCGACAGGGTGTTGAGGGAGACCGGGGGCGTTTCCCTGCTCAAGACCGTCTATGTCAAGGGCAGACGCCTCGGCAGCGTCAGCGGCAAGTGCGACATACGGACGCTGCTGAAGGAAAACATCGTCTCCCAGCAGCCGAACTCCGCCGAATACGGCGTCTACAGCGGAGAAATACTCATTGAACAGTGCTATGGCCGCAGCGGCAGTGAGACAGAGAGCGCAGACATGGTGCTGCTGGTCTCGGGAATGGCCCCGGTGATGTATTTCGACAGAGACGGGGAAAGAGCATAAAATAAATTATGTAAACCAGAACAGGATCCCGTCCGGGGAGTTTTGGTTTACATATTTTTATTTTCATAATTTGGTTTACATATTTTAATTTACATAATTTATATTTCCCTCTAAAGGCTTTCCCAAGCGGAGGATTTTTTCTTTGCTGCCCTTCCCGTCGTAGGGGGGGCCTGCTCCTCCCGTGCGAAAATCTTTTTTCCGTGCGGCGCCGTCTCCTTGCCTTTCTCTGACGAGGGAGGCGGCAAAGCCGTGGGATTTAATGGAGAGAGATCGTCTCATCCCGACACACTCCCTCAGTCAGCCTGATGGCTCCTCCGATAGGGGGCTTTTCATAACTCCCGCTTCACTCGTGATCGCAAGATAGAAAACCGGGCGGCCGATGGCCGCCCGGCTGCTGTTATTCGTTTATAAGTCCCGGATGAGGCAGTACACCCTGCTCTCGCCGATGACCTCCACGCCGGCGGCACGGAGCTTCTCCGCCGCGGTGCCATAACCGCTTATGACCGTTCCGCTGAAGCTTCCGTCATATATCTCGCCGCTGCCGCAGGAGGGGCTGCGCTCCTTCATGAGCGCTTTATGACAGTCAAAGCGCCGCGCAAGCTCAAGAGCCACATCCGCGCCGCGCTCGTACTCACGCGTCACGTCACGCCCATTACAGCTCACGACCCTGCCGTTCAGACGCTCGCTGGGATCTCTCGGAGTGGGAAGGCCCCCGGCGAACTCGGGGCAGACGGGTACAAGCTCGTAGCGCCCCCGAAGCGCGTGAAGCGTCCCGCCGTCCAGCGCGTTATTGCCGCCGGAATACTTGCAGTCGGCCCCGATGAGGCAGGCGCTGATAAGAAGTCTCTCCATAGCGCTACCTCCGCACGCTCAGCCCGAACAGCGCCCCGCACAGCCCGCCGATAATGTGGGTGAGCTGGGAAACGTTGTCGCTGAGCACAACTCCGTCGACCACTTCCCTGCCCACATACAGCACGAGAACAAGGATGAGGGTTATCGGAATGCAGCCCTCCTTCATGCCGGAGAGGGAGGACATGACTATCATCATGAACACTATCCCCGACGCACCCAGCAGCGCGGTGCCGGGGAAGAAAAGCCACTGCACCATGCCGGAGATCAGCGCCGTCAGGAATATCGCGAGGAGCAGACTGCGGCTGCCGTACTTCTCCTCGAGCGGAGGCCCCACGACGAGTATCATCATCATGTTGCCTATGTAGTGCGAATAGCCGGTGTGGCCGAGGACATGGAGGACGAAGCGCGGATAGGTCCAGAAGTCGGCCAGAGAGGAGCGGTAAACGCTGAAAAACTTCATCGTCGTCCAGCCGCCCGAAAGCTTCTGCAGCAGGAGCGTACCAAGCGCGAGCAGCGCAAAGGTAAGGACGACCGGTGAATTGTACTGAAATCTTATGCAGCCTTTTCTCACCGTCAGCCCCCACAGTCCCGAAGCGCCTTTTCATAGTGAACGGCAGTCTGCTCATTGAAGCAGACCATGCGCACACGCTCGATCTCAGGGTGCTGCGCGAGATATCCGGTGATCGTTTTCACGGCTATCTCCGCCGCCTGAGCGAGCGGAAAATGGTACACGCCTGTGCTTATGGAGGGAAAATCCACCGTTTTGCAGCCGTACTCCGACGCGAGCGTCAGGCAGGAGCGGTAGCAGGAGGCGAGAAGCTCCGCCTCGTTATTTCCGCCGCCGTGCCAGACCGGGCCGGGAGTGTGGATAACATACCTTGCCGGGAGGCGGTAACCCTTGGTTATCTTGGCCTCTCCGGTGCGGCAGCCGTTAAGGGTGCGGCACTCCTCCAGCAGCTCCGGTCCCGCTGCGCGGTGTATCGCACCGTCGACTCCGCCGCCCCCGAGGAGCGAGCAGTTCGCGGCGTTGACTATGGCGTCGGCGTGCTGCTTCGTGATGTCGCCAAGAACTATCTCAAGCTTTCCCATAGCTATCCTCCGTCAGTTTATTTCTACCTTTATCTTTCCGTCGGCGGCAGAGAGGTTTACATAACTGACATTCTCTCCGTGCCGGTCAATGATCTGAGATGCTATCTCGTCCTCGATCTGCTTCTGGATGGTGCGGCGAAGATTACGCGCGCCGTAGGTGACGGAATAGGCTTCCTTGACAAGATGGTCAATGACGCTCCCGTCCCACGCAACGGTGATGTTCCGCTCGGCCATGGCGTCCCTCACCTCGCCGAGCATGATGGCGGCGATTGCGCGGAAATTCTCCTCGGTCAGCTGGTTGAAGCAGATGACCTCATCCACGCGGTTTATGAACTCTGGGCGGAGAAATTCGTTGAGCGCTTTCATGGTGCGCTCACGGCTCATGTCGCCGAGAGAGCCGCCGAAGCCCACGCTGCCGGACTTGCTGTTGCTGCCGGCGTTGGTGGTCATGACGATGACGGTGTTTTCGAAGTTCACGACTCTGCCCTGAGCGTCGGTGATGCGGCCGTCGTCAAGTATCTGAAGGAGAATGTTCATCACGTCGGGATGAGCCTTTTCTATCTCGTCAAAAAGCACGACCGAGTAGGGCTTACGGCGTATCTTCTCGGTGAGCTGACCGGCCTCGTCATAGCCGACATAGCCCGGAGGCGAGCCGATTATGCGCGAGACGGAGAATTTCTCCATGAACTCGGACATATCAAGGCGAATGAGTGATTCGGGCGAGTCGAACATGTCGGCGGCGAGGCGCTTTACAAGCTCCGTCTTGCCAACGCCCGTGCCGCCCACAAAGATGAAGCTCACGGGTTTGCGCTTGGTCTTGAGTCCGACGCGGCTGCGCTTGATGGCGGCGCAGACGGCCTCCACCGCCTCGTCCTGACCGACGATGTGGGTCTTGAGGCGTTCGTCAAGCTTCGCGAGACGGTCAAATTCATCCTGACAGATGGTGGAAGCGGGGATCTTGGTCCACAGCTCGATAATGCGGGCGAGGTTATCCTGCGTAAGCTCCGGCCGGCCCTTGGCCTTGAGCTGGTCTATCTCGGAGCGCAGCTGTATTTCCTTGCTGCGAAGCTCGGCGATACGGGCATAGCGCATGTCGAGCTGCTCCTCGGTAAGCTCGGTCCCCGCAGACCCGCCGTCGGACATGAGCGCCTCCCGCTCGAAGCATACGTTTTCAAGATCCCGCTCCGCCTCCATGCGGCGGGTGATCCCGGGGTCCTTGAGATTGACGTCGGAGCATGCCTCGTCGATGAGGTCGATGGCCTTGTCGGGGAGAAAGCGGTCGGTGATATAGCGCTCGGACATCAGGACAGCCTGACGGCACATCTCGTCGGAGATGTGTACCTGATGGTAATCCTCGTAGTAGTGGGCAATGCCGCGGATGATCTTTATGCTGTCGTCAATGGACGGCTCGCCGACGGTGACGGGCTGGAAGCGGCGCTCGAGTGCGGAGTCCTTTTCGATATGCTTCCTGTACTCGGCAAAGGTGGTGGCGCCGATGACCTGTATCTCTCCCCTTGAAAGGGCGGGCTTGAGGATATTGGCGGCGTTCATGCTGCCCTCGGCGTCGCCCGCGCCGACTATATTATGCACCTCGTCGATAACGAGTATGACGTTCCCCTGCTTGCGTATCTCCTCGATGAGGCCCTTCATGCGGCTCTCGAACTGGCCGCGGAACTGCGTCCCGGCCACGAGCGCGGTGAGGTCAAGGAGAAATACCTGCTTATCCTGAAGCTTATAGGGAACATTGCCCATGGCGATACGCTGGGCAAGCCCCTCGGCGATGGCGGTCTTGCCGACGCCCGGCTCGCCGATGAGGCAGGGGTTATTTTTCTGGCGGCGGTTGAGTATCTGTATGACCCGCTCAAGCTCCTCCTCACGGCCGATCATGCTGTCGAGCTTACCGGCCTTGGCGCGCGCCGTCAGGTCAATGCAGTAGTTGTCAAGATACTTGCGCTTGGGCGTCTTGGGCGCGACCGGGGCAGTGCCGGGAGCGTCGTTCTTCGGCCGCTCCTGATTTTCATTCTGGGCGCCGCCCGCTGCGGCGGGACCGCCGAAGAGCCTGTTGAGGAAGGGAAAGGTCGCGGTCTTGCCGTCGTCGTCCTCACTCTCGTCCTCGTCGGTGGGCATGATATCCTCGACGCCGGAGAGCGCGTTCATCATGTCGCCGGAGAGGCTGTCAAGGTCCTCGTCCGAAATGCCCATTTTATTTATCACGTCGTCCACGGGCTTAATGTGAAGCTCGCGGGCGCATTTGAGACACAGGCCTTCGTTCTTTGTCTGGCCCGCTTCGATCCTCGTTATGAAGATCACGGCTACGTTTTTACCGCAGCGTGAACACATTGTAGGCTGCATATATACCTCTTGAAATTAAATTAGATTTTCGGTAATGAACCGGAAGGCAAGGAAAAATCTGGCGAGAGTGGTGTTCTCGAGGGTCTCCCTGCCGATAACTATCCCGAAAAAGCTGAGGAGCCAGCACAGAAGCGTGCAGTAGATAAAGCCCTTTATAAAGCCCAGCAGCGCGCCGCCGACCTCGTCGAGCGTTTCCATATTCGGGAGCCGGAAGGACATATTGCCGATGTTTCCCAAGGCTATCAGGAGAATGAGTATCATCAGGAACGCCACGCACAGCCCCGCCACATAGGTGATCGTGCTGCACAGCACGGACACTATCGCGCTCGTCATGTCGATATTCTTAGCCTCGGAGAGCTTGACGGCCTTCTCCGCCGCTTCCTCTGCGCGGTCGCGGTAAAAGCCGACGCCTGCCACGGCCTCGTAGGCGTAGTCATAGCGCAGAGAGGGGTCGCTGCTGAGGATATCGTCCAGCGAAAGCTCGCTGTCCGCGTAGCCCAGCTTCTCAAGGGTCGCCTCACGGTTCGTTTCGGAATCCATATAGCCGTTGACGAACGGCTCAAGCGCGGGGATGACCTCGCCCGAGTAGGTGTTGGACAGGAGGCTGCCGCCGAAGATCGCGATAATTATCGCGAGTATCCCGGCTATGCCGCCCACAAGCCCGCGCTTGTATCCGCCCCATGTACACAGAGCGATTATTATCAGTAGAACAATGTCGATGGCAGCTTTCATATGTAACTCATCCTTTTAGCTTTGTACGATATATTATATCACGTATTTGTTAACAAATATATATCGGCGGCATGGGAAATACTGCTTTTGCACAGGTGCGTCAGTCTTTTTCCATCATTTTTCCGGCCTCTCCGCCGTACCAGACGCGGTTGAGGTAGAGTCCCTGCGGCGGCATGGTCGGGCCGGTGAGCCGCCGGTCCCCCCTTTCGAGAAGAAGCGGGATATCCTCCGGCAGGAGCTTGCCGTAGGAGGCATAGACTATCGTGCCGACAATGGCGCGGCACATGTTATAAAGAAAGCCGTCGGCGCAGACGGAGACGGTGATGACGTCGCCGATCTTCTCCACACTGCACCAGTGGACGGTGCGCACGGTGGTCTTGGTCTGCGTCCCCTCGCTGCGGACGGCGCGGAAGTCGTGCGTTCCCTCAAAGGCCCTTGCCGCCCGCTCCATAAGCTCCATATCGAGGTGCTGGGGATAGAAGCAGACGCGCTTTTCGAGGAAGGGGTCACGGATATTGGAGTTTAGTATTTTGTAAATGTACTCCTTTTTTATGCAGGAGCCGATGGCGTTGAAGTCCTCCGGCACCTCCACCGCGTCGACTACCGCGATATCCTCCGGAAGTCTTGAGTTGACCGCGAGCGGGAGGCGTGCGATGGGTATGCGCGTGTCCGAGCGGAAGTTCGCGCAGTAGCGCAGCGCGTGGACCCCTGCGTCCGTCCTGCCGCAGCCGATGACCCGCACCGGCTCCTCGCAGACCTTCGCGAGCGCCTCCTCCACGGTCTGGGCAACGGTGATGTCATTCTTCTGCACCTGCCAGCCGTGGTAGCGGCTGCCGTCGTATTTCAAGCGAATGGCAATGTTTCTCATAAGCGCCTTAAATACCGAATTTTTTCATTACTATCATTCCCGCGAGGAAGATCGCGCCCAGCGCAAACGCCGCATGATCGCGCCGCTCCATGCGCAGCTGCTTCATGCGCGTGCGTCCCTCGCCGCCGTGATAGCAGCGGCTCTCCATGGCGACGGCAAGCTCGTCTGCGCGTCTGAACGCCGAGACGAACAGCGGCACCAGCACCGGCAAAAGCGCCTTGGCCCGGTCAATAAGGCTGCCGGTCTCGAAATCGGCGCCTCTCGCCTTCTGCGCGGACATGATCTTGTCTGTCTCCTCGATGAGCGTGGGGATGAAGCGAAGCGCCATGCTCATCATCATGGTTATCTCATGGACGGGGACTCTGATCTTTTTCAGCGGCTCCATCAGGAGTTCCAGCCCGTCGGTTAGCGCGATAGGACTCGTGGTGTAGGTGAGGAGGAACGTGCCGGTGATGAGGAGCATTATGCGCAGCACCATCTGCACGGCTCTCTCTATGCCCTCCCATGTTATTATCCAGCCGGGGATGACCGGCGTACCCGCGGTGTAGAAGATATTCAGCGCCGCGGTGAGGATAATGATGAGGAGCATGGGTCTGAGGCCCTTGAAGATATTCTTCAAGCCGATGTGCGAGAGAAGCATGCACGCCGCCGTCACGGCGCACACCGCGCCGTAGGACACCCAGCCGCGCGCCTGAAAGAGCGCGGCGATGTACGCGATGACGAGTATGAGCTTCGTGCGGGGGTCGAGACGGTGGACTATCGTGTCGCCCGGGAAAAACTGGCCGAGAGTGACATCCTTCAGCATTTGCCCACCTCCCCGGCTCGGATCACCGCCGAAAGAAGCTTTTCGTGGGTATAGACGGCCCCCGGCAGCTCAAGACCGAGCCGCCGAAGCTCCATCGCGACGGCCGTTGAATGAGGCACGGTAAGTCCCATGGAGATGAGCCTTTCCGGCTGTGAGAATATCTCCTCCGGTGTGCCGTCCATAGCTATTTTGCCGTGGTCGAAAACGATTATTCGCTCGCTCAGGCGCGCGACGTCGTCCATATTGTGGCTGACCATCAGGACCGTAGCGCCAGTCTTTTTGCGGTAGTCGCAGATATTTTCAAGTATCTGCTCACAGCCTGCCGGGTCGAGACCCGCGGTCGGCTCGTCAAGTATCAGCACCTCTGGCCGCATGGCGATGACTCCGGCTATGGCTATACGACGCTTCTGTCCGCCGGATAGTTCCAAAGGCGAGGACTCGAAAAGCTCCTCATCCACGCCGACAAAGCTCGCCGCCTCGCGCACGCGCCGGTCGATCTCCTCCTCGCCGAGCTTCATGTTGCGCGGCCCGAAGGCGATGTCCTTATATACCGTCTCCTCGAAAAGCTGATATTCCGGGTACTGGAACACCAGACCCACTTTCCATTTTACGTCACGGCGGGATATCTTATCCGCGTTTATGTCCTGTCCTCCGCAGAATACTCTGCCGGACGAGGGCTGCAGAAGAGCGTTGAGATGCTGGATAAAGGTGGACTTGCCGGAGCCGGTGTGTCCGATTATCCCGACCAGCTGCCCCTGAGGTATCGTAACATTTATGCCGTCTATGGCGACTTTTTCAAAGGGTGTCCCCGCGCTGTATACATGGCGCAGGTTTTCCGCCTTTATTTCTGACATTTTTCTTTCTTCCTGTTGATGTATTTGCATATCGCCTGTGCGCACTCCTCCACGCCGAGCGCGGAGAGCGGCAGTTCAAAGCCGGCGGAGTTCAGATCGTAGATAAGCCTCGTGGTCTCCGGGACGGACAGCCCCTCGCGCTCCATGAGCGCGGCGTCGGCAAAGACCTTTTCGGGCGTACCGTCAGAAACGATGCTGCCGTTTGACATTATTATAAGCCTGTCCGCGCCGACGCACTCATCCATGTGGTGCGTTATCAGCACGACGGTCATGCCCTTCTCACGGCACAGCCGCGTCACGGTCGAGATGACCTCGCGCCGCCCCTGCGGATCGAGCATGGCGGTCGGCTCATCGAGCACAACGCAGCGCGGC
>ERZ1026856.1247-NODE-1247-length-13205-cov-3.946008_pt1 | contig 13205 bp, 18 predicted proteins | sample MGYA00380158_ERZ1026856 | MGnify/ENA primary metagenome ERZ1026856 (study PRJEB33269, sample SAMEA4719794) | human gut metagenome | biome: human-associated habitat; feature: organic feature; material: feces | place: Cameroon | collected 2013-10 ...
AGATGATGATGGCTTTTACCTCGTAATAGTGGCCGAGGGATGTTGTGATAAGTTTTCCCATAAAAATCTGTTTTAAATTTTAAATTATATTGAAGATTTGAAGCATATTCTGTAACGAGCGACATAGAGGTGCTCGAAGGGTGTCCTGTCGGTCTGTTCATCGTAGAAGAGCGTGAAATGACCGCCGGCTTCGATGTCGCGGAAATAGTTGCGTTCGCGGCAGAGGCGCGTGACCGCTACCTGAGCTTTAGGGTTGAGGAGCGAGATGCGCAGCTTCGTCTTCTGCGGCATGCCCGACATTATGCGGAAGCGCTCCAATGTGCGAAGGCGCTTCATCTTGGCTATAAACGCCTTGCGCGAAGAGGGGTTGAAGACCCGGTTGAAGGTGTCTTTATGCTTTAGCCTGAGGCGTTTCTCGGTGTCTTCAGTGTGTTTCAAGCCCATCTTCTTTGCGAGTCGGGCCACGGAAGCATAGGGGATGTCGAAGGACGTGCTTATCTCCATCAAAGACATGTAGGGATAATGTTCCTTCACAATTGTCATGCGTTCCTCTGACGGGGTGGACAGAGAGTGGTCGACGATGCCGCCCTGTGCCTTGATGCAGGCATAAAGGGCGGAGATGCTTACACCCGCGGCTTTTGCCACCTTGGAGCGCGGTCGGTCGTTGATGTGGTCAATGATATATTGACATTGCCACGATGTAAGGCGCTTTCCCATTGTTATATGATTTTACACCCGGCTGGCGGGTAGTCGATTATGCGCCACTGATGCCTGGGCATGGCAATGGCTTTCCTGAAGATAACCACAGGCTCGCCTCCGTGTCGCCGCCTGTTGTGGGCGACGATTTTCTGTATGCACGCTTTCGCCGTGATATTGAACTCGCGCATGGTTGCCGTGTAAGAGGACTTCACGTCGCAGACGACGATGCGTCCGCGCTCGAAGAAGATAAAGTCGGGCTTGTAATGATGCGGCGAGACGAGCTGTCTCCTGTCATAGCGTATCTTCGTCTTGAGCTGCTTGGGGACGATCATCTCAACTTTTGGGATGATGAGCAGCCGGACCTGCCGATGGATGCAAGAGACATCGGGGGAGGCGAGCAGGATTTGGTGGTACCTGTACTCATCGACGGAGTCGTAGACGGCTCCGTCGGATGCGGTGTATTTGTGCTGTACTATTCTGGGCATAAGCTATCAGTCTTGTTTTTCATAACGAAATTCCCAGTTGGGGCATGTTGCCTCAGAAAGGGGTGACGGGTCACGGACGGGGTTGTCACACCATCGTCCGAAGAGGCATGTGTGGCAGTTATGCGTCATTGTGGTCGTTGTTAAAGAATTGAACAATCTTGTCAACGGCTTTCTGTATTGCCCACGCTCCTGCCGTGAGGGCTATGAGCGTGATGACGGTGGAGACGATGATTATTCTCATGATGCGTTGTTTTTTATTGGGGTGAGATAAAGAGGCGTTCGAAGGCGAGAGCGCCGAAGCGCTGCCACAGGTGGCTTGCGAAGCAGACGAGATAATCGCCGTTCCGCAAGACGTGTGACCCTCGCGTTGAGTTGGGGTGAAGCGTGACTGTCGGGTTGCCGCTGCTGTCGGTCTCAACGGACTTGACGCACGGCAGCTCTTTGAAAAGAGCGATATTTTGTTTGTCTAATTTTAAACTCTGGATTACTTTCATAATTGATTAAATTTAAAAAGGCCAGTATTCTCACGAACTCTGGCCTCGGAGTGTTCAAAAAACTCAAAAAGTGAAAAATATTAAACTCAAACTACGCCACCCCTCAGAGAGGGTATGGGATGAAAACAAATAACGGTCCGCGCAAATGCGGACTCCAACCGCACGAAAGACGACGAGGTGTCAATCTTTCCCGTCTTGGATTGCGCAAATTGAGGCATCTTTGTCCTCACGGATTGGATGCCTCTGTGATATTAAATACCAATAAAAACATTTGAAAAAAGTATAATCTTTCTAAGAAGGACGCAAAGAACATAAACAGCGCCTTGTTGGCGTGTTCTTTCTCTGCGTCCATGTGTTTTAACAAAAATTGAAGACTTAGAAACTATTTTATTTATAACTTCTCCGTTTATAGACGTTCTTTGCGGTACGTCTCACACAGGCGATTCGTGATGCCTGCATGGCCAGACTGTGTTGCTGTTCGCGAGCGCCTACAGCGACGATTCTTTAATTCCGCTGCGGTTCATCTTGCTACTTGACACAGAAGAGCTGGTCTTTTAGCGTAGCGCTGTCCTTTCGGGGGTCGCGGCGCTCATTGCGCTATCCCCTACTCCTTTTGGCGTTCGCTGTTTTGTCCATTATGTTAAAGATCTCATTCTTCTTTGCGTGGCAAGGAAGGTTGTGGGTAATGCGGTCTTGAACCTCGCGGGAGCCTGTCTCCTTAACCAGTTAGTCTCGCATGGCATTCACATGTGACGCGAGACTGTAGAAATTTCAACCGGAGTTCTTTCGGTCCGTTTTACTTTTAATTTTAAATTATGACTTTTCTAACATTAAGCGTAAGGTGGAGGAGCGATCTCTCGGTACCTCCACCCAAAGAACGACACGCTTGCCGTTTTGTGTCATTTGCTGTCTCGCGACAGTGTTATGACGAAACGAAATTAAGATTTCTTTTATGAGTGAATTTATTAATACAATTAAAATATGATATGAATTATACAACATTATTGCGTTCCAAGAGTCGGTCAATGTCGGCTTTTCTATAGAAGACGGACTGTCCCAATTTGTAATAAGGGAGCGTTCCGTTCTCCCGCAGGTGCTTGAAGAACCCTGCCGACATTCCGAGATAGCGCTGAGCTTCAGCGTTGGAAAGCCATATCTTTTCAATTTCTTTTACTACTGTCTTTTGCATAGCTGTCAATATCAAAATCTTTTAACATATCCAAGCTCACGCGCTCTTTGTCGGACGAGGTTCTGGATGTCGGTGTCGGCATTCCAAGCCAAAGCCCGTGAAACGGTAGCTCTGCTAACCCCGCAAGCGTCTTGCAGTTTTTTTCTGCATCCCATGCGAAGTTTTATTGCTTTTCTCTTTGCCATATCGTTTTTATTTATTATCTTTGCATACTGATTGTTGATTGAGCCTTTTGTGATACACCTTAGAGTGATTACTGAGGGCCTGTCAACGATTGCAAAGGTATAAAAAATTACCAAACAATTACCAACTTGGTAATAGAAAATTTCCAAATTTAACTTTGTTTTACAAAAAGAGCGTTTCTGATTAACAATTATATCGAATAAATTAACATTTTGGTAATTATGACAACAGATTCAACATTAAGAGTGATGTCGCTTATCGAGCGCACTAACTTATCGAAAAAGGATTTCGCGATTAAGGCAGGTATTACACCTCCCGCCTTTAGTCGCTCACTAAAGAACGGTTTTTCGTTGGAGTATCTTTCGAGGATCGCCAAGGCTTTTGGCGAAGACTTGGATTGGCTGCGTTATGGTCAGACGAAGGTCGGCATCAAGAAGGAGCTGTCGGCGGCGAACGGCACCATGGCACAAGGACATGCCACCATCAACACCATAAACGGCGAGAACAACAAAGGGACGCAGACGATCAACTCTTCGGAAGATGATTGCAGGGTGCTGCGCGAACGCATTGCCATGCTGGAGGAGAAGATTGCTCTGCAAGACAAAGTTATTGCCGACAAAGAAGAGGAAATAAAGTTCTTGAGAAAGATGCTTTCGGGTGACGGCGTACCCAAAAGCGTACCATGCGAATAGTGGTAGTATGTAAAGTATTGTGTTTCAAATAGTTATAATAGTGCTTACTTTCTTCCCAAGCTTGGGGTCGCGGGTTCGAGCCCCGTTTGTCGCTCTTGACATAAATATCTAACATTCAGCGAGTTAAAGAAAATAAGCAGTCATTTTTTGGCTGCTTTTTCGCGTTTTAGGCTAATTTGAGAATGGCTTATTAGGGTCTATGGAGGTCTATCGAGAAAAAGAAACGTACCCTTCAACGTACCCAAATGTAAAAAAAGTCAACTTGCGACATATAGCCTTAAAGACTGGAGACGGAGTAGGCCGTTAAAAAAAAATAACAGGACTATGAAGTACAGGATTTATGTGGATTTCACAAAGAAGAAGAAGGACGGGACTGCGCCCGTGGTGTTGATTTTTGAGGGTAACGGCAAGCGTTTCAAGCTCTCTACAGGTCTTTGTGCGGTGAACAACATTGTGGGCCGCGCGTTTCAGAAGGGCGAGCCTTGCGCTACGGCGAAGAACGCTGTGCTGGCGAAGAAGCTGCTGGCTGTTGACCAGTTTATGCTGCTGCGGGGCGACAACATGCCCGTTGACGAGCTGAAGGACGAGCTGCGGCTGATCTTGAGCAACAGACAGAAGAGCGCGAAGACGCTGGTTCACTATATCGAGCGTTTTGCGGACACGAAGGAGCGCAAGGGGACGCGCGACCTGTATGACCTTGCCGCGCGTAAGGTGGCGGCGTATGACGCCAAGGCGACGTTCGAGGATGTTGACGTGAGGTGGCTTGACGGTTTTGTGCGCTCCATGGGTGACGTGAGCGTGAACTATCAGTCGATCATGCTTCGCAACATAAGGACGGTGTTCAACTGGGCTATCGACAACGAGTGGACGGACAAATATCCGTTCAGGCGTTACAAGATAAAGAGCGAGAAGGTTGCGATAAACAACATTACGGTTGAGCAGCTTCGCGCGGTGAGGGACTATCCGCTGGACAACGACTGGCGGTGCATGTACAGGGACCTGTTCATGCTGGTGTTCTACCTGTGCGGCATAAATCCCGTTGACCTGCTGCACCTGAAGAAGGAGAACATGAAGAACGGCAGAATACGCTATAAAAGGGCCAAGACGGGGCGTTTGTATGACATACCTGTACCGATGGAGGCGCGGGAGATTATAGAGCGTTACAGGGGAAAAGAATGGCTTCTGTGCCCACTTGACAGGTTTGGGTCACACAAGGACTTTGACGCGCACTGGAACGCGGCCTTGAAGAAGATAGGGCCTGTGAGGATTGTTCCCGACAAGGTGGGAAGGATGAGGAAGATGGAATGGGACCCGATTGTGGAGGGTATGACGATATACACGGCGCGTTACACGTTTGCGAGCATAGGCGCGGAGCTTGACATTCCGAGAGAGACGATTGCCTTGTGTCTGGGCCATGCCTGGACGGACGTGACGAGCCGATACATAAGCTACGACAACAAGAAGATTGACGGGGCTGTGAAGAAGATTATCGGTTACGTCAACAAGGCATAGGAGAAAAAAAAGAAAAAGCCCGGCCGCGCACAGAGAGAAGAGAAACGCGGCCGGGCTTTGGGAAACGGAGGGTTAGATGCCGAGCATCTTGTCGGTCAGCTCTTGTTCGGCCATGCTGACGATGGCCTTGTAGGCGACGTCATAGCCTTGGATGAAGGTGCCGTACTTGCGTCCGTAGGCGTTGCTGTCCTGTCCCTTCTCGGGGTTGGTCTGTTCTACGAAGCGTTCAAGGCAGCAGCTTGCTGCACGGAGGTGGAAGAGAGCCGATGCTATCTCGTCGGAAATTTGTATCTTATCGTTGTTCATTGTCGTTTGAGGATTTTTCGATTAATGGAATGATGTTGTGAGACTTGAGGGTGTCGTAGAGAAAGAGCCGTCCGCGCTGTGACCACTTGGTGAACGTGCGCACGCCCTGTGTGCCGTCGGCCTTGGCGTAGGTGAAGGTCTCGGACTGGACGTAGCCCTTGGCGAGGTACTTGCCGTAGACTATCCAAATCTGCCCCACCTTGTGCTGTATCTTCAGATTGCGCAGCAGGACGTTGAAGGCCTTTGCGGACATGCCGTAGTCTTGGGCGATTTGCGTGACGTTGATTGTGTCCTTGCACTGGAGGATGTTGTCGACATAAGACACCTTCGGCTTCATGTTGTTGACGGCTGTGTCGAGCTCGATAATCTGAGCGTCTTTCATCTCGATTGCCTGCTGCTTCTTTGCGTTGTCGGCAGCGAGCATCTGTTTCTCCTCTTCGGAGGCGACGAGAGCCTTCAGGGCATCGAGGTAGGTTGAGGGGAGCTGAGCCTTGGCGGATTTCTCCAAGGTCTCAAGACGGTCGATGATACGCTCGCGGAGAAGGGCATCATAGCCAGAGGCGAGAATTAGGCAGCCTTTGGGGGTAAGGTTAAAACAGGGGATCTCTTTGAAGCCACCGTGGGGTTGTGGCTGCTTGTAGGACGACAATTCAAAATTGAATTGTGATACACCTTCCCCAAAAATGTTGCGTATGTCACGCATTACATTGAAGTGCTTTTTGCCTGTGACCTCAGCAATTTCAAGGGAGGTCATACCGCCTTTGTTGTCTGCGATTGCAGACGGAACGAGGTTTTGTTCCATGTTGTAAGCATTTAACTAAAAAAAATAATGGAGGCTTTATACAAAAGAAAGCGGCCTCACGTTTGCGCTGCTTACAACATGGATAGCCTACTCTCGCAGGTTTTAATGTTACGCAAAGTGAAACCGCTTAGAACGTATTGCGATGTTACGAGCCGGGAACGGCACGGACAGGCATATTCTGAAAAGTGGTCATCCAAAATTAGTGGGCATAAAAAATGCCCATTCTTGGGAATGGACTTTATCGCAGTCCTGACGAGGCAGACACACTACCCATGATGTAAGCACTGCAAAGTTAGATAATATATTCTAAACTGCAAAATATTTTGAGCAGAATTTTAAATGAATCGCGAAAAATCTAACGAGACGAAATTTCGGCCCGTTGGCTTTAATCCACGAATATCAATAAGTTGCGATGTAAGGGAAAATTTGCGCCCACATACTTTTCCCACCGTGTATTGTGCGCTGGCACGGCATGGCTGTGTGCCTGTGTGTGCGTATATGCGTAGGCGCACACATGCTCACGCGCACGCGCGCGCGAAAAAAGCCCGATTTTTTCTCCCAGCCTCGGGTCTTGTAGAAGCCCAGTTTTTGGCTTTCGAAAAGTTTACAAAGAAAAAGAAGCAAAAAGAAAGAACATAAATAATATATATATATATATTTATTATATATTAACTAGCTATTAACGCGCGACCTTAGCTTTTATACATGTACCTTATTATATACATGTGTGTAATAAGGTGAAAAGTGGGATTTTGGTGATTTTTGGGTGTTTTTGATGTCTGATTGCGGGTTTTTATGTCGTAAAAGACTGATAATGAGCGGTTTAGAACCAATAGAAACGGTGATACGATATGAAACGAAAGTGATACGGTTGCGATACGGTTTGTAAAAGACTGATATACAAGAGGTTATACAGTTACATGGTGAGCCGTTTGTGATACATGGTACATCGTAGAGGCTTGTAATACATTGAATATAAGGTAGTTACAATCGTATCGCAATCGTATCATCAATGTATCACAATAATATATAAGGGGTTGTTGTGGTCGGACGAGACCTATTGGGAAATTGGGGCAGACAGGGGCAAAAACAGGGTTTGAGGGACGAAAAAGCCCCGCTTGTAAGCAGGGCTCTTTTACATGGGGTTTACATGGGGTTTACATGGGGTCATTGTTTAGCAACCGGTGTGAAAATTACCAATTGTCATCCTCAGACGATTCTGTCTTGATGAGGCCGAGCATGCGGTTTATCGGGACGTTGAGAGCGTCTTCCGTCTGTGAAATTTTCTTCACTGCTCTTTTGTCGAAAGGTTTGCCGTCTTTGGTGAAAAGCTTCTTGCTACAGCTTTTAAAGCTTTCTCCATATTGCAACATTCCTGCTGCGTCAGTAAGCTCATCGTCTACGACAGGTGCATCGACGCGCACACGACCGTCTTTGAATTTGAAAACGATTGTGTAATCGCCTTCAAATGTTCTCGGGATAAACGTGACAGTTTTCCACACGATGCCGCCCCTGCCCCGGACCGTTATAGCCTGTCCTTCGTTCTCGGTCATTACTTGCTTCGGGTCCTTGTAGAGGGCCATTATGTTGTTCTTGACCATGTTGTAGAGCTCGGATGCCGACTTTCCCTCGAAGGGAACCACGACAAACGCCGTGCCATCAGGGGCTGTGAAGGCTCCTGTTCGCGTGAGCTTGAACGATACGGGGTCTTGTGCCGAGACGTTTAGAAAACTAAGCACAAGGATAAGAATTGAAAACAGTTTTTTCATAATCTTTTGATTTTAAAAGTGAATAATGTTAGTTGAAAGCCCTGCATGTTGCGGCAGGGCTGGTGTTTAATCTTCGTCATCCTCCTCGTCTTGTGGCTGCTTCTCGGCGATGTAGAGCGAAGCTGCCTTGACGAGCACGGCGACGCCTGCTGCAAACCATGAGACGAAGATGTAAGGGAAGAACTCTCTCATCATGAAGATGCCGATGAACTTTTTGTTAGAATAATCGTCGGAAAAGAACCACAGGCAGAAGCCGATGACTACAATTGCCAAGGCGAGGATGAAGCCGAGGCGTGCGATGACGGTCAACACTCGGGCTGTTGTTGATGCGTCCATGGAAAAGAATTTCTTGATGTTCATAAATTTTTGAAATTTAAAGTTTGATATGGTGCCCGTTACGCCGATAGCACAGCGGAGAGGGTTAAAAGTTTTCGTAGGGCACGACTATCTCCATTTCTACCCCATCGTCGAAGATGTGGGTGTGGTGGAGCTTGTTGTCACGGTCTACATAGAACTCGCCAGAGACGTCAATCTGCACATCGTCGGCGAAATAGGTAAGCGTGTCGTTGCAATAGCCACCCTTTTGGAGCGAATAGGGCTCGATCTTATGCTGTTCCATAATGTTTTAGCAGAATTTATACTGTTGCCACCAGTTTTTTATTGTTTATGCCTTGTGTAGCCACGGCTTCGGTCGGGGCTTTTGATTACTCGTCTTCGGGTTCTTTAGGCAAGACGGAAGACCAGAAGGGATCGTCGTCTTCGGGCTGTTGAGGCTCCATGAGAGCGTTGAGCTGCTCGTCGGGGAACTCTATAAAGGTGAGGGCGCCGAGGAAGAGCTGGGCAAACTCTTCAAGAGAGTCGCCCGCCCTCTTCGCCTTCTCGATAAGCTCGAAGATCGTCGGGTTGAGCTGTTCGTGATAGCCCGTCGGCTCGATGGCGTCGGTGAAGCGACGGCTGAGGTCGGCGTACTTGGCCTCGAACTCGTCGTAAGACGTGACGATGCCACGTCGGATGTCGAAGAAGAGGTCTTGCGTCATGTCCTCGTACTGGGCGAGGATCTTTCTGTAAGCTTTGTGGTTTCTTTCCATATTCGTAAAAAATGTTTGTTATACATAAGCCACACGCTGCTACATGGCATGCGTGAGGCTGTCGGGTTGCGGTCGTTCGGGGATGACGGCATCGGTGTCGTCGGGGAGGTTGTCGAACGCCTGCGCTATGGCAGGGTCGTCGTAAGAGGGCGACGGCGAGTGGAGCGCGAGCTGTTCGGCTTCGAGCTGCTCGGAGCCAGGCAGACGGAAGGCCTGGAAGGCTGCCGGGGAGAGCTGGAGGCGCGTGACGATGTAGCGCTGCGTCATGGCGATGTCGGGGGCGTTGCCCGTGAAATGGCCCATCATGAGCGCTATCTGCTCAAGCGGAACGTTCTTAAGCGACAGGTTTGTGGCGAAAGAGCGCCGCCCGGTGTGGGTGGAGACAAACTGCCACTTGGGGCCTGTCTGCTCCCTGCCCGCCTGAAAGATCTTGACCTTGGTGTCGATGCCGCAAGCCTTGCAGAAGAAGCGCACGCCCTCGTTGTAGGACGATACGGCAACGGATGCAGGCTCGGTGGGCGAAGACGGGGTGAGGTACTGACGGAGCCACGGATGCACAGGCACCGTGACCTCGCGGCGTGTCTTCTGCGCGACATAGGTGATGGTGCGTCCGTCGGGCGAGATATTGTCGGGCGAGAGGCGCACGCAATCGGACAGTCGCGCTCCGCATAGACATTCAAGCATGAAAATGCGCTTGATGTGCCTTCTTTTTGCCGTACGCGGCAGATAAGAGTGGAGGCGGTATATCTCTCCATCGGTGAGGTAAACGGCCTGTGTGACCGTTTTCTTGGCTTTCAGCACCTTTGCGTAAGACATGGACGGAATGTCCTTGGAGTCGGCGTTGGCGCTTATGATAGAATTTATCTCAGCACAGATGGTCTTGACCGAGTTGGGGGCATAGGCCTCGTCGAGCTCTGCCTTAAAGTCGCGGAGGTTATCGTCGGTGATGTCGCTCCACATGGGGGCACGTCCCAAGATGTCGCGAAAGATGTTGAGCACCTTTATGCGACCGGGGTATTTCCAGATGAACGCGCCGTAGAAAGTGTGTCGCCAGCGGTAGCCGTCGTAAGTGGCGAAATAGCCCTGACGGATGGCGTTAGCGTAAGTCTTCTGTTGCTCAGAAGAGAGCAACACCGTCCAACGGCGCGTTGGGATTGTTGGAAGAAGCTGTTTCATATCTAAAATTTTGGTTTAACATGGGGCGCGTGACAAGGACGCGCCGTTTTGAGGCATGGGGCGTGTCAGAAGAGCGTGACCTTGTAGACAGGTACGCCGAAGCGGCTCTTGTGCCGTCTGCCGACGGTGAAGCCAAGCATCTTGAGCAGGCCAACGGCGTTGGCGGCGAACGGCTCATCGACGATGATGTGGGGACGGCTGATCTCGGTGTCCTGAAGGTTGCCGAAGTAAGGACCGTCAGGCTCTTGGCGCAAGAGTTCGGGAGGGATGGCATAGCCGATGAAGACCTCGCCGCACAAGCGTTCGGCAGAGGTGACGAAGAGCGACGATGCGAAGCCCGACTTGGGAGCGTCTTTAAAGTCGGCAAACCTAAGGACGTAGATGAGCAGATAGTCTTCAACGCTATGGTCGCGGAAGAACATTGCCACATCGGCCTGAAAGGCAGCTGTGTCGAAGACAGGAGCGACAAAACCCTTCTCCTTGAGAATGTCTTGCGCTCGGATGATTTTTGACATGATTCTTATTTTTTACGGTTCTACTTAGGTTATTGCAAAGGTAGTAATATTTGCAATAACATTGTGTTTTGCCAAACCCGTTAACACTTATTTAACACGGGACGTTAAAGAAAAGACGTGTCTTGACAACATGTCGCGATGTCTGTAGAGGATTGATGTGAAGCCTTGACTACATCCAGGTGGAGCCAGTGAATTTCACTGGGGGAACCTGGATGTTTGACAGAGGGTTCACTAAAGGGGATTGCCCTGACACGTCTTGGGTTCGCGAAACCCACTCCCCTCTCACATAAGATGCCGCATAGCTGTAAGGGATTGATCTTGGTGACGACAGGATGACAGGATGACACGACGGGGGTTGATATGGCCCCGTCGTGTCATATCATGTCGTCAGGCATGTTAACGAAGATATGCTTGAAGGGAGATGCGCTGCGGTGCGCATGTGTGTGTGGTTTGGTTGCAGACACACCGAGAAGGGTGTGTCTTGTTTTTGGGCGGGAGCCAAGCAGGACGGCACATGGCTATAAAGGATTGATATTGCCTGTAAGGAACCAGAACAGGTTCCTTGCCCCTTCTTGACAGGGATGCCCTGTCAGGAAGGAGTAAGGACCCTTTTCTGGATGTCTTATAGGAAAATTAAACTGAGCTGCTTCGCTGCCCGTCTCCGTGTGCGCGGAGGATGAGAGAGGGGGTTAGATGTTGTCTACGAGAGCGTCGTAAGCAGCCCTGCGTGTGAGCATGGCGGCCTGAGCGCAACCGATAGGCAGATAACCCTCGATGATTTGTTCAGTGGCCAATCTGTTGGCCTTGACATTCTTGCCTTTGCCCCTTGCGATGCAGCCGTCTTTCTGCATCTTGTCGAAGCCGAGGCCACCAAGCTTCTTCTTGCCCGTCTGGACGGCGCGTAGGCAGTCGAGGACGAACGTGTTGAGGATGTTGACGTCTCTCTTGACGTTGACGATAGGCAAGACCTGTGTGGCCCACGAATGGGAGTTGAAACCTTTGTAAAGGTACTTGTTGACCGCGTTGACCGCGCGTTGAAGCGTGGTCTCGCGCCAGTTGACGGTTCTGCGCTCTATCTCCTTTTGGAACGTCTTGATGCGCGAAGGAGAGAGCGAGATGTCATGGCCCTTGACGGCGAAGCCGAGGAACTTGAACCAATGGTTGGAATCAAGATACTCGACCTTTTTGGGGTTGAGCTTCATGGACATCTTGTCGAGCTCCTGCTGCAAGACGGTCATGGCCTGAGCGTAATCGTCGCCGATGAAGAGCATGTCGTCAGAATAGCGTACATAATAGCCATTGAGAGAGGACAGCTTCTCGTCGATGTGATAGAGCAGCACGTCGGCGAGCCATGCAGCCACAGCACAGCCCTGCTTAAGGGACTGATAGCTGTTGCAGATGTTGCCGTCGGGGTCGAAGAACGTGTCGCAATGGTAATAGCTGCGAAGGAGAGCGATGAGCGCGGACTGGCCGTGTGTCTCTTCAACGCGGTCAAAGATTGCGTCGATGAAAGACAGCGGGACCGAGTCGAAATACTTAGACAAGTCGGACTTGAAGCCAATCGTCCTGCCTTCGGCAGCACACACCATGCGCGAAGCCTCCTGCACGACACGGCCACAGCCAATGCCTTTCTGATAAGACTTGCACGAGCTGTGAACCATGTCGGGCGCGATGTCGAACAAGAGGTCGTTGATGCTGCTCAGCAACACCCGGTCAACAGGCTCGTTGACATAGACGGTTCGGAAATCGCCATTGTCCTTAGGTATCAGAGCAGCATGGGGCGGCATGATTTTGTATTGTCCGTCCCTTATACGCTGATAGAGGAGAGCGCGTGCCTCGGGCGTTGTGAGCTGATAGAGCGTTGCTTTGTCGATGCCCTTGTTTACACCCTTGTCGATGGCCTGTTGCCACCGTTCGGGTTCAAAGAGCATCTTGAGGAGTTTGTCTTCTTTCATAATTCTTTTGTTTTAATGGTTTTGAGAAGGTCTGCCGTTGGAGGCAGACCCTGTTGGGAAGCGTGCGGCCACGGGCGTGGGCCTTGCTTTAAGAGATTGATACGAAAGCTTCAGTAGGGAAGATCGGGGAGTCAGGGAATACGCCCTGAGGACGCGATCTTGGCTCTTCTGAGCTTTGTGTTAAACAGAAGCCCGTCCACCACACGCTGTGCGGCTTGAAGAGGTGTTACTTTTGCTGTTTCTGCTGTTTCTGCACCTGCCATTCATGGATCTTGTCCTCGATGGAGATGCCAGCGTCGGCGATGAGCTGCTTCATGACACCCATCATGCGCCAGCCCTC
>ERZ1026856.1248-NODE-1248-length-13202-cov-5.001141_pt1 | contig 13202 bp, 16 predicted proteins | sample MGYA00380158_ERZ1026856 | MGnify/ENA primary metagenome ERZ1026856 (study PRJEB33269, sample SAMEA4719794) | human gut metagenome | biome: human-associated habitat; feature: organic feature; material: feces | place: Cameroon | collected 2013-10 ...
TTCCCATCACCCGCTCCATTAGTTGCTGCCGGGGTGGCGGAACTGGCAGACGCACGGGACTTAAAATCCCGCGGTTGGAAACAACCGTACCGGTTCGATTCCGGTCCTCGGCACCAAAAAAATAAAAAAACGCTTGACAACATCACTGAAAGATGTTAAACTAAATAAGTAACATGCGGTCGTGGCGAAATTGGCAGACGCGCTAGCTTCAGGCGCTAGTGATAGCAATATCATGGAGGTTCAAGGCCACTCGACCGCACCATTTTTATTTTCAAAATTAATACTTCAATTGAATATGCGGTTGTGGCGGAATTGGCAGACGCGCTACTTTGAGGGGGTAGTGTTCACAAGACGTATGGGTTCAAGTCCCATCAACCGCACCAGAAATTATCCGGACATTATGTCCGGTTTTTTTGTTGTATATTAAAAAATTGGCCTTTCCAATATTAGGAATAGGACAACTTTTTAATATAGATAATTCTTCAAATCTCTGTAAAAATTCTCGTGTACTCCTAGCATAATTAGCTTTAGAGTTACTGGATCAAAGCTGTAGGCAAGAAGGAACTGTTTGTTACTAACCTTGAATTTATAGACTCTAATACCTGCTAAATCCTGTTTCTTTTCAGTTCCTATTTCAGGGTTGGCCATAATGCTTTTTATTGCCATGTTAGTTGTTTTTAATTCCTGCCCATGAAGCTTTTTATATGCTCTTTTAAATAGAGGGGACTGTACTATTTCCATATCTATTCCTCTCTAAATTCAAAGGTTTCTGTAGGCAGCTCTTTGGCTAGTAACACATCCTTGATAAACTCGATAGGTAAATCTGGATTGGCAGCAGCGTTTTTCCCCAGCTTGGCCCAATAATTTAACTGCTGGCTGGCACTGCGTTGTTCTACTTTGCCAACTAGACAGGCCTGAGAATATAGGTCAGAGTCAATTCTTACACTTACTGTTGACATAGAGGACACCTCCTTATACTTCATTTTTATTATAGCATATTTTGTGGCATATTGCCACAAAGGTAGTATTTAGATTATTTTCATAAATCTGTGTCATACTACTAAATAGAAAATATATGTGATTGTCAAGCGAGGTAGTGGTATGGGCTTTATGGTTATAGTGGCAGCGGTGATTTTATTACTGCATATTGTGGGACATATATTGCAAAGGCAGATGTGGGGCGAGAAGTATGAAAGGCTGCAGCGATGGGGGCTGGTGCTGAATATAGCTTCTATTTTTGGTCTGGGGGTATGCTGGGGACGGAATTATACTGACCCAGTGGCTGAGCTGGTATTGCAGGCCATTGCCATTTGGCTGATGCTACAGATATTTTCCATAGGATTGCTGGCCATAGCCTTGCTGATAAGATATATTTATGGTCGTTGCCGGCAGGTGCCTGTGGATGAATCCCGTCGGAAATTTGCCAAGGGTGCCTTGGTACTACCCTGTATAGCAGCAGGAGCCAGCTTTTATGGTTCCTTGGTGGAAAGAAATGAAACGGTGCTTCGTTCCTATGATGTACCTATAGAGAAGCTGGGGGAAAAGCTGGATGGCTTTTCTATTGCCCAGCTTAGTGATATTCATTTGGGGCCTTTTTTTGATTTGGATATGCTGCAGGAGCTGTTGGAGCGTACAGCAAAGCAGCAGGTAGATGCTCTGGTTATAACTGGAGATTTGTTTGACAATGCTGGTACAACCATTAAAGCGGCTAAATTGGTGGATAGCTATGTGGAAAGATTTCCCTACGGTATCTATTATTGTCGGGGAAATCATGAGCATTTTCGGGGAATTGCCCTTTTGGAAACAGCCCTGGCTGAAACAAGAATACATAATCTGGTGAATAATCATGCCTTGGTTTTGCAGGGGGAGCGGCCACTGTATATTGCGGGGGTGGATTATCCTATGCAAAGGGAGCAGTTCCAGCTGCTGCAGGAGGCCTATACAGCCATGGCTATGGAGGATATTCCATCCAATGCTGTAAAAATACTGTTGGCCCATCATCCAGATTTTATTCAGACAGCAACGAAATATAATACAGATTTGGTGCTAAGCGGTCACACTCATGGGGGACAGCTGGGGTGCTTGGGAATTCCTTTGGCACCGCCAGTATTCAAATATATGCGGGGTTGGTATCATGAGGGAAATACAGCTCTCTATGTTCATTGTGGTAACGGAAGCTGGTTTCCTTTCCGTTTGGGCTGTCCGCCAGAAATCGCTGTTTTTCATCTAAAAAATAAGTAAACAAAAAACTCCAGTTTTTGCTGGAGTTTTTTGTTGCAAACATACAGTATAGTTAGTATAATAAGAATGGCACTATCATAACGGTAGGCGGTTAGCCCTCGTCAGAGGGACTGTGACCCTCTTTTATATAGAAATCCATTAGGAAATCTACAGGAGGGGAAGTGATGTCATGTCGATAGAGCAGTTTATCAGTGTATCTAGTCTGATAATTGCCTGTATAGCTTTAGGCTATACGATTGGCAAAGATATTAATAAACAGAAATAGCCGCCCACGTCTGGTAAACTAAGCGGCTATTTCTCGCTACAAATCGGGCTAACCGTCTATCGGTAGTGCCTTCTATTTTGCGATAATTTTATAGGAATTTCTTATACATATTGTACTATATTCTTTTCAGAAATTCAACTACTTTAGAAATAATGCTTGCAAAATAATGGGCTATATGATATTATGAAACAGACGTGTTAATTAGATCCAATATTAAGGCACAGGAAACCCCTGATGTGGCGACATCAGGGGTTTTCTATTCCCATTTTTTAGGGAGTGGGGCTTAGGATTCCAGGCCTTTTGACATGCGTTAAGAGGGGGAGTTGGGCTGAGGAGGATGAAAAAATTCTTAGTTGGGCTTGATTTTATGTGCAGATTGTGCTAAACTTAGCTTGTGTTGAAAGTGAATAGAGAAGTACATTGCAGAGGAAACAAGGCAACTCTTGGACTAAGGCTTCTTGGCATTCACCTTCAACAGATGAGGTTTATTTGTTTTATTGAAGGAGGATGTTTCTTTATGAAGAAGACTCTCGTATCCGCATTGACTACCGCTCTGGTAGTAGGCGCTGCTTCCACTACTTTTGCAGCTGCTAATCCTTTCGCTGATGTTCCTGCTGATCATTGGGCATATGATGCTGTTGCTCAGCTGGTACAGGATGGCGTTGTAAACGGCTATGCTGCTGATGGCACTTTCAAGGGTGACCAGAACATGAGCCGTTATGAGATGGCTCAGATTGTTGCAAAGGCTATGGCTAAGTCCGAGGCTGCTGACAACAACAACAAGGCTCTGATTGACAAACTGGCTGCTGAGTTCTCCGATGAGCTGGCTAACCTGGGCGTTCGCGTAGCTGACCTCGAGGCTAAGACTGACAATGTTAAGTGGGAAGGCCTGATCCGTTATGACTGGAAGAGCAACAACTTTGCTGCAAACCCTGGTCATGCGAAGACTAAGGATGGCGACAACACTGTAAAGCTGCGTTTTGAGCCTTCCATGGTTATCAACGAGAACTGGACTGGCCATGCTCGTATCGACTATGATGTTCAGAAGGATAACACTGGTGCTGCTACTACTGAGGTTCAGAAGATCTATGCAGAAGGTCAGTATGACAAGTTCAACGTTAAGTTGGGCCGCTTCGGTACTTTCTCCGATGCTTCTCATGGTCTGGTAATGGATGATCAGGTAACTGGTGCTGAGTTCGCTTATGCTCCTACTGAGAACTGGAAGTTTAAGGCAACTGCTGGTCGTACCGATGTTGTAAATGAGAAACTCGCTCATTCCATGGTTAATAGGGTAGAGACTAATTCTGCAAGCTATTGGGCTGTAGAGGCTGGTTATGCGCAGGGCAAGTGGGATGCTGGTGTAGGTTATCATACTGTACTTGCTACTAATACTGAGCAGAAGAAGAATGAGCATAATGGTTCCTATCATATCATCGACTTGGGTGTTGGCTATGCTTTCGACAAGAATGTAAAGCTGACTGGTGATTATGCTTGGGGTCCTTCTCAGGATCAGGATGACCGTGTATCCGACAATGCTTACAGCATTGAGCTGGACTACAAGGGTGCAAACGCAGCCGATCCAGGTTCTTGGGGTGCTTATGTAGCATACCGTCAGCTGGCTCCATTTGCTACCATTTCTTACACTTATGATTTCGGTAAAGGCAATGACGGCCTTGCAACTTTGAAGGGTTGGGAGATCGGTGCTAACTACACCTTCACCAAGAACATCATTGCAACTGCTAAGTACTTCAACGGCAAGGATGTTGCTGCTGCTGCAGGTAAGGATGACAAGGCTACTGGCGTATTCACCCGTGTTGACTTCTTGTTCTAATCTCCGGATTAGCAGGAATCTCGCCAAGGCGAAACAATTAAACAATTTAGAGCAGCTCTCCGGAGCTGCTCTTTTTGTATATAAGGATGTGCTTCTAATGACAAAGGAGGACAAATTGATTTTAGAGCCGACTAATGAACACAAAAAGATAAATGACCTTTTTGCAAACTTCGAAGGAGAGTATACGCCAGCTGAATTTGAATGGGGAGAGCCAGTAGGACATGAAAAATTATTTCATTTACAATTTCTTACAGATTTTATATAATTAAATCGGAGGAAGTAAAATGATAAGAAAGTTTTATCATGGAACAAATAATAAATCTGCTGATTCTATACTGAATAATGGTATTGATATAAATAAAGGAAGAAATGATGCTGATTTTGGGCTTGGATTTTATATGACAGAAGATTTCCGTCAAGCACAGTCATGGGCAAATAAATTATTTGGTGATGATGCAGCTGTTGTGTCCTTTTATGCTGATACATCCAAGTTGAAAGAAAAAATCTTTACAAGTAGTACTGATGAATGGAGAAATCATGTGTATAGCAACAGAATGAGAAAACAGGATTTGCTAGCTGATTACGATTGTATCAGTGGTCCTATGCTGGACGGAAAGTCTGTTGGCAGGATTATATACATGGCTAAGATACGCAGGATGTCTATAGATGATTTTTATGATGCAGTAGGCAAAAATGGCTTTGGACAGCAAACTGTATTCAAATCTTCTAGGGCAATTGCCTCGTTAAAGTTTGGCAGCAAGGAGGTTGATTAATGTGGTATTAGATAGATATGTAAACAAAATGAGTAATGAAAGATTTTATTATTGCTTTACAAAATTAGCATTAGTAAAAAAAGGATACCCTGGCCGAACTGCTGGAGAGATGATGAATAAAACGCAAATAATGAAGCGCGCAGGTGAAAATCCGGAAATATTCTACCATTATCCACCTGAGAAGTGGGCTGATATTGTTGAAAGCAATTATATCAGTGACTTTGCTAACAAGCAAATGGCAGTGTAGGTAAATATGAATACAAAGTAAAAAAATCGCCGTTCTGTTTTAGACAGTGCGGCGATTTTTTTAGATTGTGCCCAAAGAAAAAAGAGGCTTAAAATACAGCCTCTTAATAATGATTCTTGCATTGAATTATAAGAATTGTTTCACTGTCAAGTTGTTTGTATACCAGCCTGTTCTTTTGGTCAATTCGACGGCTCCAATATCCTGCTAGGTTTTCCTTTAATGCTTCTGGTTTGCCAATACCTGAAAACGGATTACGACATACATCCTTTAGAAGTTCATTTATGCGTTTAAGTGTCTTGCGGTCTTCAAGTTGCCATTGGCAGTATTCATGCCATGCGTTTTCATGCCAGAGAAGATTCATATTCAATCCTCCAGCAGTTCATGGGGAGCAAGTTTTGACCGACCAGATTCCACCTCAGCAATAATCTTGGTAAGATAATCCTGATTTGCCTTGGAGTAAAATGGATCGCCAACGTGAAACGGAATTGAGCGTTCACGCACAGCCTGTTTTAAAAAAATATTTACGGCAGTGGTGAGGTTCATGCCCAAATCGCTGAAAAGTGCCTGAGCTTGTTGTTTTAAATCTGAATCAATTTTGATGTTGGTACTAATAACAGCCATGATAAACACCTACCTTCAATATTAATTGTACAGATAAAATATATACGTTGTCAATATCTTGGAGTAGAAATATTTTCCTTAATACGAATTTCATTGGTTAGGAGATAATGCTCCTTTTCGGGAGCCTTGCCATTCACCAGATAATCAAAAACTACCTGCATGGCAATCTGTCCCTGTCGGCGGGGATGCTGATAGATGGTGGCCTGTATCATGCCCTGCTCCATCAGCTCTACAGTGGTAGGGAGATTATCAAAAACCACCACAGTCATAGCATGGGAAGGCTGGCAGGCCATAATAGCCCGGCAGGCACCATAGATACCGCCAGAGGTGGCGGCAAAGAGAGCGTTTATCTCTGGATGTTTTCTCAGCATAGCCAGATTCTTTTCATAGGAAAGAATCTCATCATCCTGATCCTCTACAATGCCTAGAATTTTGGCCTGTGCATTGTGGAGAAGGATATGACGGAAACCGTCCATTCTTTGCTGGTGTCCCAAAATCTGGAGAGAACCCAGGGTAATACCTACATTAAGCTGTCCCTTGTGAAGGAGCTGCAGCAAGGCTCCAGCGGTACAGCCCCCGTTAACATAATCTGTACCTACATAGCAATTGCGAGTGGAGTTCTCAATATCTGTGTTAATGGTGACCACAAATACCCCATTGTCTGTTAGAGCCTTGATAGCCTGACAGATGCATTCATCATTAATTGGCATAAGAATTACAGCGTTAACCTTGTCTTTTAGCTTCATAAGCTGATTGTATTGCACCTGGGCATTATAGCCCTTGGAGAGATACCACTGTACCTGCATACCGTACATGGCATAAGCGGAGGCTGATTTCTGCATGGCCTCCAGAACCACATCAAAAAAGCTGATGCCAATGGAGGGCATAACTACAGCCACAGTGGGCTTTAGCTTCCGGGCTGCCAGAGCCTTGCCAGCTGGATTGGGAGTATATTTCATTTCCTTGGCAACCTTTAGGATAAGAGCTTTTTTTTCGGATTTTACATTGCCACGATTGTTGAGAACCCTGTCTACCGTACCTCTGGATACACCGCATAAATCTGCAATTTCTTTGATAGTTACCACAAAATCACCGCCTAAGTTTAGGTATTCTTCTACCTGATTTTCATCAAAATTTATCTTACTGTTATTATACAATAAAACTGTGCTCGTGTACAGTTAATAAAAACCAAATAATTTAAAATTTTAGTAATTTCCCCTTGTCATACTTTAATGAAATAAAGTATAATAGTAGCTGTGAATATGAAGACACTAGAGGGAGTGTGCGAAGAATGAAGAAGATTTTTGCTCTGTGTATGATGCTGGTTTTGGCGGTAACAGCCCTAGCAGGCTGCGGCAGTAATTCTGCCCAGAAGGAAGAGTCCAAGAAGATTGTGGTAGGCTTGGATGACAGCTTTCCACCAATGGGTTTCAAGGACGAGAAGAATGAGATTGTAGGCTTTGATATTGATCTGGCTAAGGAAGTGGCCAAGCGTCTGGGCCGTGAGGTGGAGTTCAAGGCTATTGACTGGAATTCCAAGGAAGCTGAGCTGAAAAGCGGTCGTGTAGATATTCTGTGGAATGGTCTGGATATTACTGACAAGCGTAAGGAAAATATGCTGTTCAGTGAGCCATATATGGATAACCGCCAGATTGTGTTTGTAGCCAAGAATGGCAAGGTGGCTGTAGCTGGTGAGGCTGATTTAGCTGGTAAGACCATTGGTACCCAGAGTGGTGGTACCACTGAGGAGTATTTTGAGAACAAGCCAGAGCTGAAGGCATCCATGAAGGAAGTAAAATACTATCCTGATTATATCAATGCTTTCATGGATTTGGAGAATGGCCGTCTGGATGCAGTAGTGGGGGACGAGATTATCGGCCGCTACTATATCAGCAAGCATCCTGATGAAATTCAGGCTATTGATACTGTTATTGGCACTGTAAGCCAGTTTGGTATTGCTTTCCGCAAGGATGACCAGAAGCTGCGGGATGAGGTGCAGAAGGTATTTGATGAAATGAAGGCTGATGGTACTGTAGCCAAGATTTCTGAAAAGTGGTTTGCCAAGGATATTACCAAATAATTAATGAAAATTTGGGTAAAAGGCTCCTTAATTTTATTGAGGGGTCTTTTATTTTTGTGCGGTATGAAGTACAATAGAATCGACTGTGCTTTTGTTTTGAAAGGGTGTTTTTTGATTTATGGATAATCTGTTACATACAATTACCCTGATGCTGGAGGGAACCCAGGTTACACTGGAGATTTTTTGTATTACCTTGGTGCTTTCTCTGCCCATTGGCCTGTTGGCGGCATTGGGACGGATTTCCTCTTTGAAGCCTTTGCGGCTGTTAATGGAGTTTTATGTGTGGATTATGCGGGGTACACCGCTGATGCTGCAGCTTTTGTTTGTTTATTTTGCCCTGCCTATGGTGGGAATTATGCTGCCGGATATTGCAGCGGCTCTGTTGGCCTTTGTGCTGAACTATGCGGCTTATTTTGCAGAGATTTTCCGGGCTGGCATTCAGGCCATTGGCCGGGGCCAGTATGAGGCAGCCAAGACCTTGGGCATGACCTATCCTCAGACCATGCGCCGGATTATCATTCCTCAGATGATTCGCCACGTACTGCCGCCTATTAGCAACGAAACTATTAATCTGGTAAAGGATACCTCTCTGATTTATATTTTGGCCATGAATGACTTGCTGCGGGTGGCTCGTACCATTGTGCAGAGGGAGTTTGATATGACTCCTTTTGTAATTGCCGGTGTATTTTATCTGGTAATGACCTTTGTTCTTACCTGGGCGTTTAAGAAGCTGGAGGCACATTATGCAAAATATGACCAATAATATTATGTTAAAAATGACGGATATACATAAAAGCTTTGGGGAGCTGGAGGTGCTGAAGGGCATAGATGTTTCTGTAGCCAAGGGTGATGTACTGGCTATTATTGGTCCTTCTGGTTCTGGCAAAAGCACCATGCTGCGGTGTATCAATCGTCTGGAGGAGATTGACTCCGGCAAAATCGAGATTATGGGCCGTGCCTTGGCGGAAAACGGAGCTGATGGCAGGGCTGAATATGTGGATGAGGCCAAGTCTAGGGAGATTTTGGCTTGTACAGGCATGGTATTTCAGCAGTTTAATCTTTTTCCTCATATGACTGTTATGGAAAATCTGCTGGAGGCTCCTGTGCAGGTAAAAAAGCGTTCTGTGGAGGAGGTTCGTCCAGAGGCAGAGGAGCTTTTGCGGAAGGTTGGACTTTTTGACAAGCGGGATGCTTATCCCGGCAGATTGTCTGGCGGTCAGCAACAGCGAGTGGCTATTGCCAGAGCCTTGGCTATGAAGCCAGAGATTATGCTGTTCGATGAGCCTACCTCTGCCTTGGATCCGGAGCTGACTGGCGAGGTTTTGAAAACCATGCGGGAGCTGGCCCAGGAGCATATGACTATGGTGGTGGTAACTCACGAAATGGCCTTTGCCAGAGAGGCGGCCAGCCATGTTATGTTTATGGCTGATGGTGTGATTGTGGAGCAGGGCCAGCCAGAGGAGTTTTTTGCTCACCCTAAGCAGGAAAGAACCGTGGCATTTTTGCAGAATATGCTCTAAGCATATATGGAGGACAGAACTGTGGAATATGGCAAGGAAATAGATGGTAATAAAATATGGTCTGCTCTGGTAATGCTTCTGACAATGTGCCTGTTGCTGTGGGGACAGCAAGGTGCTGAGGCAGCGGGATTTGCCCAGCGGGCTGGCAGTATGTCGGAGATTACCGGCATTCGGGTAAGCACCGATGCAGACAAAACTCGTATTGTGGTGGATGGCACCAAGGAGACGGAGTACAAGGTTAGCGTTATTTCCAATCCCCAGAGGATTATCATTGATATTCAAAATGCCTGGGTTAGTCCCAATGTAAAGAAGTCTACTACCATTGACAGCCGTTTTGCCAAGGCGGTGCGGATTGCCCAGCATGACAGCTCTACAGTGCGGGTGGTGGTAGAAAGCTCTATGGGCAAAAACAATTACAAGGTATTTGCCCTAAAGGGTGGCACTACGGCCTATAGAGTGGTTATGGACTTTGGCAAAGTAGGAGGAGGCAGTAAGAACTCCGGCATAGACTTTAATCCACAGCCAAAGCCTGATACATCGGCTTCTAATAATACCAATAAGGGTGAAAAGGTGGAGACTCCCCCAAGCGTAACTACCCCAAGTGGCACTACAACGGAGCCTGTCTTTACCCCGGGGCTGAAGGGTAAAATCATTGCTCTGGATGCAGGTCATGGCGGTAGTGATACCGGCGCCATTGGGCCTACAGGAGTAACGGAAAAGGGAGTTACCCTGCGGGTGGCCAAGGCCTTGCAGAAGCTGCTGCAGGCAGAGGGGGCTACAGTGCTGATGACTAGAACCACGGATACGGAGGTATCTCCTAAGAAGGCCAATGCTTCTGATGTGGAGGAGCTGCAGGCTCGCTGTGATGTAGGTAATGATGGCAATGCAGACATCTTTATTTCCATGCATATGGATTCCTTTACCAACAGCACTCCTAGCGGCACAACAGGGTATTATTATACCAAGGGCTCCAAGGCTAGCCAGAGGCTGGCTCAGTATGTATCTGAGGGTGTGGTAACGGCTCTGGGTACTGGGAATAGGGGAACCAAGAGCTGTAATTTCTATGTTGTAAAGCATACGGATATGCCAGCTACCTTGGTGGAAATGGCCTTTATCTCCAATGACAAGGAAGAAAAGCTGATGAACTCTGAGGCGGGTATTAACCGGGCGGCAGAAGGCATTCTGAACGGCCTGCGTAGATTTTTTAGCTGATACTTTGGCTTAAACAGGATACAAAAATAGGAGCTGTAGACAAATAGCCTTGGGCTTTGTCACAGCTCCTTTTTGGTGGTTAAATTTAATTTTTAAACAATACGCTTAATGGTTTTGTGACCGGTGACGATTTCCTTACGGTGGCAATGTGGACATTCATTTTCAATAATGCCGGTATAGCCACAGACTGGATCTCTATCTACGGGATGGTTAATGGAGAAATAGCCCATATTGGCATCGTGCATAGCTCGTACCAATGTTTCAAAGGCTTTTACATTCTTGGATGGATCACCGTCCATTTCCACATAGGCAATATGGCCAGCGTTTTCCAGCTCATGATATGGGGCCTCAATGCGGATTTTATCCAAAGCTCGAATTGGATAGTAAACCGGCACATGGGAGCTGTTGGTGAGATAATCTCTATCCGTAACTCCAGGAATAATGCCGAACTTCTTCCGGTTAGCCCGCTGGAACTGGCCGGCAGTGGACTCGGCAGGGGTGCCAAAGGTACTCCAGTTAATGGATTCTGCATTGGTATATTCATCAGTTCTCTGACGGATATGTCCCACAATCTTCAAGCCTAGCTCCTGAGCAGCTTCGCTTTCGCCGTGATGCTTGCCAATGAGAGCCACCAGACACTCGGCCAAGCCACAGAAGCCAATGGAGAAGGAAGCGTGCTTTTTCAGCACTTCCTCTATGGTATCGGTAGCCTTTAGCTTGTCGCTGTCCATCCAGACACCTTGTCCCATGAGGAAGGGGTAGTTATAAACATGCTTTTCCTTGATGGTCTGGAAGCGGAACAGGAGATAGTCATGGCTAATCTGGATGTATTTATCCAGCAGCCGCCAGAACTTGTCCAGATTGCCCTTGGCCTCCAAAGCCAGCTTTGGCAGATTAATGGTGGTAAAGGAGAAATTACCACGGCTGCCAGCCTCGCTAGGGCCGTTGACATTGCCAATAACCCGGGTACGACAGCCCATAGTAGCCACATAGGAGTTATAGTTATCTGGCTGATAATACTGCAAATTATATGGAGCATCTATGTTGACAAAATTAGGGAACAATCTCTTGGCGCTTACCCGGCAGGCCTGCTGGAAAAGATCGTAGTTAGGATCGTCTGGGTTGTAATTGACTCCGGCTTTGAGCTGGAATACAGAAATAGGGAAAATAGCGGTTTCCCCGTTGCCCAGGCCGGCCTGAATAGCATTCAGTACCTCTCTAACAGCCAATCGTCCCTCAGCACTGGTGTCCATACCATAGTTAATAGAGCTGAAAGGAACCTGGGCACCAGCCCGGCTGTGGAGGGTATTGAAGTTGTGAATCAGGGCCTCCATAGCCTGATGGGTTTCCTCAGTGGTATCGGCACAGGCCAAATGATAGATGTTTACAGCATCCTGAGTCAAATCCCCTACAGAGGCCTCAGTAAGCTCCTCTGGCTTGGTGGCTTCCAGAGCCTGAAGAATCATTTCTACAGCTTCCAAAGGTGGCTGAGCATCTCCATCGGTAAAACGACAGCGGTTATAGTCCATATGGCTGCGGAACTTATCCCGGAAAGCCTTGGCATCTCCAGCTATCTCAGTGCCAAAGCGATAAACCATAGATTTGTAGGCTTCATCAGCTACTGCCTTGCAGAAGGTTTTGTGGACACCCTCAGCCATAGCAAAATCAAAGGCGTTAATGCTCTGACCGCCAAACATATCATTCTGATTGCTCTGAATGGCAATGCAGGCCAGAGAAGCATAGGCACGAATGGAATTTGGCTCCCGCAGGAAGCCATGACCTGTGGAGAAGCCACCGTGGAACAGCTTCAGCAAATCTATCTGACAGCAGTTCAAGGTAATCAAGGAGAAATCCTTATCATGGATATGAATGAAATTATTTTTGTCTGCCAGGGCAAATTCTTCTGGCAGCACATAGTTGTCAACAAAATGCTTGGCACCCTCGGCGCCCAGTTTCAGCATAATGCCCATAGAGGCGTCAGTGTTGATATTGGCGTTGTCCCGCTTCATATCGGAATCAATAGCATCGGCAAAGAAAATATCCTTGTAGCTCTTCATCAGGTTTTTCTGAGCTTCACGGCGCTCTGCATGGCGCTGGCGGTACATAATGTAGTGCTTGGCCACATCGAAGAAGCCCTGCTTCATCAGCACCTGCTCTACTACATCCTGTATTTCTTCTACGGTAATACTGCTAAGGTTGGCAATGGTATTCTCAACCTGGTTGGTAATACCTTCCTTTTCCTCATCAGTCATGCTGTCAGGTATTTCCTTGGCAGCCCCGGCAATGGCATTATAGATTTTGGAACGGTCATAGTCTACAGTAAGGCCAGACCTTTTAATAACGTTTTTTAGATTCAAGAATAAACCCCTCCTCCGTATAATGTCTGTCTCTTATACACATCTCCGAGCCCAC
>ERZ1026856.1249-NODE-1249-length-13200-cov-9.023659_pt1 | contig 13200 bp, 9 predicted proteins | sample MGYA00380158_ERZ1026856 | MGnify/ENA primary metagenome ERZ1026856 (study PRJEB33269, sample SAMEA4719794) | human gut metagenome | biome: human-associated habitat; feature: organic feature; material: feces | place: Cameroon | collected 2013-10 ...
TGTTGATATAAGCATCGGAGAGAGATGCGATCAAAGGATTCTGACTGCCACTCCTGAATCTTGTTATCGTTTTAACGCGTGGAGCGACGGTAACAGGAGTAACCCTCGTATCATCACGTTAACGCAGGATACAGCATTCACTGCATACTTCGACAGAGCCGTTTATACGCAAGCAATAAGCCATGCCATCTGCGAGGGAACGAGTTACACGAAGAACGGTTTCAACGTAAGTGAAGCAGGTACTTATACACAGAACTTGCAAACAGTCAATGGTTGCGACAGTATCGTTACACTGAACTTGACCATCAACCCTGTGGAAAGTACGACTTTGTCGGCAGCGATTTGCGAGGGAACGAGTTACACGGAGAACGGCTTCAACGTCAGCGAGGCAGGTACTTATACGCAGAACTTGCAAACCATCAACGGTTGCGACAGTATAGTAACACTGACTTTGACCGTCAACCCTACGTACAACATCACGATAGACGCAAGCATAAATGAGGGTGAGATGTATGCGGAGAACGGTTTCAGCGAAAGCGAAGCGGGAACATACGTTCATACACTTCAAAGCGAGTTCGGTTGCGACAGCGTGATAACGCTCAACCTGACGGTGAACTCGTCATTGAACGATGTCGTTGCGAACGCAGTCGAAGTTTCGTTGTATCCTAATCCTGCGAGGGCTTATACAATGTTGAAAGTCGAGGACTTGAAAGAGCAAACGATTGTGTATTTGTTCGACATTCAAGGACGCAAACTCAAAGAGTATGTCTTGAATGCAGCTCAACAGACTTTGCGAATAGATGCAAGCGACCTGCCGAAGGGTGTTTATACCATAATGGTCGGAAATGCAACGAGGAAGTTGATTGTGGAGTAATTCGTAGAAAGTTCCAACTATCACAATGCAAGGAAGCCGCAGGCATTATTGTCTGTGGCTTCTTTGTTTGCATAGCAATAACCATAAAAGACCATAAAACAAAAGAGGGAAGCACCATTACGATGCTTCCCTCTTAGGTAGCGGGGGCAGGACTCGAACCTACGACCTCCGGGTTATGAGCCCGACGAGCTACCTCTGCTCTACCCCGCACTCTTTCTTTTTGCTTTGCAAAGATACTACTATTTTCCGAATCTGCAAACTTTTCTTTCGATTTTTTGCTATTGCCGTAAGAATGAAGCCATTTCTTCTTGCAATTCTTTGGCTTTTCGAGCTGCAGTCTCTGCAAAACTCTCTTCTTTGTCGGCAAATATGATTCCTCTCGACGAATTTACCAATAAACCGCAGTCTTCCGTCAATCCGTATTTGCAGACCTGCGATAGGGAACCGCCCTGAGCCCCTATGCCGGGAACCAAAAGAAAATGTTCCGGTGCCAATTCCCTTATTCTTCCGAACATTTCGGCTTGTGTCGCTCCGCAAACGAACATAAGATTATCTTTTGTAGCCCATTGTTGCGACTTTATCAAGACACGTTCGAAGAGTTTTAAATCCTCTTTGTCCGTTATGAACTGAAAATCCTCTGCTCCCTTATTCGATGTCAGTGCAAGCAAAATCACCCACTTGTTTTCGTAAACAGTGAATGGTTTTACGGAGTCTTCTCCCATGTAAGGGGCTATTGTCATGGAATCGAAGCCGAAATCGCTTTCGGGAGACAGGAATGCCTTTGCATATTGCTGCGATGTGTTTCCTATGTCTCCTCGTTTCGCATCGGCTATGGTGAAGCATTCTTTGTCGAAACGGCGGAGGTAATCCATCGTTTTCTTCAAACTGATCAAGCCCTTTATGCCTTGCGATTCATAAAACGCCAAATTGGGCTTGTATGCCACCGTATATGGCAGGGTGGAGTCTATTATCGCTTTGTTGAATTCGAATACAGGGTCTTCTTTGTCTGCCAAGCATTCCGGCAACTTGCTTATATCGCTATCCAATCCTACGCAAAGGAAACTTTTCTTGCGTTTTATCAATTCAATAAGTTCCTGTCTGTTCATGATTTCGGTCTTTTGTAACGGTTTGCAAAGGTAGCAAAATATTCAAAGCCTGTTATGCGTTCACAGAGAAAAAGTCCGAGATATGAAAAGCATGAATAAGGAAGACAAAACGGCAAAAGCGAAGCAACTGCATTCGCAAGGATTCAATTGTTCGCAATCCGTGGTGATGACTTTTGCGGAAGAATCGGGAATAAATCCCGATATGGCGGAGCGAATGTCCGCAGCTTTGGGCGGAGGGGTTGCAAAAATGGGTGAGATATGCGGTTGCGTAAGTGCAATGGCTGTTTTGAGCGGGTTCGTAAAAGAGAACCAAACCATAGAAGGTAAGGTCGATAAGATGAAAGCCATGGCATGGACAAAAGATTTGGCAGAGAAATTCCGCAACGAATGCGGCGATATTGTATGCAGACAGTTGAAAGCACCGGAGGCAATCACCGGCAGACAGCCCAAGCCTTGCAGGGAATTGGTAGGCATTGCGGCAAGATTGGTAGCGGAAAAACTAAATGCGGAAGACTGATACACTGCAACCGATTACTATTTTGTAGGATTTTTATTTGTATTCGAGGCATTGTCATATCATGTCGGTTCGATTATTTCTTGTAATAACCGCCCTTTTCTATTTCTTCCCTCACACAATCAGGCAGTAAATATCTCACAGATTTGCCTTTTCTGATGTTTTCCCTAATCATAGAAGAAGAAATATCCATTTGCGGAGCATCGATCATGCTCACATTTTCATGTTCCAGAAATTCGGAATAACCGTAGTTCGGTCGCGGATATACCAACACCTTATAATATTGCAGTATCACCTGATGGTTCTTCCATTTGCCGAAAGTCTCTATGTTATCCTGCCCCATTATGATGGTAAATTCCCTGTTTGGATATTTCTCTCCAAGATACGCCAGAGTATTCACCGTATATGAAGGGACCGGCAGGTAAAATTCGATATCGCAAGCTCCGAGCAAAGGATTATCCTCTATTGCCATTTGCACCAATGCAAACCTTTTTCTGTCGTCGAGCAAATTCTTACGTTCCTTCAAAGGGTTTTGTTTGCTGACGACGAACCAGACCTGTTCCAAATCCGAATATTGGGCTATGTGATTGGCAAGAATCAAATGCCCGTGGTGAATCGGATTGAAACTACCGAAGTATAATCCCGTTTTTTTCTTTTCCTGTTTGAGTTGCATATCGAAAAATTGCTTCTTAATCCCATGATGCGGCAAAGATACCAGTAAAGCATGCTTCAAGACTGCTTTTTCAAACGGCGTTCCACTGCGGCATGAAAATATTTCTTAGCTTTGCACACTTGAAACAAAGAAGACATGAAGAGAACGGCATTTTTGGCATTTTTATTTCTTGCAAGCGGTTTGTTCGCTCAAAACATCACTATCAACGGAACAGGCAAAAACATCAACGGTCAACATATTCGTTTATTCGTATCGGAGGATAATTTTTCCGGATTGGAAGTACAGAAAGGCGATGTACGATTGTCGGACAATGAAAACGAATTTCAATTTGCTTTCACGGCAGACGGGGCGAACATAGTAACATTAAAGATAAATGCTTTCGAATACAGCTTCATCGCCAGACCCGGAAACATATACAATCTCGGCATAGACTCCATAAATTACGCCATTGCGGATTCCGTAAACGTGCTTCTCCACAAATACATCATGCCTATACGCATAACCAACCTTGCAGAAAACGATATAAACGTCAAGATGTCGGAGTTCGATGGTAAGATGGAAGATTTCATCGCCTTGCATGGCAGGGAATTATTGGTGAATAAGGATTCTCTTGCGATGAAAGGTCTCTATGATTTGGCGAACGGATTTTTGAAAAACGAAGATTCGACATCTTATTTCGCCATATATGTAAAATATGAGTTGGGGAAATTGGAATACGTTTTAAGGTTGAAAGGAAGGAAGAAGCAACGCCTCGAATTGTTCGGGGATAAGCCGATACAATATTACAATCTTGGTTACACCGACTGCTTCAATCATATCTTCGGACACTATTTTTCTCATGGCAACAAGTACATTTCCCAAGACGAATTGGAGTTCTGGCTCTCGAACAACAACTATGACGACCTCACGGACGCACTCGGCAAAGATGAAGTCTTGAAGAACGAAGTCTTTCGGGAACTTGTGCTGATTAAAGGCATGAAAGATGCTTTCTCGGACGGGCTTTATGATGGTCAGGACATAATAAAAATGTTGGAAAAGGTCGCTTCACGAACCAAGTTCGAGGAACACAGGAAAATTGCACTCAACACAGTGGAATACCTTGTGAGAACGTCTCGCAAAGGTTTGCAATCAAAAGATTTCGCCTTGACAAACCTGAACGGAGAGAAACAAAGCCTGCAACAGTACCTCGGAAAGCCGCTCGTATTGAACTTCGTGAAACTCGATGATGTTACTTCAAAGAGAGAATTGGAGGTCGTGAATTTCATGTACGACGGAATCAAGGACGAATGCGAGGTTCTGACGATATGTTGCGACAAAAACCTCGATGCAATGTACAACTTCCTTCAAAACAATAAGACAGGTAACAAATACAAATGGAAATTCGCCTACTTCGATGCCAATTACGATTTGTTGGAATATTATCAGGTGAAGGCCTTTCCCATTTTCATTCTTATATCTCCCGACGGAAAAGTTGAAGAAAACCCGATGAAAGAACCGAGTGAGGGAAGCCTTATGAGGTTTATGCCGAAGGAAAAGCAAAAATAAGATTTGGTATTGCACCAACCCGACAAAACAAATATATCTTCCTCAATAAGCATATAATTACGCCTCTTTTCATACATATATCGGCTTATTCGCAAAATAGAACAAATCAGGCTGTTGCCGAATCGCCGTTTCAGCAAAATGAAACGGCGGAATAAAAAGTCGAAACGCCGCTCTACGAGAATAGAACGGCGTTTGGTTGTGAGTGAAACACAACATATTCTTACTTAACAATCAATTTCTTGTTTGCGACGCCTGCATTGGTTTTGATTTTGAAGATATACGTTCCGGGCGGATATGCGGATAAATCCATGTATCGCTCGTACGCATTCACTTTTTCCTCGAATATCTTTCTGCCATTCATATCGAATACCTCCAACAGCTCGATTTTGTAACGGCTTATCACTTTGCAGAAATCGGAAGCGGGATTCGGGATTATGTTGCAGTGTTGCGACACATCGACCTTTGCCAACGATGAATTATTCTTAGGCACGAGAATGATTGGATAGAACCCTATCTGTTTCTTGTAATAGAACTTATATACCGAATCGGTCTCGAAGTTCACCCAATCTGCCGAATCATACATTCTGTACAAAGGCGGCAGATACTCATAGCAACCTTTGTCCTCGTATTTGCAGGTACCCCTTTTCTGCGATGGGTCTCCGCCGATGAAAGACATGGTGTGATCAAACTGATAAGGTTTGTTTCCCCAACCGCCATCGTAAGTAGTATGATTCTTATCGTAAGCCAATGAGAATCGATTGAGCGAATGTCCGTTTCTGAAGAAATAATACTCCAAAGGAGAAGCCGTCTCGGTATGATAATGATACATTACATAAAGAATGGGAGCATAATCCAAAAGATTACCTGTGCCATCATAGATAACGAAGTACGGTATCCTCGACATAGGAGGACGATCACCGAAAATCTTTGCTGCCACTCCTATGATAATGGCGTTGGTATCCAAATCCGGAAGATAATACGGTTGAGCGAAAGACCTTATGCCCGGCAGACTTTGATGCCCTACAACCTTCGCAAAGTGATACACAATAGGGATAGTATCCATGTGGCACATCGTTCTCAAATCTAATAATCTCATAAAGTCATGATAAGACGGATAAAAGGTTGAATCATCTCTGTTGTCGTAATATTGGCTTCTTGCTATCGAATCAAAGAACATCGGACATTCCAATATTGTTGACGGGAAGTAAATCACCGTATCGTATTCCTGTTGTTCATCTAAATCCTGTGCCGATGAACATATTCCTAACATCATGCAAATGATGAGTATTGCTGTTTTCTTCATTTCTTTCTTCGTTTTTGTTGATTACTTTATTTCTTGCGGCGGTTCGTAAATCATATCCTCTTTCTTGTTTGTGCAGACTCTGTTTATCTCTCCTTCGTCTCTGAGCAGGGGTGCGAAGTTCTGCATATCCGCATTTGCAGGCAGGTCTCTCACTTTTACCCGCATGTTCATGCCTGTTCCTGTCATGTAGATAAATCTGCAATGTACCATCATGGAGTCATTGAAAAATGCCGGTTCGTAGTCCTGAATAATCCTCCGTTCGGTGATGCTGTTGCAGGCATTGCCCGAGAAGAAGCCGAACGTCTTCTTTTCGGTAAGGGTCAAGTCGTCAATGCTGCCGACGATTGTGAGATAGTCTTTATTGTGCTTCGAAATGGAAGAAGTAAAGCTGTCTCCGTTTCTTCCGAAAGCACTTGCCGGCAAGTCCAAAACCTTAGCATTGTAAGGCATCAGAGTGTTGGTATTCATACTCATGTACCAAAGGGTGGGATAATAGTATCCTTTTTCTCCGTCTTCCTTCAATACAAGGAGGACATTCTGCTCCTTGATGTATTCCATATCCCATACGTGTGGTTTATTCGGGCAACCGGCATCCATATAGTGAGCAATGCTTGCATAATATGGGTTTGTGTCGAGGTTTATCTTATATAGGGCATTACCTTTGCCGGTATCGTTATACGCATTATAACAAAGGGCTATGTCATTGCCTCCGACACATGTTACTTTCAGCAAATCATATACATCGGCTGCCGAAAAAACGGAGCCTGTCATCAAATTACTTATATGATTTGCAAAGTTGTTCTTATCTATGCGGTAAATGAGGAATTTGTTCTTCGGCGGACAATGATTATCCTCTTCATAATAAGAAACGATAAGGCAGATATAATCTCTTGTCATGCACATATCCCGTGCGATTTCAAACCCTCGTCTGTGGTTAAGTCTCCAAATGTCGTATCTGTGGCTTGTGCCGGTTGCTTCTCTCTTTATCCTGAGAGCGGCAAAGCAATCCCAATGCCATAAGGTGTCGTTTCGCCAACCCATTCCCAAATCGTCGTACATACTGTTCGGGGATACGGTACTGCCTTCTCCTTCCACCATTCTGTATGGGTAAGTGAGGTCGGGCGGGGGCAATGTGGGGCCGATTATGGTGCTGTCGAACTCATGTAGCGGTTCGGGAACATACTTCACTTCTGCATAATACTGTGAAGCCATTGCGGCTACGATGCTTTCACTTGTCGAATCGTTATAGGCTATGACTCTTTGAACATTGGTAAGCGAAGGTATGTCCGTATAGGTGCATTGAACTTGCGGAGTAAAGAACAAATCGGGTACGGAGATGTAGCCAATGAAGCCTTTGCTCAAAGTGTCGCCGGGTACATAATGGCGTCCGCCGAAATAGATGGTGTCTTTCAGCAGGTCGAAGTCGTTTATCAAGTACTCCGTCGGCATATCGGCATACTTCATTATTTGTTGCTCTTTGTCGAGTAGGACAAAGCGGCAACCGCCTGTGTTCAAACGAGTCAGAATGACCGATTGCTTGGAATTGTTCTGCACGACTTTCTGACCATACTCCGAATTGGTGGCATCGGAGTGCGGAGTACTCAGAAAATAATTGTTGTTTTCCGCACCGGCTGAGGACAACACTTGCGACAAGCCCTTGTCAGACATCAGCAGAGCGGAAGCAATAAATGCAACTACCGACAACTGCCGAAGAAAATGTGGTTTTCTACTCATGATACTTTCTTTTAGGGTTAAAAAATAAGCCGTCTTGCATAAAGGACAACCGTTCGGTGCAAAAAGTAAACAAAGAGAGGGAAATATTTTTCACCATCAATGCTTTGTTATCTCGTTATCAGTAAATTAAATTTTAATCGAGAAGACACAAAATACCATACCGACAATACGAAATGCCTCTTTCCGCAATTCGTACGCCGTCAAACACTTACCGAATCGCCGTTTCATTTTGCTGAAACGCCGAAAGATTTTCTCCAATCGCCGTTCTACGAAAACAGAACGGCGGAGTATGCTGTGCCTATTGCCGAGAGATTGCATGCAATGCCTTTGTGCTGAAAATTTTCGTACCTTTGCGAACTGAAAACAAGACGGAATTATGTTGGAGAAATTGGAGGCGATAAACGAGAAGTTCATCGAAATAGAACGGCAAATGAATGACCCCGAGGTGATGAACGATATGAAGCATTATGTAAAGTTGAGCAAGGATTATAAGGACTTGCAACCCGTAATAAATGCTTATAAGGAGTACAAGAATGTTTTGAAGAACATAGAGAATGCCAAGGAGGTGTTGAATACCGAGAAGGACGAAGATTTCAGAGAGCTTGCGAAACAGGAGTTGGCAGAGTTGAATCCGAAGAAAGAGAAGATGGAAGAGGATATTCGTCTTATGCTTATTCCGTCCGACCCTCAGGACGGCAAGAACGCGGTTTTTGAAATCCGTGCCGGTACGGGAGGAGATGAGGCAAGCATTTTTGCCGGCGACCTTTACAGAATGTACACCAAGTTTTTCGAGAAGAAGGGATGGAAAGCCGAGATTGTCGATTATACGGAAGGCACGGTCGGCGGTTATAAGGAGATTGTGATGAATGTATCGGGAGAAGGTGTTTACGGACAGATGAAATATGAATCCGGAGTGCATAGAGTGCAACGCGTTCCGCAGACAGAAACACAGGGAAGAGTGCATACATCGGCTGCTTCGGTTGTTGTTTTGCCGGAGGCGGAGGAATTCGATGTGGATTTGAAGATGAGCGACATCAGAAAAGATACATTTTGTTCTTCGGGACCGGGCGGTCAATCCGTAAACACGACTTATTCGGCTATCCGTTTGACACACATTCCCACAGGTATAGTTGTTTCATGTCAGGATCAGAAGTCGCAAATAAAGAACTTCGATAAAGCGTTGACGGTTTTGAGGACACGGCTGTTCGAGTTGGAATACAATAAATATTTGAATGAAATAGCTTCCAAAAGAAAGACAATGGTTTCCACGGGAGACCGTTCCGCAAAGATACGAACCTACAACTATCCGCAATCGAGGGTTACCGACCATAGAATAAACTGGTCCATGCATAACCTTCCTGTCTTTATGGACGGTGAAATACAAGAACTCTTGGACGCATTGCAACTTGCAGAGAATGCGGAGAGGTTGAAAGAAGCCGTAAGTTGAAAAAACTATTGCAAGATTTGACTTGCAACAACAAATAACGGAACTTGCAAAATAACAAGCGTGAACCCTGCGTTTTTACGCTTGTTATTTGTATATAATATCGTTGTGATGAAGAGAGTTTCTTTTGTTCTTTTGTTCTTTTGCCTGTCTTTTGCAGCCAAATCGCAATATACCGCATCTTCGCTCGGACAATGGAGGGATCATTTGTCGTATTATCGTACTCATGCGGTGTTTTCCACAGGCAATTCTGTTTTGGTCGCTGCCGAATCGTCCTTGTTTTACCTTAATAAGTACACAAAGGAAACGGAACGTTTCTCAAAGGTGAACGGGCTGTCCGATGCAGGAGTGGGCGTTACGGGATACGACCCGCAGACCAAGGCTACGGTGATTACTTACGACAATTCCAATATCGATATTCTGCAAAACGGAAAAGTATATAATATCTCCGACATAAAAGTCCGCAGCATAGAGGGAAGCAAATCCATAAACAGCATATACTTCCATAATTCCAAGGCATACCTTGCCTGCGGCTTCGGGATAGTCGTGCTGGATTTGGACAGGAAAGAGATATATGACACTTATTATGTAGGCAAAAACAATGCCAAGATAGCGGTTAACAATATCGTGATAAACGATACCGCCATATTTGCGGGAACGGTGGAGGGCTTGCTCTATGCTCCGAAGAACAGTCCCGCTTTGGGAGCAAGCGAAACATGGAAGAAGTTCCAAAGCATAGGCAATACGGGAAAGGCTGATTACAACATAAATTTCCTGCTTCAACCGAACAAAAGGCAACTTCTCGTAGGCGTTGCAATGGAAAACTCCACCAACAGCACGGTATATCTTTTCGATGGTCGGAATTGGACGACGGCTTTCGATGACGAGTACATTGCAAATCTGCGATTGTGCGACACGACTCTTATTCTTACGGCTTACAGAAGTGTAAACCTTTATTCCGTCAACGATATCGCTCATAAGAAGGAATATTTCCATATAAGCGACGAATGGAATCCTCTGCATGATGTAACACTCGACATAAACGACATAACCATAGACGGAAATGACCTGTGGTTGGCTCATGATTATCGCGGATTACTGCATTATGCGAACTTCAAACAGGGTTCGCAAACCGTGGAAGGGTATTTCCCGAATGGTCCGTTGAGTAATGACATCTTTTCTTTGACCGTGTCCGATGAAGGAAAGGTTTATGCCGCACCGGGAGGCAGGACAATACAGAATGCACCTCGCGGTCTTACGGGCAATGTTTGTTCTTTCGACGGCAGTTATTGGTGGGGGCTGGACAGGTCTCCTGCTCTCGATACGATAAAAGACATATTGAACGTAACCATAGACCCACGCAATCCCAACCATATAATGGCATCATCATGGTGGAGTGGCGTAGTTGAAATATTGGATAACAAGGTAATCAACCTTTATACCGAGGCAAACACCGATGGCAAACTCGTGCCTCACCCTTATTGTTTCAGAATTGCACGAGTGGAATACGACGAATCGGGAAACCTGCTTATAGCAAATTCCATGGTTCAGAACGGCTTTTGCTACCTTACTTACAATAACGTATGGGGCAATTTCGATACCTATTCTTTCATAGGAATGGACGAAATACTCGGCATGACGTTGGATAAAACGGCTCATTACAAGCTCCTTTGGACATCGGGAAATAAGATTTTGGTATTGGATAACGATGGAAACAAAATCCTGCTCGACCCGAATAATGGTTCGAAAGACCTGACCACGAAAGTAAATTGCATAACGCAGGACATGGACGGAGAAATGTGGATAGGCACGGACAAGGGCATAAAGGTTGCGTACAATATCGCCGATGTGTTTGACAGCGATGACGGAGTGCATTCCAATACCGAGTGTCAGAACATAATCTATCAGGAAAACGGCATAGCACAATACCTTTTGAATTTCGAGAATATAACCTGTATAATGATTGATGGAGGAAACCGTAAATGGGTAGGCACCGAAAGAAACGGTATTTACGTCCTTTCGTCTTCCGGAAACGAGCAAATACATCATTTCACGGCAGAGAACAGTCCCTTGATTTCCAACAGGGTTATCTGCATGGCTCAAAACGGAATAACAGGCGAAGTTTTCATAGGCACGGACAGGGGAATAGTTTCCTATAAGGCAGAATCCACCAAGGGAGCGGAAGAAGCAGGCAAGCTGACTGCTTATCCCAATCCTTTAAGACCGGAACATAGCGGAAAGATTGCCATCAAAGGATTCGTCGCAGACTCTGACGTCAGAATAACAGATGTTTCGGGAAAGACCGTCGCTCACATCAAATCCATAGGAGGACAAGCCGTTTGGGACGGGAAAAACTTCAAAGGCGAAGATGTGGCAAGCGGGGTTTACCTTATCTTTTCCTCTGCCGAGGAAGGAGCCAAAACCGCAACCGGCAAGGTGCTTATAATACGCTGATTCATGATTTCAATAACCGAAGCACTTATCCTCAGCACCATACCATATAACGATACAAGCCTGATAGTAAAAGCCTACACAAAGGACTTCGGATTGCAAACCTACATATTGCGTTCTGCCCGTAAGGTCGGAGGAAGAACGAAGGTGCAACACTTTCAACCTTTAAGAATATTGCAATTAGAGACAAATTCAACGCCGAAAGCAAAGTTGCACAACATCAAATCATCTTCTCTCATCGCAGGTTGCGAACAAACAAGCAGCCATATAGTCAAGACAAGTCTTGCAATATTCATGGCGGAGGTGCTGAATTTATCTCTCAAAGAGAACACACCCAATGAGGATTTATACTTTTTCCTGAAAGAACAAGTCATCTCCTTGGAAAAAGCCTCGGAAGCAAGTCTTCCGGAATTTCATCTGCACTTTCTGATAGACCTTTCAACCAAACTCGGTTTCAGACCATACGATAATTACAACGAAGGAACACCTTTTTTCGACCTTATTTCCGGCAAATTCACAATTTCCACGCAGGACAAAGATGTTCTTTCATTGCAATCCTCGCTTTCCTTTCACAATCTTCTTCTTGCAAACACAAAAACTCCACACCCGAAAAGCACCGCAACAAAACATGAACGCAGAGAATTAGCTGACAATCTCGCAAAGTTTTATTCCATACACATAACATCCGGAAAAATGATTCGCTCACACGAAATCCTCGGTGTAGTGCTTTCATGAGCGGAGGCTCTTCGGAAAATCATTGTATATAAGGGCTGCAAAACTTACTTCAACAACGGACTTATAATCTCTGTGAAGCGTTCGCTGCGTTTATGTTCCGTCTATACTAAGCATTAACGCCGCTTCCATGATTTCTTCATTGCCTTTACGTTCCAATTCCCTCCAATCCTTTCCAATGTTGAAAGAAATGAAGAGATTGCACAAGTGTTGAAAATCTTCCAACCTTGTAATCATCGTAAAGTTACGATAATTTCCGAAAGTCGATTGTGCTTTCGAGATAAAATGCAATGAACATCTTATTTTTGAACACCGGTTTAATGGCAAAAAGAGTAAAGAGTGTGTAGAGATATTCTTCAAACACGGGATAATACGGATTGAAAGAATAATCTATATATTTTACTCTTTCTACTCTTCTTACCCTCTATATGTTCTTTTCTCCCTTATCATTCTTTCCTTTTTCGGCACACTATTTCGCTTTTTACATTTTTTACCATTTGAGGATTTTTGCGGAGGTTGTGATTAACGATTTTCAATCCTTTTAACTTCATGGCTCGCGAATTTTCCGCCGGAAGGAATTTACTCGAAATTTTTCGAGTATTCAAGAGTTAAGCAAAAGATTGTATTTCAACACCTTGCAAACATATCGAAAACCGACTGAAAAAAGACGGCGTTTTTACGGTCGAAAAACGCCGTCTTTTTCTAAGAAAACGAAGAGTTAGCAGTGCTAAAACGAAGTCTTTCGAGTCAAAAGACTTCGTTTTCTTGCGAAAAAACGCCGTTTTTTCATTCGAGGCAATCTTCTTATCATTTTGAAAGTGCCG
>ERZ1026856.1250-NODE-1250-length-13199-cov-4.624011_pt1 | contig 13199 bp, 13 predicted proteins | sample MGYA00380158_ERZ1026856 | MGnify/ENA primary metagenome ERZ1026856 (study PRJEB33269, sample SAMEA4719794) | human gut metagenome | biome: human-associated habitat; feature: organic feature; material: feces | place: Cameroon | collected 2013-10 ...
TTTTGTTTTTTTCCATATTAAATCTGAAATCTAATCATAAAAGGAGGCATTTACAATGAACAAAACATTAGTAAAAACTTTAAAAAATAAATGCGTTTACGTTGATATAGATGGAACATTAGCGGAATATCGTTTTAATAATCATGTGAGTGCAAAAGACGGGACTAATAATGGACAAACTATGGAAGAAATAGAAAGTGACCATGTTTTTCTACATAGTAAACCATTAAAAACAGTAATCAAAACGCTTAAAAGAGCGAAAATGCGTGGAGTTTGGATATGTGGCGCTATTATATCACCTGTAGAGTTGCTTGATAAGACTGTATGGCTTGAGAAAAACTGTAAAGGTATTAAGTTTAGTGGCATGTTTTGGTTTGTAACAGAAGAGTATTGGGATAAATTCCTTGAGTATTTTGACCATTATAATAGTGTCATGTACAAGGTTGCTGATAATGATGCTTATATTGAAACTAAATATGGAACCATTGTAAAAGGTTCTAAAACTTGCATTTGGGATTGGATTGAATCTCATAATTTCGTAACGTTAGAAAAATGCGTATTTATTGATGATGTATTACATTATTTAAAATATGCAGAAGAACGTGGCGTTACTGCATATCATATTAGCAGTTTTTTCATTGAATGAAATATAAGAACATCACTCTCTCGTCATACACTGCGGGATGAATTTCCACAGCTATCCGGGATGTCTTCCCTGTGGATCCGTCCCTATTTTGTCAGTACGGCAGGGAATGTCAATGCAAAAACGCTCCCACGGTTTTAACCGTGGGAGTTATCAAAAAAGGGTTTGAGCAAAGTAAAGCATTGCATAATGCGAAAGCCTCTATTTTCGGATGATTAAATCTTTCATATTTGATATGAAATTTAAAATTAGGATAGGAGAAAGCCAATACATGACTTTCGAATATCCTTTTTTATTGCAAAAAAGGAGGAAAATACAATGACAATGACGATCAAGAATGGCAAAAACTTTGATGAATTGTTACAGACACTTGGGAACAGAAAATTAATGGAGCAGTCTGTAAATGATGCCCCGGATACTTTAACCGTTGATTTTCATGCACAGAAGATCGTGCGCTGGAAGATTACATCACCTACAAAGGCAAACAATCACACCCTGATCAAGAGGGGAACCCGATTTGATTATCTGAGCCAGATGATCGAAACACTGAATAAGGAAGCTGATCTGTTTGAACCGGATCAGTTCTGTTCCGTACTTTGTTTTCTGGATGAAAAGAAGATGAAATCAGGATATAAGTCCAGATGGTTTCGTATCGATCCAGGAGTGCCTTACGAGATCACTTCAAAGGGCCAGCCAAAGTTCAACATTGAGTCATTTCAGCTGAATGAAAGAGAGCGGGAAAAGATGATGGAAACGAAGCTTGCTTTTTATCACAATGGGGAAATATATCCCATTTTAAAAGAGGCAATCCCAAGCATTGGATCTTTGCTTGATTGTACAGCTGCATTTAAAGACATGGACGAACATCAGCTTGGCAGTGCGATCCTGATTTCAGAAAAACTTGCCAAAAAGAAGAAAGGAATCCGTTTACTGTACCGTGAACATACAGGAAAAATGAAACCTGTAGTATCTATCTGCGGTTCCAAATTTAATCATTTGGACCTGAAAGAGATCTTTTCTAGGATCTACGACCTTGTCTCAAAAGAACACATCTACAAAGTAGATAAATGGTTCCTGTATGATGACAGTGTTCAGGTTTATCTGGAGTATCTGGATGAAACAGAACATGTTGGGATCATCATTTCCGCAGGAGATCTTCCGGGAAATGGCGTATCGATCACTTCCTATGCCAAGGTCAATGAATGTTATATCCCACTGAAGTGGAATGTGAAACGTCATAACGGCATGTTCCCTGAAAAGAACTACGAATTGCTGATGACAGGCATCGAGTCCTCGCTTCGGACTTATTTAAAGGATGTAGAACGTTTGAAAGAAGAAAGTGTAGCATACACGGAGGATCTTCTTACTGATGTATATGCAGCCCTTGGGAAGAAAAGGAGTGCAGCTCTTGAGCTTTCCTATCAGGATGGCAGCAAATACCCAGCCTATGATCTTTTTGTTGGGTTGGTAAAAGAAACATACACAAATCTCCCGGAAAAACAGGCTGGAATGCTTCGTAAAGCATACGCCGGTCTTTACCGTGGAATTGTGAGAAAGGTGGAAGACTAATGGGATGGAGAAACATTCAGAAACACAAAGAGGAAATCGTACCGATGCTGAAAAACGCCAGGACGATCATCCTTTACGACACCGAAACAACAGGTATTGGGACAGATGCGAAGATCATTGAATTTGCGGCTGTAAAATACCTCCTCAGGGAAAGCGGGATGAGAGAGATTGATAAGTTGAATCTTTATATCAACCCGGAAATGCCCCTTCCGAAAAAGATCATTGAGATCACCGGAATAACGGATAAGATCCTTGAAGGAGCAAGACCGGAATCCGTAGAAGCCGAAGAAATCTTCAATTTCATGTCTGGTGGCGATATCTGGGCTGCTTATAACTGCAAGTTCGATAACCGTATGCTCGCTCAGATGAGTGAGCGTACCGGCATCGACTATACTGAAAAGTATACAATCGATGTACTGGAGATGGCCAGAGATTTTATCTCAAAGGATGAAATCGAGAGCTATAAGTTATCGGAAGTGACAAAATATCTGTTCCCCACGAAATACTTTGAGTTTCATGACGCTCTGGCTGATACCAGAGCCATGGCACTTGTATTTTCGGAATTGGTCAAGAGATATAATAACTACGAAGATGCGATGTGCAAAAAAAGACAATGCTATCTTGAATATGCTTCCCTGTTCATCAATCCTATGCAGAAAAGTATGCAGCGTATCAACCTGCAGCTTTCAGAAGGCGGATATGGAGATATCTACTGGGACTGCGTAAAAAAATGCTGGGGAGCTAAGAAGAATAAGTTTGCAGAAGAACTTTTTCATTCTATAGACCTTGCCAACATTGAGGAGCAGGTAATGAAACGTTATGGCTGGAGATATGCCGCAACCACAATGGATGAGTTATCTTACAGCTGGAAAGCTGCTAAAAAGGAGGCAAAGCTTTGAAATTGACTGATGAGAAAAAGAAAACATTATTTGGTTTTCTTTTTTATGTATTAGTGATTACTTGTTGTCTTATATACCCAGGCATCTGTGAGGAATATGGGAGCGGAGAAATCTCCACCTCATCCTTCTTTATTACATTATCCTTAGCAATAGGATTCCATTACGGCATCTATCTGATGCTTCGAAAGTTATTTGTAGAATTGGTAGAATCGGATCTGGAAACGTCTTAAAACGTATGATCTGATTCTCAAAGATGCTTAAAAGCGGAACTAAGTTCCGCTTTTTCTGTTTTTTCGGGGTGTTTGTCAACGATTGAAAGAATCTTCCATATTAGTATTGCGACGAAAAAGAGTTGTAAAAGATGTTGGATCAAAAAAAGCATCCAATCACATAGATACTCTCCCCAAAGTCGTTTTACTCCGTACATGGGGATTCTGTGCATGGGGAATCCCCATTAAAAAAGTGTTTGTGCAAAAAAAATCTAATCTACCATATTCTGTATACTAAAAGAAAAAATTGTCAGGGGCAGGATAGATTCCGATATGTCAGCAGCTTATCCATATCAAGAGTTATCTTTTGAAAAAAGGTAAGTAGAAATTGCAAAGAGCGCAAATCGTTCGTAGTTTCGTTGTTTCACATATAAAACATCAAACACAATATATCTGATGTGCTATCGACAGTATGAATCAAAAGTGTTTAATGATTCTGTCAGGCATGTCATCCCGTAGATGACATGGAGAACCGCTTTCGTCTTGAGAGGAAGGTCCGGGTTGCATCTTCAAAAGAATATGCCTTAACAAAGGGTGGATTATTCTTTTGACGTATGGATGACAACAGAGGCGGGATATAAAAGTAGGACAGTGATTATGACGTTAAAATAACCAGTCGCATTCGGTCTGCCCTAGTCAAGTAGCTTTATGAATGCGGTGGGTCCGGCGTTAAAGGCTGATTGCACGGAGTATCATATCTCGGCACGGTCTTTAGGGATGTTACCTTAACTCGGGACGCGGCCACTATAAAGATACTCCAAAAATTGAGAAGGATTCCACTACAATTAATGTTATAGCATCGCTGGTGCTGTTATAAGATGTTGGCATTAGTTGCACGAAAGACCCGTCCGTGAGAGGAAACACAGAAAATGTTGACACATAGGGTATAACGCACGGCCTCAGCCCTTGATCCTGACAAGATCAGAATCTGTGTGTGAAGAATAAATAGAATATTGTTTTAATCTTAAGGCATTTGTAAAAATGTCTTTTATTTTTCACAAAAATTGTGGGGGGGGGGACGAGAAGTCTGCCCTTCTACAGAATGATACCAGTTCACCAACTTGCTAATTTCTTCCTTTCCCTTCGGAAAACCCTTCCTTAATTCCTCATTTCTTCAAATCTGCAGTATCCATCCTTAATATCCCCAGTACTTTAACGACTACACAGTCAGTTAACCAAGCCCGGACAAAATCAGAACTTCTTACGAATACGATATGTTTCCAACAATTCCAGTCATGCTCCTTATATAGGAAAACATCCTCTCAGTTCAGCTTTTCCTAAGTTATCGAAATTCAACCACTTCTTATCTCATCCCTATATGACATTACTCAGACATTATAAAATTGTAATTACCTTGTAATGCATCATGAACAGTGACTATCACATCACTTATCACTCTTTCTAACGACAGAAACATCCTACAAATCACTTCATCGACTAAGACTTACATTAATCATAGCAATCCTCGAACGCTTCCTGTTATCCCCAAAACCTTACCAACTACGGTTTCATCAATCCATCCGATAAAACACGCTATCCTTTACAACAAAACGGTGAATAACTTCAGAATTTTACGGTTACTGAAAACGAAAGTTATCCACATTGACAAAACTTCTGTGATTCCGACACGATTTGGCTTACGTGCAAAAAACTCCGGAACTTGCAAAACTGATACACTTAACTTGTAGTCAAATACCTGGCGCAAGCTGTTGTTAAGGAGCTGAGAACTAGAACAGCCGATACAGTACCTGCGTGCTGTTGGTAAGTACAGCCTATCAGGAACACCCGGTATGGAAAAAGAAACCCTGTAGAAAGAGAGGTGCTTGATTGTGAGGGAATGTCAACAGATCTTGGAGAAGTATAAGCAGGTATTCACTCCAACAGAAGAAGAGCTTCATGTCTTTGGCGAAAGGTTAAGGAAGTACAATCGTGAAGAATTGAAGAATCTGAATGAGAACTTCGAACAGTTTGGAGTTCGAGAAGTACTAAACTGTATCTATCAGTATTATGAAGATATTTTATGAAACGGAACATTGTTCCGCTTTTGAGAAAAAGTAAAAATTTCCATAAAATCAGCGTTGTACTGGTCAAAATGAATCATATTAATTTTTGAACATTGCAGAAGTATGAGGTGAATTTAAAATGGATCAGATAATTAATCAGTTTATTTTATTTGTATTCGACCATCCGGAAGAAGATGTACTGGACCTATATAACCGGTTTGTCAGGGGATTAAATGAAACCAATCGTAAACAGTTCATTACAATGTTTCCATTGATTATTGAATCGGCAGAAACAGCAAAACATTCTTCCGAAGCGATGAAGAGTGCGATCAAAGAAGATATCCGTTCTTCCTGCTGCCAAAAGGGGGACAAAACATAGTGGAACAAACAAATTTCTTTTATTGTGCATATGATGGAAATCTTCTCTCTTTAAAGAATGGATATTATTCCACATATCTCTATTGTGGCTGTAATAAAAACGGAAAGGTGTGTAATAACCACCTGTCATTGCGTGAAGCAGATGAAATCGTAAAAGAATGTACTGCTGCCAGTGACGGCAGCAATACCGGTAACATATATAAAACAGATAAAATCAAAGCAAAGCTAATTGCCAATACAGAAGGCGTTAGAAAATACATGGTAAGGAGAGTAAAGAAATGCTGAAAACATTTGAAGAGTATGATGACTTATTGGAGAAATTTAATATGATCAATTCACCGGTGCGTTGGCCAAGCGTGAAAGAAATGGATCTGATGGAAACCGACCCTGACCGTTGGCTTCCGCTTGCTTGTTATTTTTATGAAAAATCAAAGCCACCGAAAAATAAAGAGGAAGAGTACAGCAAGAAAACACTTAGAAACTTTATTGATAAAAATCTGTTTCTGTTTTCTGAATTGAAAGAAGTGGAACTCTGTAAACCGATGAATTGTGAAGTATACATTTCATCTTTTGATAAGTATGTCTATTCCAACTGTTCTTCCGGGAAGATGCTTTTGCCAACAGAGGATGAAATTGAAATTGATGTAGTCCCAACGGAAGGATACACAGTTTCAGCGGCAGCGGTTAAATCCCTCACGGATGAATCGATCAACAGGCCTTTTGAGCTTGGAACCGATATCAGTGGGATTCTAAAAGAGGTCGATAATCCATGTGTAGTATTGGATGTATGTCAGGAATCGTATCAGTGGAGTTTTAAGGATATTTGATGGCGAAAAGGAAGAGATTCAGATGTACATCAGGAATCATAGAAGAGGTGTTATATGAAAATAAAAAGAACAAAGAAAAAGAACTTTCATACAAATGGAAAAAGGCCACGGAAATTTACAGTTTATACGGATGGAGGATGTGACCGTAATCCTGGGGGTAAAGGTGGGGCAGCAGCATTGATCCTTAATGATTCATGTGGTACTCCTAAGGAGGTTTATAGGGGATTTAAATCGACAACAAATAACCGTATGGAGATCATGGCAGTTATCATCGGTTTGAGAGACTTGCCAAACGATGCCGTTGTAGACCTTTATTCTGATTCGCAATATGTGGTCAAAACACTTACCGGGAAGTTTGCAATCAAGAAGAATGAGGATCTGTGGAAAAAGCTAAATGATGTTATTGGAAAAAAGAAAATAAATCCTATCTGGGTGCGTGGACATCATGGGAATATTTACAATGAGCGTTGTGATCAATTATGTACAAAGGCAATGAATGGAAAAAACCTTGCTAAAGATACAGGATACAAGGAAACAAATCTGTTTGCGACACATAAAGAACTTAAGAAGAGAAAAGGTGATGCGATGACAAAACCACTTCATTTGCCTGTGCAGTTTTCAGATGAGGCCTTTCTGATTACAGATGTGCAGCAGTATGTAGCGCGTTATCATGTAAAGAAAAAATGTGCGGAAAAAATTCTCCTGCTTGCCACGTCAAAATTCACATTTGGTGATTACATGACGCTAAAAACAGATGGTGTCGATCACTGGTCCAGAAAAACGAAAGAGGAGCTCTTAGAAGACGTTGCATATCCTAAAATGACATTGGATACGATCACAGAATATATCAAGGATGAACCAAACATTCTTTCCTGTCTGCGTTGGTATCATAGAGGGCTTCCGCTGTATCACAGCATCCGGAAAATCCTCGTTGATAAGGAAGTGAAAGGTAATTGTAATTGGAAACGATAAGGAGGCTATAGTTAATAAATGCGATATTTACTGATAGCGGAGAAACCGTCACTGATGCGGATGATCCGTGATTGCTATAATAACCATAAGTCAGAAATTAACAGAAAGGTTGGGGAGATCGACTTCATTGCCATTGCAGGCCATTTGTGCGGGTTATATACACCGGATGAATATGAAGAATGGAATTGTAAATGGGGAGAGATTGATTATCCAATGGTCCCAACCCATTGGGGGATCAAGCCACTTTCAGATCGTGGGAAAGATAAGATCATGGCAACATTAAGAAAACAGGTAAGAAATTACGATGGGGTCATTGTTGCTACGGATTCCGATACAGAAGGGTATGGTATCTATTATCTAGTTGAGAATTATCTGAAGATAACAGATATGCCGGCACTGCGTTTTATCGAACATTCCCTTACAGATAAAGAGATTTTAGAGCAGCTGCTGGTCATGACAGATTATCATACAGACCCGGTGCATCAGCGCTTTGTAAAGTCTTTTGTCCTTCGTGCAAAGACGGACTGGCTTTTCGGAATGAACTGTACCAGACTGGTAAGCTCTAAGACAAATAAGCTGTTTACAATAGGAAGAGTAAAGGCACCTACGTTAAAGCTTGTATACGATAACTCGGTTGCAATAGAAAATTTCAAACCGGAAACATATTATACAGTCGGAATGAATTACGGAAACTTTGCAGGAATTCTGGTTGATAACGAAGATAATCCGGTACATTTCCCTACGGAGCTTGAAGCTGCTGCCTTAAATATCCCAATGGATGGCATTGTAAAGAAAGTGGAAAAGAAAAATGAAAAGACCGCTGCCCCGAAGCTTTATGACCTTTCTGCATTACAGGTAGAAGCTGGACGGATCTACGGATATACACCAAAAGAAGTGCTTGATACCGTACAGAGTCTTTATGAAACGCATAAACTCATCTCGTATCCGAGAACACAGTGCCGGTATGTATCAGAAGAAAAAGCAAAGGAATTTCCGGATATGATAAATGTAATCTCCCATTTCCCGGGTCTTTCCCAGTTTACGGATCAGATCAAATCTTCTGATATCGAGCGTGTAAAAAGGAATAAAAAGGTAGTTAATGATAAGGAAGTAGAAAAGGAATCCCATGATGCTTTATTACCTACATCGACAAAGCCGGATGCAGGTAAGTTAAATGAAAAAGAAAAGAAGATCTGCGATCTGATCTACCGGAGGCTGATTGCTCAGTTCCTTCCGGAATTAAGCCAGGATAAGGCAAAAATACACTTATCACATGGCGGAAATGATTTTCTGGCAAAGGGAAAGGTAGTAGTAGATCTCGGGTGGAGAAGATTATATGGAGACATCAAGGATGCCGCCCTGCCAGACCTAAAAGAAGGACAAGGTGTACATGCGATAGATAAGGTAAATAAAGCATCTCAGACAAAACCACCAAAAAGACTGACACAGTCTACACTTTTGCTTGCAATGGAAAGTATCGCAAATAAGATAGAAGATGATGTGCTTCGAAAATCCTTGGAAAACAGTCATGGAATTGGTACACCGGCCACAAGGGATACCATTATCAGTGATCTGATCAAGCGTGGTTACGTTCAGGATAAAAAAGGCTTATACATTACGCCGGAAGGAAAAGCATATATTGAATCGATCAAAGATACCGAAATCATTTCACCTACGTTTGCAGCAGTGATCGATTATGATATGAAAAAGGTTCAGCGTGGCGAAATGTCTTACGAGGAAGCCTATGATGAAGTAATACGAAAACTTCACGAGATCTGTTCACAGGCTGAAAAATTACAGTCGATCCGTCCGACCACTACTTATCATTGTAAAAAGTGTGGTTCTCCTTTGGAAGATTTAAAGTGGGGACTGGTCTGCAGTAACAAAGAATGCGATTTTAAGGTCAGCCGTTCCGTTTGCGGAAGAAAGATCACAGATCACCAGATCGATCTTTTATTTGAAGGAAAAACACTTCCTAAGAGTTCCTTTAGAAAGAAAGACGGTTCTACTTTTACTGCGCGCCTGGTATTAAAAGATGATGGTCTTGCATTTGATTTTTCCTCCGGCCTTTCCTGTCCTTTCTGTGGACAGCAGGTCAGGGAAGGAAAATACGGTTATTTTTGTACCTGTGGCATGAGTATTAATAGTACGATCGCTGCATTACCTGAAAAAGACATCAAAGAGCTTCTTACAAAAAAGAAATTACCAAAAAGAACTTTTACCTCAACTAAGAGTGGTAATAAATTTGAGGCAGCAATCAGGTTTGATAAAGATAAGAAAGCGGAAATGGTCTTCGACAACAAATCTTAAATCCCATATTCTTGGTGAACGTTAATACAATGGATTTTTTATGCGAATCCTAAAAAACAGAAACCAGAAAGGAGAAGATCATCCTTTTCAAAAAGGTGGTCGGTGAAGAAACATGGCAACAAACAGATTAGAATTAACAGGAATCGTAGCAAATGATGTAAAGACATCCGCATTAAAAGATGGACGTAAGATTGCAAACTTCAAGGTACGCTTTGGCGGGAAGATGAGTGGCAACAATGTAATCAATGTTGTAGCTGTCGCAGATGATGCAGTCGCATGTGAAAAATATAAAAAAGGTGATACAATCTCCCTTGTTGGTGAGATCGCAACAAGATACCATAAGGTAAACGGTGCGACAGTAACAAAGAACGGGAAAGAATCACAGCTTGGCGTTACAATCGTTGAAGTCAGAGTTGTATCTGTTAACGAATAGTTGTGAAACCAAGGAAAAGTTTTTAAGAAAGGACAGCAGTTTTGCTGTCTTTTTCTTTTGCTGAAAACGGAACAAAGTTCCGCTTTTGGCTGTAGGAACCTGTGAAATCCCATATTCTAGGCATCTAAAGGGAAAGGAGGAGTCGTTATGTATACAAGTGCAGATTATGGGGCAAGCTCAAGCGCAGGCCTTGGGGCTGGATTAATGATATACAATCTTGTTATATTGGCTTTCGTTATTGTAAGCATTGTTGCAATGTGGAAGGTATATTCAAAAGCTGGTCGCCCGGGATGGGCTGCAATCGTACCGTTTTACAGCGAATACGTTCTGTTCGATGTCGTATATGGGAATGGATTGAAGTTTTTGCTTCTTTTGGTTCCGCTTTACAACATTTATCTTAGAATCAAAGTAACACTTGATCTGGCGAAAGCATTTGGAAAATCCGCAGGATTTGGTGTTGGACTAATTTTCTTACCACCAGTGTTCTTATCCATGTTGGCGTTTGGCGATGCGCAGTATGTATCGCAGCAGTGATTATCTCAATTGTAGACCAAAGGTAGCAGTTTTGCTGCCTTTTTCTTTTTGCCAAAGTTTCTCATATTGCTTTTGAAATTCAATATAAGGAGGAGCAAATATATGAAGACAATGAAAAGAAATGGAACGGAAGAAGTATTTCAGCCTGAAAAAATCAAGGTGGCTGTACTGAAAGCGAACAAGAGCGTTCCGGAACACGATCATCAGGTGACTGATGCAGAAGCAACAACAGTTATGAATCTTGTTACGGAGAAATGTGAGATACTTGGACGTACTGTTCAGGTGGAAGAGATTCAGGATATGGTAGAAGAGCAGTTGATGCGGCTTGGTAAATATAAGGTTGCGAGAAATTACATCACTTACAGATATAATCATGCACTGGCCAGAGTTGCAAATTCAACAGATGATAAGATTTTATCACTGATTGATTGCTGTAATGAAGAAGCAAAGCAGGAGAATTCCAATAAAAATCCTGTGATTGCATCAACCCAGAGAGATTATATGGCCGGAGAAGTAAGTAAAGACATTACAAGACGTCTGTTACTCCCGGAAGATATCATGGAAGCAAATGATGATGGCTTGATCCATTTCCATGATTCTGATTATTTTGCACAGCATATGCATAATTGCTGCCTGGTAGATCTTGAGGATATGCTTCAGAATGGTACTGTTATTACAGGAACTTTAATTGAAAAGCCTCATAGTTTCTCAACGGCATGCAATATTGCAACTCAGATCATTGCTCAGATCGCCAGCAACCAGTATGGTGGACAGACAATCTCAATGGCTCATCTTGCACCATTTGTAGAAGTGAGCCGAAGAAAGATCCGTGGTGAAGTAACACAGGAATTAATGGGAATCCCACATACACAAGAAGACGTAGAACGTATCACAAAAACTCGTCTTGAGAATGAAGTGAAACGTGGCGTTCAGACAATTCAGTATCAGGTGATCACATTAATGACAACAAATGGACAGGCGCCGTTTATCACAATGAATCTCTATCTTAACGAAGCGAAAAATGAGCAGGAAAAAGAAGACCTTGCCCTTTGCATCGAAGAGGTATTGAAACAGAGAATGCAGGGTGTGAAAAACACATCCGGTGTATGGATCACTCCGGCATTTCCGAAACTGATCTATGTATTACAGGATGATAACATTGCAGAAGGAACACCGTATTATTATCTTACCGTGCTTGCAGCAAAATGCACTGCAAAGAGAATGGTTCCTGATTATGTATCAGAGAAAATGATGCTGAAACTCAAAAAAGATAAAAATGGCGAAGGTCATTGCTATCCACCAATGGGTTGCAGATCATTCCTTACACCATACCTTGACGAAAATGGTAAGCCAAAGTATTATGGACGCTTTAATCAGGGTGTTGTAACGATCAATCTGGTCGATGTAGCACTTTCATCAGAAAAAAACATGAAAGAATTCTGGAACATCTTCGATGAACGTTTGGAGTTATGCCACAAAGCATTACAGCTTCGACATGAAAGATTGGAAGGCACATTATCTGATACCTCACCGATCCATTGGTGTTATGGCGGACTTGCAAGATTAAAACCTGGCGAGAAAATTGACAAGCTGCTCCATGGAGGATATTCTACAATTTCTCTTGGATATGCAGGACTTTATGAGTGTGTGAAATACATGACTGGTTTTTCTCATACAAATGCAAATGCAAAAGGATTCGCACTTGATGTCATGAATTACATGAATCAGAAATGTGCAGAATGGAAAGCCGCCGAGAATATTGATTATTCTATTTATGGCACGCCACTAGAATCAACGACCTATAAATTCGCAAAATGCCTGCAGAAGAGATTCGGTGTGATTGAAGGTATTACAGACCGAAACTATATTACTAATAGCTATCATGTACCTGTATTCGAGAAAATCGACGCCTTTTCAAAGCTGGGGTTTGAAGCAGAATTTCAGCATTTAAGCCCAGGTGGAGCAATCAGCTATATTGAGGTGCCGGATATGCAGAACAACATTGCAGCAGTTATTTCCGTAATTCAGTTTATTTATGATAATATTATCTATGCAGAGCTGAATACAAAAAGTGATTACTGTCAGGAATGCGGATACGATGGAGAAATCCAGATTGTAGAAGATGAGAACGGAAAACTGATTTGGGAATGCCCAAATTGCGGAAACCGCGATCAGACTAAGATGAATGTTGCACGGCGTACTTGCGGCTACATTGGGACTCAGTACTTCAATGCTGGAAGAACTGCAGAGATAAAAGACCGGTTGTTACACTTGTAATAGAACACCTATAACAAATTTCCGAAAAAATTTTTTTTACAAACATTTCCGAAAAAATTTTTTCTGGAAAATGTTGCAAAAATGG
>ERZ1026856.1251-NODE-1251-length-13193-cov-4.019790_pt1 | contig 13193 bp, 10 predicted proteins | sample MGYA00380158_ERZ1026856 | MGnify/ENA primary metagenome ERZ1026856 (study PRJEB33269, sample SAMEA4719794) | human gut metagenome | biome: human-associated habitat; feature: organic feature; material: feces | place: Cameroon | collected 2013-10 ...
TGTCGCAAGCGACCGCGCTCGGCGCGAGAATGTGCCAAGGCACATTCTTTTTTATTAAAAAAGAGCGTCTTGGACAAAAAACCTCCGGGCGGAAAGATTTATTCATCCGCCTGGAGGTTTAATAAAACGTCAAAAATATTGTTTTGTCTGGGAGAGATGTGATTATTCTGCCTCTTTTGCCTGATCGATCAGTTCGGTATAGAAAGCGAGGAAGCTGTCATCACCATCACCGATCATAGCTTCTGGATGGAACTGTAAGCCCATCACGTAGTCTTTATCTTCTCTGACGATTGCTTCGATGATTCCATCTGGAGCAGTAGCAACGACTTTCAGGTTGTCACCTAACTGATCGACTGCCTGATGATGCCAGGAGTTTACAGTGTAGGTGCCTTCTCCGCCAAATGCGGTAGCAACGATGTTATCTTTGTCTACGGTAATCTCATGTTTTGCGAATACCTTACGGTCCGGATCGCGATGTTCGATATCGGACGGATTCTGAGTCGGAAGATCCTGATATAAGGTACCACCGCTTAATACGTTTAAGAACTGCATGCCACGGCAGGTGCAGAGCATCGGGATATCCTCATCGAGAGCTGCCTTGATTAAAAGAGAATCAGAAGTATCTCTGGCTTCGTTTACAGTCTCTAATTTTTCGTTTGGCTCTTCGCCGTAGTAGCTCGGATCAATATCTTCGCCGCCGGTCATAACCAGAGCATCGATTTCTGCCAGAGCATTTTTCGCGTCATCCTCGGTTTTGATCTGAGGAAGATAAATTGCTTCGCCGCCTGCTTTGGTAACGGCATCTATATATAACTGTGCATCTTCGTCGATTTCGTCTGCATTCCATGAAACACCGACTTTGACTTTTTCCGCTTCGTCGTCTGCCGTTTCTTCGGCAGTCTCTGCTTCGCCTTCTGTCTCGGTTACTTCGGTTTCAGCTGCTGTTGTATCGGCTGCCGGTTCAGACTTTGTGCCACAAGCTGTTAAAGAAAAAGCCAGGGATAAAGAAAGAAGCGCTGCACTGGTCATCATTTTAATTTTTCTCATTCCAATTTCCTCCATAATATAAAATTGTCCTCCCAAACATGGCTGGATTCTAACGTGAAGTAGTCAAAAAAATACAAAAAATTACATAAAAATACAAAAGAAAAGAAAATAATTTTTAATACTATATAAAAAATGCGATGCGAATTTGTAGATATAAGAAAAATAAGCGAAAATAAGAAAGGGTAAATGGAAACGAAGAATTGAGAGAGAGGAGTACGGGGAAAAGACCTGATAACAGAAAGTTATACCTTCATTCCCTTTCTTAATTGGATTTTCCCCGCAGGCAGGCGTTACAATAAGGACGGAAAAAAACAGACGGGCAGCCGGGTCAAGGCTGCGGGGCTGATAGAGATGTTGGAGTGCAGGAAAGACTCCGAGAGAGCATGACAAACAAATGGAGGAAATCAAAACATGGGGAAATCACTTACCAGAAAGATTATTGAGTCACATTTCGTATCGGGCGATATGACGCCGGGCGAAGAAATTTTTATCAAGGTGGATCAGACATTGACCCACGATATCAATGCCGTTATGACCTATCTGGCATTCGAGGCGATCGGGCTGGACCGCGTCCGCACGGAGTGCAGCGTCAGCTACCTCGATCACAACTTATTATATGTAGATAATAAGACGCCGGACGACCATATTTACTTACAGTCCGCAGCAAAAAAATTTGGCGTGTATGTGTCCAGACCGGGCAACGGTATCTGCCATACCGTTCATGTATCCCGTTTCGGTGCGCCGGGCAAGGTATCGATGGGCGGAGACAGCCACACACCGCATGGCGGCGCAATCGGTATGCTGTGCATCGGTGTCGGCGGTATGGATGTGGCAACGGCCATGACCGGCGTTCCGATGCGTCTGACGATGCCGAGAGTCGTCCGCGTCAACCTGACCGGTAAATTAAAACCGGGCTGCAACTCGAAGGAGGTTATCCTGGAAATGCTTCGCCGCGTGACCATCAAGGGCGGTCTGGGAAATGTATATGAGTACGTGGGACCGGCAGTTGCCGAGATGGAGATTCCAGCACGTGCGACCATCGCAAACATGGGTGCGGAAATGGGCGCGACCACTTCCATTTTCCCGGCAGATGCACAGGTAAAAAGATTCCTGACTGCACAGGGACGCCCGGAAGCATACACAGAGCTTCTTCCGGATGAGGACGCCGAGTACGACGAGACGATCGATATCAATTTAAGCGAGTTAGAGCCGTTAATCGCATGTCCGCATCAGCCGGACAATGTTATGCCGCTGCATCAGGCGGAAAAGAAGAGAGTACAGCAGGTATTTATCGGAAGCTGTACCAATGCAAGCTATGCCGATATTGCAAAAGCAGCACTTGTATTTAAGGGACATCATGTAAATGAGGATGTAAGCTGTACCTGTGCGGTTTCTTCCAAGCAGGTGTACCGTCAGCTGATGCGCGATGGATATGTGGAGATGCTTCTGGATGCAGGTGTCCGCCTTCTGGAGATTGCCTGTGGTCCGTGCTGCGCAATCGGTCAGACTCCTGCAACCGATGGTGTGGCAGTCCGTACCTCCAACCGTAACTTCAAGGGACGTGCCGGTAATCCGACTGCCAAGATCTATCTGGTAAGCCCGGAGAGTGCTGCAGCGACAGCGATTGTGGGAACCTTCGCAACGGCAGAAGATATTATGGGCGAAAATGTGAAGACCCTGGATTCAATTCACGAGCCGGATCAGTATGATATTGATGATTCCATGATTTTGCCGCCTCTGTCACCGGAAGAGGCTGCCAAGGTGGAGATTGTCCGCGGACCGAACATTAAATTCCTTCCGGTTCCGGAGCCGCCGCAGGAGACACTGGACGCGCCGATCAGCCTGAAAGCGCGCGACAACGTATCGACCGATGATATTACACCGGCAAGCGCTGAGTTCAGCAGTATGCGTTCCAATATCCCGCTGATGTCCCAGTATTGCTATCATCGTTATGATCCGGAATTTGCAGCTCGTGCAAAGGAAATGGGACAGAGTATCATCATCGGTGGTGAGAACTACGGCCAGGGTTCCTCCCGTGAGCATGCGGCAATCAACCCGATGTATCTGGGCGTCAAGGCAGTCATTGCCAAGAGTATTGCCCGTATCCATAAAGGAAACCTGGTAAACCACGGTGTAATTCCGATGTTGTTTGAGGATGGAGCTGATTATGACCGCCTGGAGCAGACCGACGAGCTTCATATCGATAACCTGCGGGAGCAGATTGCAGCACGCCGTGTACAGATTACTGATAAGACAAAAGGATTCTCCTTCTGGGCTAAATTAGAATTGACAGATAAAGAAATCGAAGTTGTCTTAAATGGCGGACAGCTGAGAACACTGAAAAAACAGCTGGAAGCGGAGAAAGAAGCGTAAAGACTAACAATATAAAAGCTTAAAAGTGGCAGACGGCACGGACAGATATGCTGAGTGCTGCGAAAGGAAGCTGTTTGAATGTTGTATTAATTATGCCTCCATTATATTTTTTATATACAATAACTACTTATTCACCTACTTATTTTTGGAAAAGGCGCCTGCGCGGATGTGCGGGCGCCTTTTCGTGCGACTTGACGGAAGAAAGACATTTGTAGTAATCTTGTGGTAGAATAAGAGTGAAGATTGTGAAAGAAATTGAGAAAAAGACATTGTTTGGAGCACTTTTAGCGGTGATAGTCAAGGCGTTAAGTGTCCTTACGGAGAATATCGAGGTATTCGGTATAAGAATATATCTTCGCCTTTCCAGATTAGTCTGTTTGCTCCAAGATTCCATCATCGACCAAAATGGAGACTACCTTTGACACAGTATTATAGGACATTTCAAGAGCTGTAGAGGTTTTCTGAATATCAATAATACGGAAGCTGCTCATCACGGCCGGTGTGTATGAATCAGATGTGGCGGAGAAGGTACAGGATACCTTCGAGGAGTACCGGGAAACACAAAACTATAAAGAAGCAATTCTCTCAACCGCAAATGATCTTCAACTCTCCAAAGCCTCCGTCACCTCGTACCTGCCTTATCAGAAAGGCGTATATTTCCCAAGCACAGCAGAAAAAGAAAAAATCAGTGTTGGAGCAGAGCGGCAACGGAGCTGCAGAGCGATGAAGCGGTGGAAGGATGATCTGACAGAGGAAAACTTATGGTGGAAGTGTATAGTTTATGACGGAAATAAAATGAACTCCTGGAGTGCAAAAAAAGCCCTCGCTGTGTGTGATACACAGTGGGGGCGTTGGTCAGATTCTTTGCATGGTATTTCATTCTTTAAGAAACGCTGCATGGTAAAGAAAAAGTGATTCAAAGTTAATGGAGGCAGAACCCATTAACATCAAGAATGAGGCAGCTAAGCCATATTTTATACAAATCCTCGCCTTCGGTAAGCTTTAATCCCGTAATTTCAATGATTTTTTGAATTCTGTAATTCATAGTGTTCCTGTGAATGTGAAGATGATTTGCTGCAGTTATTACATTGCGGAAGAAGAGATAGGTTTGTAATGTATCTAAATAATCGGTTCCGAATTCTTGATCATAGACCTGTAATCTGAGTATTTCTGGAAGGCAGAAATAGTTCGGCTGACTATATTTTTTCAAAGTGGAAACCAGGTAAGGCATATTGTATTCCTGAAATCGATAGATATTCTGCCTTGGATTCTGTTTCATTCCAATTCGTAGAATCTCTAAGGATTGTTCTACAGATGCACTAAATTCAATGATATTTGAGAAATGGTGACTGCAACCAGCGGCCAGATGATAAGTTTGAAAGAAGTTATCCAAGTTATTGGCAACTGATTCCAGATCTTTGGTTTCAAGAAGCAGATATAAGATATTGCCGATACAGACTGCTTTATAGGTTGGATAAATCATACCAAGATGATTTTTGTAAGCAGCGATGGAACGTTCTTGATTGTCCGATTGGTACGCATCCCGGAAGCCAATAGCCATGGTATAGAAGTGTTCTCCCGGAATCCAGCCAAATCCTTTTGCCCGTAAATTAAATTCTTCCTGATTGCGAATGCGTCCGGAAATAAGTTCAAATAGAAGATTTTCACGATAACTGAGTGCAAAGCCTATTTTATTTCGCTCTAATTCTAACGATAGGACGTCTGCCAAAATATCTAGTATTTGACAATCGCCGTCTTCAAAGGGACGTTTCTGTGGAATCACTACGATCCAGCCAAAATATCGGTGCTCAATAACAATTTTTACAATCAGACGTTCTTTCTTCTTCTGGTAATTAGAATGTTCAATAAAGGCATGTTCGGTTTGTTCGATACTTGGAAGGAGTGTTTTATAGTCATATTTTTCAAATAGATCGGAGGTTACAAAATTGTGTTTGATGATACATTGAATCAGTTCGTCGTTAACTTCCTTCAGTTCTTCCAGATTGGACCAGTGAAGAACACGGGTGGATGTATCCGATAAAAATAAGGGGTTTTCGAGAAGTTCTGCACCTGTAGATAGGATGGTCTTCACGTCTTTACGGTTTATCAGGCATTGGCTGAGTTTATAGTGAGCTTCTTCGATTTTTCGCTCTACTTTTAATATATGTTGCAGCTGGAAGGTAAGCTCAGTTTGAACGGTAGGTTCAGCCAGCATAACATAGTTTTCGATCCAATCAGGAATTTCTGTGTCATCTGTGCCGTTCGGCAAAATGATCCAAAGTATATTTTGGTTGTCTTTTGGAATTTGAAGGCAGTCATCAGAATGAATAATATATGCGGTAGCTTCTGTAAATGTTTCTCTTACAGGGAGGTTGTTTTGAACGTGAAAAATTGGGGAATCTGGATAGAGGATGCTTTCTTTTTTTAAAGCGTGATAAGCAGAAAGCTTTTGCATGAATGATAGGAATGATAGCATAAGGGACTCCTTTCTGCTTGTGCATTCTGCACAAGATGTTTTTTTGATATTGTATCAGATATACGAAGTAATCAGTTTATATTTTTTTTATAATCTGTTCATCAAAATAATTATCGTTAATTCACATTTTATTACATTATTTTGATTTTAGCTACAGATATTTATATTCAACATGGATTGAAAATCAGGAAGGAGCTGGAAGAATGGAAGAATTCTATTTGGTTAATGGTGAAATTCTGGATGTAAGAACAGGAAAGTTTATCAAGGCAGATTTAAAAATAGCTGGTAAGCAAATTGTGTCAATCCAGGAAAAGGCACCAGCTGAGGCAAAGAAGGTGGACTGTAGCGGAAAATATCTGATTCCAGGCATTATGGATGCTCATGTGCATCTTGTATGGGAAGGAACAGCCAAGGATCCCATGTATGAGACGATACGGGATGGAAATTATTTAAATTTTGCCAAAGGTGTTTCTTCAGCGGAAAAATCCTTGAAGGCTGGGGTAACTACTGTACGTGATTTGGGTTGTAATGATGATTGTTCGATTCCTCTGGCAAAAGCTGTGAATATTGGACTGATTAAAGGAAGCCATATTGTTCCGGCAGGAAGTGCGATTCAAGGTTCCTATGGACATTGTCCTATGATTGGCTATATTGCGAATACAAAGGAGCAATTGATCGATAAAATCAAACGTTTGAAGGGGTATAATATCGAAATGAGTATTCCACCGCTTCATTGGATTAAGATCATGGCGAGCGGAGGAGCTGCCGGGTTAGAAGATGTAGGTCCGTGTATGTATTCACCGGATGAGTTGAAGGCGATTACATATGAAGCGCATCGTTTGAATATGAAGGTTGCAGCACATGCACTTTCGCGGGATGCTATTTCAAAATGTATTGATGCCGGAATTGACACAATTGAGCACGGAGGAGCATTAGATGAAGAACTTCTTCATAAGATGAAAGAAAATGGGCAGGTATGGGTTCCGACTTTGCAGGTATACAAAGAGCTGGCTCGAGGAAAAGGGATGATTGCAGATGTTATTGTAGAAAAAGCATCAGTTGTTGAGGAAAATCAAAAGAAAGCTTTTGCAGCAGCAATGAAAATCGGTACGAAGATAGTTGCGGGAAGTGATGCAGGATCTCCCAATTTTGGCCCTCATCCATCAATATTTAAAGAATTGACTGCGATGCAGGAAAATGGCATGTCGGCTGCTCAGGCGATTCGCTGTGCAACTTTGACTGCAGCGGAGGAACTGGGAGTGAAAGACAGAGGTGTTTTGGAAGAAGGAAAAATTGCAGATATTGTTGTTCTGGATGCGGATCCCTTGTTAGATTTAGATGCTTTAACAGAACATTTAACGGCGGTTTATAAAGAAGGAATCCTGGTATAGATATAAAAAATGATTGACATTAAAGGAGGATAATTATGCATGAATTAATTGCTCAGCCTAAAATGCTTCTGGTTGTTATTGTTTATTTACTTGCTCTGGTTGGAACGGGAGCTTATTTCGCAAAGAAAGCAGCTGTAAAAAAAGAAGGAAAAGAAGATTTTTTCTTAGCAGGAAGAGGCCTTGGAAAGATTGTAGCAGTTGGTACGATTCTGGCTACCTATACGGGTGGTGGAACCGTAACTGGCGGTGGAAACAGTCTTGCTTTTAATTACGGTCTGTGGAGTGGTTTGTTTTTTACGATTTGCCCGGTGATCAGCATGAGTGTTTTGTGTTATCTGACTCCCAAAATCCGGGAAAGCAACTGCTACACAGTATCACAGCTTCTTGAAACGAGATATGGTTCCAAAGCACGCACGATATCAGCTGTTATCATAGCGCTTGCAATGGTATCAATCGTTTCCTATCAGTATCGTGGCCTTGGGTTCATCTTAAATGCTACAACAGGCATTCCGACTACCTATTGTACGATAATTTGCTGTGTACTGGTTATAGTGTTGGCTCTTTCAGGTGGACTAAAAACAGTTGCTACAACTGATGCAATGTCTGCATTTTTGATGGTAGGTGGACTTGCAATTGGCTTACCGGTTCTGATTAGTACAGTAGGTGGCTGGGATTGGGTTATTTCTTCTGCACAGGCTAATGATCCGGAAAGCCTTACCTTCTTCGGCGGCCAGACGCTTCTGAAATGGGTTGGCGGATATCTTCCACTGATTCTTCTGACTTGTTCCGATCAGAACTATTATCAGAGAATTGTTGCAGCGAAGGATGTAAAAACAGCTCGTGTTGGTCTGATGGGTACTATGCTTGCTTGTTTTGTTATTATGCCGGTTGTTGCATGCTATGCATTTATTTCACGTCAGTATTTTGGAACCAGTATTGCAGCAGGACAGGCATTGATCGGTGCGGCAACCCTTCTTCCTACGATTGTGGGTGGCATCGTACTTTCTGCAGCAGCAGCATTTACCATCACGACAGGTGATTCATACCTGTTATCTGCAGCAGCTAACTTCTGTATTGATTTATATAGTAAAATCAATCCGAATGCAACCGAGAAAGAAGAGCTTAAAGTCAGCCGTGGGTTCATTTTGATTGCCGGTGTTGTTGCTTATGTTATTCTGACTTTCTTCCCATCGATTCTTGCAATTCAGTATTGGTCCTATACTATTTATGGAGCAGGAATTACACCGGCAGTTGTTGGAGCACTTGTATGGAAAAAAGCTACAAAAGCGGGAGGCATTTCATCCATGATTGTTGGATGTGGATTAAGTATAATCTGGGAGGCAACAGGTTCTCCGTTTGGATTACAGACAATTTTTGTAGCATTCCCGATTGCTTTGATTACATTAATTGTGGTATCCTTAGCTACACAGCCAAAAAGTGAATGAAGTTAATGGGGTCAGACCCCATTAAGCGTTCAAGATTTCTTGGGAGAAATACTTCAAAGACAACATCAAGGTATAAGAAAAGCAGGTGAGGGGGTCTTAAATGGTTTGCTCACCTGCTTTCTTTTTTGCGGATGCAATGACCGAATCCGGCAAATCCATCTTTTGAACGGATGGACAATTTAGAACCATATACCTTGCATCATGGGTTCGGATATGTTACATTTATCATATCAAGCATATATTTTTCTTTGTAAACATTTCAAGTATATCTTACATTCCAATCTAATTATGAATCTGAGAAAATCTTATGCTTATCCAATTAAGTAACAATTGAAAAGCAGGAGATTTTCGATGGATTTTGCTCTGACTGTGAGGTGACGGGAGTGTTACAAAGCAGAAGAAATTCTCCTGACAGAAAGGAGGATTTATGAAAAAAGGAACTTACGCAAAGAATATATGCTTTTGGTTGACAGAATTCGTAGATATACAGCCAAGTACGGAGACATACACACAGCTGTTGAGAAAGCGGTGACCGAATGTATCGCAGAAAATATATTGGCTGATTTTCTTAGGAGGAATCGAGCGGAGGTGGTAGAAGTGTGTATATTTGAATACGATGAAAAGCGTGAGAAGGAGCTGATTTGAAAAGCGGAATTCGAACAGGGTGTGAAGGTTGGCCGTGAAGAAGGTCGCGAAGAAGGAGAGAGTATAGGCGAAGAACGTGTATTTGAAGATATGCGGATTCAACAAGGATAACACAGGAAGAAACAGCGTATCCAAAAGCGGCAGAAGAGAAAGAAAAATAACGACAGAAACAATTTAAGTGATAAAATGGGGGATGTTCCGTGAGAGATACAGACTGGCAAATCTTACAGGCGCTTTATAAAAATCCAAATATGACGAAGGTTGCCAATTCGTTTTACATGACGCAGCCGTCTTTGACCAAGCGGCTCAAGCAGATGGAGGAGGAATTTGGCGTGACGATCGTCAACCGGACACCGAAGGGGCTTTCGTTTACACCGGAGGGACGATATCTTGCCGATCAGGCGGAGCGGTATCTGGCATTTATGAAGGAGACGACGGAGACGCTGGCGGCAATGCAGAAGAGCACGGAGGAGACGATCGTGATCGGTTCTTCCTATACATATAGTAAATACATGCTTTCGGAGCTTTTGTTCCAGTACCGGAAAGAACATCCCAGGGTGCAGTTTGAGGTCGTGACGGATCAGAGCGATGCGCTGTTTCGCAAGCTGCTCGATGGGACAGTGGATGTTGGATTTATCCGTGGTGATTATGAGGGGGCATTGGAGCGCATCCGGGTCGGCCGAAGTGCTGCCTGTCTGGTAACGAAAGAACCAGTTAGGATGGAAGATTTGCCGGGGTTAGATCGGATCGAGTATAAGACAAATGACCGGACAAGAGAGATTCTGGAGCGCTGGTGGAATGAAAATTTCAGCACCCCGGTTGGAAATGGTATGCCAGTTGGTTATATTGATGTGGCATGGCAGATGATAGAGCGAGGGTTTGGTTATACACTTTGTTTTCTTCCAGAACATTTTGCCAATGAACACAACCTGTGCCTGACTCCGCTTTTTTGGAAAGATGGGACGCCGGTGGAACGGAATACCTGGTTTTTCTATCCGAAGAGTAAGCGGCTGTCCCCGGCGCTTTCGCAGTTTGTGGAGTATGTGGCGGAAGGAACTAGAAAGGAAAGAGACATATGCGGGAACTAGACTGGCTGATTCTTAGAAAATTATATGAAAAACGCAGCATCAGCAAGGCGGCGGAGGATTTGTACGTGACGCAGTCCGCCCTGACGAAGCGCGTCAAGACGATCGAACAGGAATGGGGAATAGAGGTTGTCAAACGGAGCAATCAAGGTGTAACATTCACAGAGGATGGACGATATCTTGTAAAAAAAGCAGGTATCATGCTGGATTTCCTCGGTGAGATCCGCGAACATTTCTCCGAGCGCCACGGCGTCAAGGAACTGGTGCGCGTTGGCGTCCCGAACTCCTTTGCAAGACTCCATATGCCGAAACTTCTGAAAGGTTATGTGGACGCGTATAACCACCTTCAGTTTAAGACATTTCCAAACTCCAGCGATATGCTGATCCGCCAGATTACCGACGGAACGATCGATATCGCGATTGTCTGCGGCGATTATCCATTTCTCGGGGAGAAAATCTGTCTGTTTGAGGAAGAGCTTTACATCATGGCGCCGATGGGGACGGCACTGGAGGATGTCGAGCACCTGCCGATCATCGAATCATATTTAAATCCGATGGTAAAATTGCTGCTCAACCAGTGGTGGAAGGATCACTTTGGAGAATCCCTCCATGCTGCCCATTTCGTCCCATATTCGGATATCGCGATCGAGATGGTAGAAAATGGACTTGGCATCTGCTTTCTCTTCGGCTCCGACTGGGCGTTTGACCGCAGCCGTTTCCAGCTCATCCCGATCTACAACAAAGAACAGGAACCAGTCTCCCGCCGCGTCTGGATGATGCTTTCCGATTCCTGCTATCGGAACCAGGATATCATGGATTTTATATCCTTTACAGAAGAGTACTATCACGTCAATAAGATAGAACGGAAATAAATATGGTAACAGGCGCGGACCCAGGAGCGCAAGCATTTTCTGGAAGAATATCCCTGGGGCTGCGCCGCCCCTCTCGCGATCTCATCCCTCGTCCTCCTATTCCATTCTGGAATACCCTCACATTCAAATCCTGAATTTCCATTTGTCAATTCTCCATGTTACAATTTTATCAAAGCAAGAAACAAAGCATCTGCGAGAGCAAGCTGTTTCAGAACTATAGGAAATGGCGAACTGAGGGACGCAGAATACTTTTCATACGATACAGCATTTATCTGGAAGGAAACGGACGGAAACCCGCTGCATCGGCTTTATACAAATAAAAGGGTCAGGAGGAAACAAACATGAGTTACGCATACGTAGGATGCCGTACCACCCGCGAGAGAAATGCACGCGGCAAGGGCTTAAAGGTTTATGAAATTTCAGAGGCAACCGGCGAATGGAAAGAGATTCAGTGCTTAGAGACGCTGCCGAATCCGTCCTATCAGGCGATGGATCTGGAGGAGAAATATCTCTATTCCGTACACGGCGACAATACACAGGTCAGCAGCTATAAGATCGAGGCAGACGGAACCTTATCTGCCTTAAACACCATCGAGATCGGCGGAAAGAATCCGGTCTTCATCACACCGGACCGCACCAACCGCTACATGGTAGTGGCAGCCCTGCAGGGCGGTGCTGTCTATGTCATCCGCCGCAACGCGGACGGAAGCCTGGGTGAGATTGTACATACCGCGCATATGGCTGGAAAGAAAGAAGGTACTATTTCTTTCGCCCATCAGTGCATCTGGGATCAGAAGAAAGAATATCTCTTTGTCGTATGTCAGGCGAGACTGCAGGGCTACGGTCAGATTGTCGTATTCCGTTTTAACCAGGAGGACGGCAGCCTGACACAGACCGACTGCTACCGCGGACGCGAGTACGATGAGCCGCGCCACGTATCGATTCATCCGAACAACCGCTTTGTTTACTTAATCAATGAAAAAGGAAATTCGATGACCTACCTTTCATTTGATGACAAGAACGGTAAATTAAAGGCGCTGCAGGTACTTCCGACTCTGCCGGATACCTATACGGGCGAGGGACAGGCGAGTGCATCCTTGCTCAGTAAAAATGGCGAGATTCTCATCGGTTCCAACCGCATCCATGAGTCCATCGTGCTCTACCGCATCGACCAGAACACCGGTTATATGAAGGAATTAGGCTATTACCCGACTCTGGGCCTGACACCGCGTTTTATCTCCTTCAACCGCGATTACAGCCTGTTTTATGCGGCAAATGAGGACAGTGATACCATCGTAGAGATGCGCCTCTGCGAAGAAACAGGCCGCATGGAGTATACCGGACGTATCATCCACACCGAGAGCCCGGTCTGCATTACATTTCGATAGGAGGCTACCATGAACTTAGGACTTATTTCTTTAATCTGCCTTCTGGCAGCTATCATGATTGGCTTTGTAAAAAATTGTAACGTCGGTATTCTATGTACCGGTATCGCTGCCGTGCTGGCACTGGTATTCGGCATCAAGGCATCCGATATCATCAAGGGATTCAGTGCATCCCTGTGCATCCAGATGGTCGGTATTACCTATCTGTTTGCGATTATCAATGGAAATGGAACACTGGAACTTTTAGCGCGCAAGATGGTAGCACTGGTTGGCAAACAGAAACGTCTGATTCCGTTTGTTATCTATATTTTAGGATTTATCATCAGTGCCGTAGGACCGGGCGCAATCCCGAGCCTGGCAATCATCCCGGTTATCGCAATCCCGGTTGCGGCATCCGCGGGCATCAACCCGATTATGACGGCAATCATCGGCGACCTGGGCGTTATGTCCGGACTGTCTCTTATACACATCTGA
>ERZ1026856.1258-NODE-1258-length-13109-cov-8.474184_pt1 | contig 13109 bp, 9 predicted proteins | sample MGYA00380158_ERZ1026856 | MGnify/ENA primary metagenome ERZ1026856 (study PRJEB33269, sample SAMEA4719794) | human gut metagenome | biome: human-associated habitat; feature: organic feature; material: feces | place: Cameroon | collected 2013-10 ...
AAAAAAGAAAGGGGGTTATAACTAAAAAGTAAGGGAACATTTTTGCCTGTTTTTTGTGTTTTTGTTACCTTGCTTTTAACCTTTCCCATTCGGGTATTTTTCTCGCAAGGAATACCGGAAAATCTTCCAGAGGTACTAAATAAACCACTGTATGATCCATTAAATCTATTGTTGAATGGTGATACAAACTGGTCCTAAACGGTCCATCATCTATAAAAAAATGATTGTTTAATGCATCAATCAACCACTTCACTTCAAGATTATCATGGTCTCTTTTCGCCCATTTTGCATGTTCATTTTTGTAGCAATGCAATAGAATAATCGCCACTTTTTCACTCTTTAATCGTTCTGGAATTTTAATGTTTTTTAACATCCGTTCCAGTGTATCGCTGTAATAAGAGGTATGTTGACTGGCTAATCTTTTTGGAACAAGGATGGGAAGATCAAGTGATATTTTGTCTTGTTCCACGGTTACAATGGAATGAATTTCTGATATTTCGAGAGGCTTTCTTACCCCAGGAGTCTCTTTTTCGAGTTCATTTGCCAGTGTTCTTGCATGATACAATGCCTGTTCAAGTAAATATATCGCCCAAGAAAACTCTTCCACGTTATTACTATCAAGATTTCTACCTGCTTTAAGACAGGTAAAAGCACGTTCTGAAAGGGTCTTTACACGTTCCAGAGAGTTCTCAACTTCACGTTCAGACATACAATTTGAAGGTGATTTTATTATGATTTCCGGTGGAAAAATACCAGGTTCCCCGGCTTCTTTGCTATCTCCAAAAATATCAAAATCCATCGTTTTTACCCCTCATAATAGTCTATATCAACGAATTCTTTTCTTTCATAATCCATCTGATCGTTCGGACGATCATTCACAATTGCAAAAATATGCGGAATATTTAACTGGGGAACGGTATCCAGCACCTTTTCATTTGGCACAACAATGATGTATTTATGCACACTTTCCGGATACTTTTCTATTTCTTCCTTGTGTAAATCTTCCAATGTTTTAAGTACATGGTCCTCGCCACGGTCGAATGGAACAATGTCGTATCGTACCATATTTTTTACATAGGATAGTTTTGCAGGTTTGTGAGCAGGTGCTATCCAGAAATCGTCATTTTCTTCTTTTAGAATCGCATCTCCCTTCATATCGAGCATGACCCACAGGCAGCGTTCCATGGTAAAGTCTATCTCACTTTTGGGATTTGCAACAAAATCCCTTTCCCCTTTCTTGAAGATACACCGTTCATAGACAAGACCTTTGATTGCTTTATCCACGGTAGTGTAATGCTTATCCGGCAACATTAAATATGCCTGCTCCTTCACAAATCCATTACTCGCCCGCATGTAACTCATAATTACGTTACCCATTCCTGCTAAAAATTGTTGTCCACCAAAATCCCTAATCATATATTACCTCCGTATTATTTTGTGCTACTTACATAAAATCTAAGTAGTATTTACTTTATATTGTTGGTGCATGTATATTTTTCATATATGCATCTTATTCAACTATAGATACACCTTATTTTTAATTATATACACCTTATTTGCTCGTATATGCATCTTAGTTTTTGCTATATACATCTTATTTCACATATTTGTTGTTTAAGGTGTATTTAATTAAATTTATGTTGTATATAATTTGATATCACATACTACTTAGAATTCGTGTAAGTAGTATGTAAATATAAAATATATACAACATAATCGCATGACATATACTTCTTAATTTTGCTGTATTTTTTGAGGCATATCTTTTTCTGCTTGAAGAAGTAAACGCTGACGTTTTTTCTTGTTCGGATCGGTTGTGTAGAGCATGTCTTCCTTCATAGATGTTTTTGTTACAATCGGGACTTTTTCACCATTTGAAAGCATTGTGATTCTACCACGGGGCTGCTTCATGATTTCTTTAATTTCCTGTTCCGTCAGATTAAAGAGTCTCTGGAAAAGTTCTGCCTCCTTCTCTCCTGCTTTCAGTAAAAACTTCGTTGCACAGTTATCAATGATAGATTCTCCAAACTTACCCTTAATTACGTCAGCCATATTCTGTGTACTGAATATGGTAGCACCACCATAACCACGAACAATTTTAATGAGTTCGTTTACGAATGACTCTGCCATCTCATTTATCATAAACTTCCAACCCTCATCCAAGAAAAGAGCATATAAATCAATTACATTCTCTTTAATCTTATCATAACAATAAACAAGGGCTAAGAACATAAATGCTGGAAGATATCTGTCTCCTGCATAGGATACATCGAACGCAATCATTTTATTGTCCAAAGCAATATTGGTTTGTCCGTTCATGTTTTTACAGGTTCCTGTAATAAAGACGGTTAAAACATCTACTACATTGTGCAATGCCGGAACATTGAGGACTCGATCATACAGTTCTTGAATCGTTGGCATCGTTTTAATAGTGCCATCTTCATTATAAATAGAAAGGTTATTGTTTGTGATTCCATAGTCACTGTATAACCCCATTAAAACGGTTTCCAATGCACTTTCCTGTGGAGCTGTCAGCTTTTCATCTCTCAACAAAAGCTGAACAAATGTGATTACCTGCGTAATCTGTTGCTGCAATTTACTACGTGCCGTTACTTCCGCTTCTGCCAGTATAGCTGCATCAATAGTAGCTTCGGCATGGATTTCCATAATGTTAAGGCATACATTTGAACCAGGCGAAAGGTCAATAAAGAGACCATTCATATTTTCGATTGCTTCCTTATACTCATGTCCTTTTACCGGAAGAATGAAAAGAACTCCGACATCGTTTAACCTGTATCTTCGGCTTAACATCAGGTTGAAGTATGTTTTACCACTACCAGACGGTCCAAAAATACCAATGTTAGCGTTGTTGTATCGTTTTGTATTGAAATTATTATAGATAGCCAGGGAATTTCCTACCATTCCCAATACGAAACCATTATCATCATTAATGCGAAGTTCATTAAATGGATACAGGGATGCTACAGATTCAGTCAATAGATTCCTCTGGAACTTCGTAAAGAGATGATTATTAGTATAGAGGATCGGGAGTGCCATTTTGAATGCTTCATCACATTCCATCAGAACAGGTAATGTTCGTATTCCAACTGACCGTAATCGTTCAATGACAATACCTCTTCGTTTCTTCATTCGCTCCAGACTGGCATCCCATATCGTCAACATGGTTACTCCGTAAAAGAGTTCCTGTCCGGCTCGGAGTGCTTCGCTGATAAACATACCAGCATACAAGGAATCTTCTGCATCTCTCCTATCTTCCTCGTTCTTATCGACTAACCCAGCTTTCCCTCTTGCCAAAGTTCTACCAAGTTCTGTCTGCGTTCTCTGTGAATCCAACTTGTGAAAGAACATATCCACATCAACACCCTCACCAAAATCATAGATGTTGACCCAGTTTGCACAGGCTGTTGTCGGGTACGAATCATTTCGAATAAATATAAAGGAATAACAAATACCATCAACGACAGCAAAGGACGGATGCTTAAAATCAATACCTCTTGGAGAGACTGTCATGTTTAAGGATGGAGTTATTTGAGTTAGCGGAAGTTCATCCGGATGCTCCATGGTATCAACAAACCTAAGATCTCGAATCAGGCGTTCTTTTCGCTTTTTGATTGTCTCCGTAAAAGAGGATTGCTTACATATAAAGCGATACAAAAACTCCTCCATAAACAATGCTTCATCATCGTGTTCCACGATGGGATTACCCATAGCAAGAAAATAATCGCTAATCGTGCGTACCGCAGTGCTCATATCATCAAATATCTGGTTTTCATCACTGGATTTTTTGTATCCATCGTAGATATTTCCTTCATATTCAATGATGATAAAGAACCGTCTGGATGAGGATTCGGTCTGTGAAAGATTCTCAACCAGCTCCACGTAGTCTTTTTTTCCTTGAAGAACCATTGGATCGGTTTCATTCGCAGTCTTTTCATTTAACTGTTCCGTTAAGGAAGTTAAATCCGTTTTTTCTGTTATTATTTTAATTTGGAATGAAATAGGTGCTACCTTTATCCAACGGGAAAACGCTTCAATGGTCTGGTTTTGATCCTTCGCTTTTTTCAAACTGAAATTCTGTGGGCTGATTTCAAGGATTTTTATATATCGACCATCCTTCAACTTAATCATTCCATATACATATTTCTCAAAAGGAAGCCAATCTTGAGTAGCATTTTGGTAATGCCTATTCCGTATCGTTGCTTTTCTTATCTTTGGAGTCTTTCCGTTTGCTGAATGATTCCATGAGTTTGGAGAAGTTGCTTTGTTTTCCTGTACTGGTATTTCTATTCGTAAGTGCTTCGACATCTTTTAATCCCACCTTTCTCATGTGATATTTGCACTTATTTGATGCAATCTTATATAGATATTTGATGAAAGAGAGAATGAAGAAAGACACTCTCTCTCCATTCACACCTCTGACAAACATAAACACCGTTCCAGAAAACGTAATAATCAGTACAACCAATCTGAACTGAAACGTGAAGGGTATTTTCATCAAAAAATATTCAAGAATGAGACCAACCACGACTCCCTCTACCAGATTTGGAATGGGAATACTTTTCCATTTTCCTGGATTTTTATAATTCATCGGGATTCTATATATCTTTTTTTCTTCATCCATTAATTTTCATCTCCTATCTTTTAACATAATACATGTTGTCACCGAAGACTCCGAACGGAACGTATCCACTTTTCTTTCTCCAATCCTTTGGTCCACCATAATTGTGTTTGTACCAATAATTTGATGTAAAATATACAATCGTAGGATCATTTAAAACCTTCTTTTGTCCAGTGATTGCCTGTTTTATTAATTCGATTTGGTCTGCGGAAGGTGTTCGCTTTTTATAGTCTCCCGAACCATACGCTTCGAATTGTCCTTTAGCTGTCAAAACTCCCATTGGATCATTCGGAAATCCCGAAGAAGCTGATCTGTTTTTTACACATTCCGCAACCGCAATCGTTCCTTCTGTGTTTGTGCTACATTCCTGGAGAATAATCTGTGCAATCATGTACCACTTATCTCCCGTATACGGATAGGACGGTGCTGCACTGTAAGTAGTTACTCCCTCTTTGTAGTAAGTGTCTTGTTCCATTTCAGATGGCTTATATCTTTTGTATGTAGGAAAGCCTGTATATCCAGGTGCAACTACTACGGTTCCGCTACTTGAACAATGTATCCACGTATCGTTTCCCATATATATTCCTGTATGCTTTGAATCACCTTGAAATTTCAGTCCGATATCTCCCGGCTTTAACTCGCTCTTTGTTATGTACTGTAAGTTACTGATGGAAGAAGTTGAAGTTAATGCTCCATCCATATTGCCACCGTTAAATCCAGCTGTTGCAAATGCCCACTGGACAAAACCGGAGCAATCCAGTCCTGCTTTTCTTCTGCCTTTATGGTCTGGTGCGGTTTCTGTCCACCAGTTATCATTCCATCCTGTATGAGATGCCTTTCCACCGTAATAATAAGGAACCATACCAACCAGTGATAAGGCTGTCTTAATCAATTGCTTTCTATTTCCGGACAAGTCATTCGGAAGAGATGCCATATATTCCTCTATCTGTTCCTCTGTCAAACCATCTGTGGCATATTCGACATGAGATGTGACTAAAATAGTATTAACTAATCCTTCCATCATTTTCATTCTCATCTCGATCATTTGCCTATTGGTTGTTTCGTGATTTTCTTCATATTTTGCATCCGGGTCAACATCAAACATATCGTAAACTTGATCGTTTTGATAAGGGGTCATGGTAATTTCGCCATACGTTACCGTTCTGGATTCTGGAAGTACCTTAACCTTTTCTTCTTCGCCAACAGTAGGTCCTAACACATAACGTCCTTCCAACTTATCATTATCACTACAGGTATCGTTTGAATGCGTGATCTTTGTCGCATCCACATAGTTCGTAACCATTTCTCCCGCTACATCACTTATCCAATATCCGGTTCCATCCTCTCTTTTATCAACGGTTTCGGTCTTCGTGTAAATTGTATAAGTATGTTTTGAATGCGTTGTACTATGTGGAGGCTCGGAATCCCTGTCTTCGCTTGTACAGATTGTAACTTCCATTGGTTCATACACATAAATAGGAACAGAATCAATGACCGTTTTTTCCTGTGCCTCATCACTTAACTCGTAAGTGATTTTTAACTTCTCTTTGAATTTCTCCTTAAACTCCTTAATTGTTACATGCTGAAAATCCGTTGATACGGAGTATGTGGCAATAATAAAAGCATAATTGGTTGAGTTGTAAATACCGCCTTGTGAACTGAATGAGTCCATTGTGGCTTCGTAGTCATACCCTTTTTCTTCACAAAGCTTTTTTATTTCCTCCTCTGCATCATCGTAAGCAACTTCCATCATTTCATCTATGACATCAATACAATATTGGGTTGCTTCCTCTAAGGTTTCTACCATTTCCTCTTCTTCGATGTTTCCGCCACCCGTAAAGAAATCAACCAGATTCTTTACAACGCTTTTTATTTTGTCATAAATTCCATGAATAATTCCGCAAGCTGTAGCAACAGGCTTCGTGATTACGTTTGGTACTAATTCTTCAACAATTCCTCCAATTAAAAATAAACACATGAGTACGGTAATACCAATCCATTTGATTAACTTTGGAAGAATTGCACCAACCACAGCTCCTACAGCAGTTCCTACGGGTCCGGCAACACTACCTACGGTTGCTCCGGCTGAGGCTCCGGCTGAACCTCCAGCTGCTGTACTGGCTGCTGTACTGGCTGCTGTACTAGCTGCTGTACTAGCACTGCTTCCGACAGCACTGCCAGCAGCATCAGAGGCAGCACTGCCAGCCACCTCGGTTGTTCCGCTTATTGCTCCTGTATCCGTCCCTGCTTTGCCAGATAGCGAGCTACTGTTTTGAGAATTTCCACTACCTTTTTGGCTTGTTTCGGATGCCTTACCAGAATCCTTTCCCCTTGTTTCAGAGGACCCGGACTCTTTTGCCGGGTCCTCTGAGGGTTTGTTCTTGTTTTCTGATTCGGGAGCATTATCGGAGGACATGTTTTTTTTACTGTTATGTTCGGCTATCTTATCAGCTAAATCTTTTCCATCACTGACAATATTGCTCGCTTGATCTATACCACTTTCGAGGGTGTTACCAGTTTCATTTTTATCTTTATAATCTCCCATTCTACTGTATTACCTCTTGTAAGAAAAATCAGTTTTAACTATTATTGATTACGTTTTTTTCGCCTTGGACTTTTGCCGTCTTTAGGGTTCGAGTTCCTGCCATCAAATGCATTTTTCCTTGTGCTTCCATTTCCACTTGAAGAACGCTCTGAACCAGATGATTGATTATCACCCGATCTGTTTGCCTTTAACCACGTTTTGTTTCCATTGGCTGTTTCAACACGGGTAAAAGAGCCGGAAGAAACATGACGGTCAATTTCACTTGCATAACTTGTTACTTGAACATTTCCGCTTCCATTGTTTTTATTGACTCTGATGGAATCTTTGGAAATATACGCTTTATCAATATCGCTATTTTTCAGTTCTGGTATATAAGCTTTTGCGATATTGGCTCCAATATCTCCCGTGAAGTTGTAATCTTTGTCCATGGCTTTTTCAATACTCTCACTAAAGTTACGTGGACCAGATGCAGTGGCTCTTCCTGTTTCACCAGATGTAAAGGAACTGTAATCGGGCATTTCTCCATATTTACGAGCATTTCCCATATTGTCGGTAGAAACTGCATCTTTTGAATAGTTGTCATAATACATTTCCGTTCCGTCTTCTGTAAATCCACCATAAGATTTGGATGCATAGGTCGGATTGGAATATCTTTCTGCGATCTGTTCTCCGGTTGCGGTTCCGTTTGTATACTTATTTGTATAGATACCGGAATTTGTTCCATCGTCAACCCATCCGGTTTTGTCCATGTTGACATTATTTCCGTTCATATCTGTAAATCCGGTTTCTGGATTATACTGGAGGTTATTTGCATAGTCGGACGGAGCAACAGTCTTATCTTTCATAATGCTCTGCATTTCATCCGATGAAATATACTTGCCATCCGGTGTTATGTAAGAATCTTGATAATGAGCATCAGAAACGGTCTCTCCATTGCTATTAATGAATTCTCCAGAGAGGTTCTCGTATCCATTTCCATTGCTTCCTGTAGTTGTGAAACCAGTGCTTGCCACTTCTGAGATGGCGTTTCCATTATCATCAACTAAGGTATCTCCTGCATAAGAATAGCCTTCCGGTAATGGGTATCTTTCGTTTGTATTTATATCAGCACGATAAAGACCGTCCCCACTTTCACCAATAAGCGTATTATCTGAAATATTATCTGCATGGTCGTTGTCGTATTTTGAAATGGTTGCCATTTCCATTCCGTTTTTGTCCTTTACGACTATTCCATCACCAGATGGATTTTGTGAAACGGTTGCTTCATCCAAATCCTGTTGAGAGAATCTACCAGAAGCAGCGAGGGCATTCTGCTGTCCTCCCAAGTATTTATCTGCATATTCATTAAAACTGGTTCCGTTGTTAATATCGTCATAATTATAAGGACTTCCCGTATCCTGCACATAACCATCCATTCCAGCATAGGAAGCAGCTTTGCTGACACCTTCCGGCTGATTTTTGGTGAAAGAAATGGTTGCATCCTTTCCGTTTGCATCTTTATAGGTGGCAGTAAAATCACCGTTATTAATTTTAGCAGATTGAATGTTTTTATCACCCACGATTTCCGGAGCAGCTTTTTTAACCGCCTCAACCGCAGCTTCACCGTGTAAGTTGCTGCCATTCATCTTCATAGCGTGTGCAACATCCGACACAGAAGCATCTTTTACCATGTTTTTATTAGAGACAACTGCTCCATTTCTGGTCGAGTCAGCAAGTGCTCCCGCTGCAAGTGCTTTTTTACGTGCTATAGCTGTACGAGCATTCTGGATTCCTTTATTAATCTGTTGAGCTGCACCTGCAATTCCTAATCCAGTCGAAAGGAGCGAAGCAGCTACTCCGGAACCCAACTGAGCCGTTGTTAAACCAAGTGTTGCAATATGCGAATCAATTTTTTGAGCTGTTTTTAAAAATGCCACAGCTAAGAAGCACCATAAAATTCCTGAACCAACGGTATGACCGTTTACTTCATATTCGCCTGCAATCATGTTATTAGACATAATTGCATTCCTAAAAACGACTATGAACCATACGTTTAAAACTAAAATCATCAATTCGGACACAACCATCCTGAGCCATGATTTTGTAATAGATGATGTTTCACGACTTACAAGCGGAACTGCAGCCAAAGGCATAGTATAATACATAATTCCCAACACCACATATCGTTCTGCTATTTCCAACATGAGTTTAAAATAGTTCCAAACAATTGCGATTGTTAATATTGTACAAACTAAAAACTCTGCCAAACTAACTCTTTCTGTAATATTAAAAATTTCTGTAAGCATATCTGGAGAAGCAAGATCAGCTACACTACCAGAAATAGCCTCTGCCACTCTTTTAAGAACGGATGATGCCGCTGCACCTGCACTAAAAGCATCATCAATCCCACCTTCATCTAAAACACCCCAATAAACAATGTCAGCAAATTCAAAAATATATTTTAATAGCTGCGGTATGGTAGTGATAACCACAAATGCAAATATAGTTCTAAGTATTGTTATAAACGGGCTTTCATACGACTTTGATATTGATAAAAAACTATTCTGAAATAATTTAAAAATACATAAAGCCAACGTCATGCCGAATGCAACCGAAACAACCAAATCCCACAAATCATTTAACCCTGGAAAATAATGATCCATTGTTATTAGTCGTGGAGAAAATGCATATAGCATACTCTGGTCTAAAACGTCCAAAGAGGAAATAACCGTACTTTGGAGCCATGACAGCAGGCTTTCCCATACAAAATTTAACATTTGTACCCCTTTCTTCATTTTAAAAAAAGGACACATTTTTGAAAATGCGCCCTTTTTTTATGACTACAATAATCTGTTTTTTTCCAAGTTAGCTTCCAGGTTTGATGTTTTTCAGATCGTCTGCACCAGTTCCGGTTGCAGTGGTTCCAAGCATCTTTCGTCCCTGGATGAGAAGCCACGGAAATACAGAAACGATAATCCAGCCAACACCAATTCTGATGAGCCATCTCTTTGCAGTAGCAGCTGTTTTTTCATCAGAAGACATCATAAATGCAATTCCGGCTGCTCCTCCAAAGATCAATGCACAGATATTTACAATCGGAATAAATGAATTGTATGCATCTGCTAAAGATGAGGCTAAATCATCAAATAAGCCATCCGCAAACACTGGCATTACGTTACAAACAAAAACAATTGCCATAAGCATCATCATAACGCCTGTCCGTTTGAAAACGGATTCAAGTGCTTCTCTTGTACCATAATACAAGCTGAATGCTTTCATCTGCATTGCTTCCTTTTTCATACATTCTACCTCCTATCAAATTTTTACAGTAAGCCTGTGGCTTCATTATAAATAATATGTCAAAAAATGTCAATATATCTAAAATTTTCAAAAGTCAATCAAAGGTAATATTTCCAGTTCTGTCAGTTTCTAACTTTGCACGTTGCGTTGCAAACTCCAGAGCGATCTCAGACGGTGCAGTATCCCATAACAATGAGGACACAATTCTGATTGCTTCTTTTTTTTTCTGCAATATATTCTGCTTTGAAGTTTTATTCATTTTTGCGATCATTTCATAGGTATAGCAATCCTTCATCATGAAACGATACTGTAATATTCTATAATAAAGCAAGCCATACTTCGGATACGCCTTTACCTTTCTGACAGCATCTTCTATATGTTCTTTGCAATACTCGTTGATATTACATTGTTTTTTATCCCACTCTCCTATCTCATCCATGATTTTTTTTTCGTGTTGCAACATGGTTCCGCAAGAATTTTCAACTTGAAATCTGATTTCCCGATATTTCTCCAACAACCTCTCTGTTAGTTCATATTTGTCGGTTGTTTCGGATAGGTACTTTCCTGGCATTTCACTTTGTATCCGTGAATATTCTTCTTCAATCAGTTTGATTTCCCTTTCGTTTTTGTAAAGCACAAAATTTCCTCCGTTTTCTAAGTATTAACAATGTGTCATTCGCATTATACCATACTGCTAACCAAAAAAAAGGGGGTGTATCAATTTGATACACCCCCTTTTTTTATTCTGAACCAGTTCCTGCCATATCTAAAAGCCAATCATCATCCTCATCATCCTCATTATCTGCATCTTCGTGTTTATCATTGCTCCCAGTTTTTTCCAGAACATTTGCTTCGGTGATGTTTGGAATGCTTTGCATTTTATTTTCAGTAGTAGATGGCATTTCTGACTCCTTATATGAATCAGAAAGAGCATTCTGCTCGTTTACAACCGATTCCTTTTTAATATCTTCCTCAAACTCTGGCTCTGTATCTTTTTTTTGGTTCACAAAATTACGACTAGCAGAGTTATTCACATCAACTTCTTTAAAAAATCGTTCGATGCAATCAAGCTGATTTGAACTATATTCACCAATGATTCGTTCCAACTGTTTCTCGGTGAAACCAAATGATCCTAAAAAGTTATCTCGTTTCGACTTATCAATTATCTTTTTCTCGTCTGGCAAAAAAGTCAAGTTATATTCTTCCGAATGCTCCTTGTACCAAAGCAATAATGCTATAAGGAATCTGGACTGTTTTCTTTTGAATGACAGGATAAAGTCAAGTGCTTTTTTTGCATCATCATTTGCAAGATCAAAACTAAATACAGCTTTTTTAACATTCGTCTTTTTTTCACCAGCCATTTAGTTCTCCCCCTATTCCTCTAATGCATTCTGCCTGTCAACCTCGAATGCTCTCCAGAATTCATTAACTGCTTTACTCTTAATATGATAACGATGAAAGGCTGCAATTAATTCGTATCCGGTAGCATTTGCTCTGCTATCCTTAATTGCCAGTCTTTCAACAAAATCGAGTTCCGTTGCCACACGTTCAATTTCGTTGTCCAGAATAAGTGATCCACCACCAAGCGTAATTACCTTAGCAAGCCGGAATTCTGCTCCGTCTGTAACCATATGTGAAAAGATATTCTTGGTCCAGTCATATACCAGTTCTTTGATTCTTTCTACAATTTTAGGCGAATAGTCTCCCCTATTCATCATTACATCTTTAATATTTTTGGCTTCGAAGTTAATGCCTGTTTCATTCTTCATCGTATTTGCGATAGTCGAAAAGAGTTTATTGACTCCATCGTTGTAGCTTAACGGAACACCATCAATCGTACCGCCACTCATGTGCAAAACATCTGTTGTACCACCACCAATATCGACAAGGTACACTTCATTTAATTCCTTGTGTAAATGTGGATACTGTGCAGCCGCTCCCCAACACTGAGCAGTAACGATTACGTTTGCTATTGTAAAGTGCAACTCGTACTTGCTCTCTCCCTTACAATATGTATAGCAAATATCATTTCCTCTTTCCTTATAATAAGAAGAATACACATCAATATTACGCTGATTAAAGGTTCCCGGTGGCATACCGATTGCTAAGTCGATCTCGTCTCCGTTCAGAAGAATTCCTCTTGCAACCGCCTCTCTCGCAATTGCCATCAGAGTGAGTAGGAACATATCTTCTGTTTCTGTCTTGTTATTCGTTAAGTTGAATGGCTTATTGGTAAATGTATAATAAGTCGGATCTCCATTTTTACCCTCAACAACGATATATTCACTAGCCAGCCTGTTGATGACTTCTGTTTTTGTGAATCCACTTGCAAAGGTATCGTGTCTGGTTTTCGTGTCGTGATTTCCAACATCAATTCCGAACAAACCTAACAGTTTTCTTTCATTTCCGGTGTACTCGCTTAATGCTTTTAACTTCATATTTAGCCTCCTATTGCTATTCCTATTGACTTTACCTATCAACTTTCGTTGAGGTATGTTATTTGGTAATTACCATTATACATTCATACATCTTATTTGTCAATTATGTAATACTTATTTTTGCATTATATACTACTTGCTAAAATATCAAATACTACTTAAATCAAGATTATGTACATCTTATTGTCTTAAATAGTATTATTTAAAC
>ERZ1026856.1259-NODE-1259-length-13105-cov-16.216705_pt1 | contig 13105 bp, 7 predicted proteins | sample MGYA00380158_ERZ1026856 | MGnify/ENA primary metagenome ERZ1026856 (study PRJEB33269, sample SAMEA4719794) | human gut metagenome | biome: human-associated habitat; feature: organic feature; material: feces | place: Cameroon | collected 2013-10 ...
ATTCAATACTTTTTCTTATCTTTGCACCCGTAAAGTAATGAGAGATATTTAAAAAAAGTGTAAGAAGAGAAAAAATAATTATATAAAGTTATAAGAGTTGTTTAATTTTTAAGAGAGGATTTTATGGAAAAAAAATTGCTTTTCTTGTTAGTCAATCTCTTCCTTTTATGTGGGGGGGGGCATTGGCTCAAACGAAAGTAACAGGTACCGTAGTTTCTCAGGAAGATGGTGAACCTGTCATCGGTGCATCTGTCGTAGTCGCTGGAGCGGCACGTACAGGTACCGTCACCGATATTGACGGTCACTTCTCTTTGGAGGTACCTGCTGGTAAGAAACTTGTAGTTAGCTACATCGGTATGCAGAGCCAGACCTTGACTCCAGCCGCCAAGATGACTATCCGCCTGAAGGCAGATAGCAAGAGCTTGGGCGAGGTGGTTGTAACGGGTATGCAGAAAGTGGATAAGCGACTTTTTACAGGTTCTGCCACAAGCGTAAATGCTGCAGATGCAAAGTTGGATGGTGTAGCTGATATCAGCCGCTCCCTCGAAGGTCGTGCAGCCGGTGTGTCTGTACAGAACGTTTCTGGTACTTTCGGTACCGCTCCAAAGATTCGTGTCCGCGGTGCTACCTCTATCTATGGTTCTTCTAAACCTCTTTGGGTTGTAGATGGTGTCATCATGGAGGATGTGGTAGATGTTAGTGCAGACCAGTTATCTTCTGGTGATGCTAATACTTTGATTTCTTCTGCCATTGCAGGCTTGAACTCAGACGATATTGAAAGTTTCCAGATTTTGAAGGATGGTTCTGCAACCTCTATTTATGGTGCCCGTGCCATGGCTGGTGTCATCGTAGTTACTACTAAAAAAGGACGTGCCGGTCAGGCTCGTGTTAGCTATACAGGTGAATATACAATGCGTTTGAAGCCTAGCTATGCTAACTTCAATATCATGAATTCTCAGGACCAGATGTCTGTTTATCAGGAATTGGAACAGAAAGGTTATCTTAATTATGCTGAGACTTCCGTAGCTTCAGAAAGTGGTGTGTATGGTAAGATGTATCAGTTGTTGAGTCAGTATGATCCTACAACCGGTCAGTTTGCTTTGGCTAATACTCCAGAAGCTAAGGCTGCCTATTTGCGTAGTGCAGAGTATCGCAATACCAACTGGTTTGATTCTCTTTTCTCAACTGCCATTCAGCACAACCACTCTGTAAGTGTAAGTGCAGGTACTGATAAGGCTCAGTATTATGCATCTGCCAGTGCTATGTTTGATCCAGGATGGACATTGCAGAGTAAGGTAGAACGTTATACAGCCAACTTGAATTCAACTTTCAATATTTCGGATAAGTTGAATTTGAACTTGATCAGTAATGCATCATATCGTAAGCAGAAGGCCCCTGGTACATTGAGCAGTTCTATTGATGCTGTATCTGGTGAGGTAAAGCGTGATTTCGATATCAACCCATATTCTTATGCGTTGAACACATCTCGTGCGCTTGATCCTACTCTGTATTATACCCGCAACTATGCTGATTTCAATATCTTCCATGAGTTGGAAAGTAACTATATGGATTTGAATGTTACTGATTTCCGTTTGCAGGGACGTGTTAACTACAAGCCAATCAAGAAGGTAGAACTCTCTTTGTTGGGTGCAGTGAAATATTCTGCTACTTCACAGGAACATTATATTTTGGATAGTTCAAACCAGGCTTTAGCTTATCGTGCGATGGCTACATCAACTATCCGTAATAATAATAATCTTCTTTATACCGATCCAGATGATGTTTATGCGTTGCCAGTCTCGGTATTACCTAATGGTGGTATTTATGAGCGCACCGACAATCGTCTTTTTGGATGGGATATGCGTGCTGCCATCAGTTATAACGATGTATTCAATGAAGATCACATCGTAAATTTCTATGGTGGTATGGAAACCAACAGTAACGACCGTCATTCTACATGGTTCCGTGGTTGGGGTATGCAGTATAGTATGGGTGAGATAGCCAACTATGCTTATCAGGTATTTAAAAAAGGAGTAGAGGATAACTCTGAATATTATACTTTGGTAAATAAGCACCAGCGTAGTGCAGCCTTCTTTGGCAATGCTACCTATTCTTATAAAGGAAAGTATACAGTGAATGGTACTGTTCGTTATGAGGGTACCAATGGATTGGGTAAGAGCCGTTCTTCCCGCTGGATGCCTACATGGAATATTTCCGGTGCATGGAATGCTCATGAGGAGAGTTGGTTTAAGGCTCTTGAGCCAGCTTTGTCTCACTTGACATTGAAGGCTTCTTACTCTTTGACTGGTGACCGTCCTTCTGTAACCAATTCTCTTGCAGTGATAGGCAGTACTGTTCCTTGGCGTCCTTTTGCAGGTGTAAAGGAGAGTGCTTTGTATCAGAAAGAGGCTGCAAATAGTGATCTGACTTATGAGAAGAAGCATGAGTTGAATCTTGGCTTGGAGGCTGGTTTCTTGAATAACCGTATCAATTTGGCAATTGACTGGTATAAGCGTAACAACTACGATTTGATTGGTCTTGCCAATACGTGGGGACTTTCTGGAGAGGTACAGCGTTATGGTAACATCGCTTCCATGAAGTCTAGTGGTTTGGAACTTAGTTTGAATACTACTAATATCAAAACAGAGGACTTTACATGGTCAACCAGCTTTATTTACTCTCATACTCATAATGAGGTTACAGACTTGAAGACAAGTAAACGTATGATTGACTTGGTTTCTGGTACAGGTTTCGCTCAGGAGGGCTATCCTGTCAGAAGTTTGTTCTCTATTCAGTTTATGGGCTTGAACAAGGAAGGTCTTCCTACCTTTATCAATCAGGATGGTAATGTTACAGTAAGTGACATCTATTTCCAGTCATCAGATCCTGAGAACTTGAAATATCTGAAGTATGAGGGTAGTGTAGATCCAACCGATGTAGGTAGTTTGGGTAATATCTTTAAATATAAAGGTTTCACATTGAATGTCTTCCTTACTTATTCGTTTGGTAATGTAGTTCGTCTGGATCCTGTTTTCAGTAATGAATATGATGATTTGACTTCTACTCCTAAGGAGTTTAAGAATCGTTGGGCAGTGCCAGGTGACGAGAACAGAACTTCGGTTCCTGTTATCGCCAGCAAGACTCAGAACAAGATGGATACCGATTTGAAGTATGCTTATAATGCATATAACTATTCAACAGAGCGTATTGCTAAGGGCGATTTTATCCGTATGAAGGAAATATCTTTGGGCTATGAATTCCCTAAGGCATGGGCTTCAGCTTTGAGATTAAGCAATCTGTCATTGAAATTGCAGGGTACCAACCTCTTCTTGATCTATGCAGATAAGAAGCTGAATGGTCAGGATCCTGAATTCTTCAATACGGGTGGTGTTGCCGTTCCTATGGCTCGTCAGTTTACAATGACATTGAACTTGGGTATTTAATTTTTTAAGGAAGAAAAACGTATGAAGAAGAAAATATTATATGTGTTGATGGTACTTGCTGCGGGAGCATCGTTTACATCATGCGATGATTTCCTGGATACATTGCCAGACAACCGTACGACAATAGATACTGAAGAAAAGGTAAAGAGCATCTTGACTTCAGCTTATCCAGACAGGACATATGCGCTGGTTACAGAACTTATGTCTGATAATTCTGATAATTATGGAGAGTCGAATCCTTATACCGACCGCTTCGCTGATCAGGTATACGCCTGGGAGGATGTAACAGAGGGTAACAATGATTCTCCTGAGGATTATTGGGAGGCTAGCTATAATGCCATCGCCAATGCCAATCTGGCTCTTGATGGTATTGAAGAGATGGGTGGTGCCACCACAGCTTCGCTGAAGGAAGAAAAGGCAGAAGCTTTGCTCTGTCGTGCTTACAATCATTTTATTTTGGTAAACCTTTTCTCAAAGGCTTATAACTCTCAGACCAGTACGAAAGATGCAGGTATTCCGTATATTAGTAAGACTTCGAGTGAGTTGATGGCACAGACTCCTCGTGGTACTGTAGCCGAAACTTATGAAAAGATAGATAAGGACATTCAGGAGGCTTTACCTTTGGTAGGTGATTCTCATCTGGAGGTGCCTAAGTATCATTTCAATACTCGTGCAGCCTATGCTTTTGCTACCCGTTTCTACCTGTATTATGAAAAGTGGGACAAGGCTGTAGAATATGCCACTAAGTGTCTGGGAAGTCAGCCTAAGACCATGTTACGTGACTGGAAAGCCATTGCTGGTATGACGCAGACTTATGATGCTGTTACTAATCAGTATATCGATGCTGGTGTAAACTGTAATCTTATGCTTAATACGGCTGTAAGTAGTTTAGGTATGGCATTTGGTCCTTACTATGTTTACTCAAAATATGCTCATGGTTCGTATGTTGCAAGTCATGAGGATGGTAAGGCTGGAAATATTTGGGGCAGTGCTTCTTTCTATTCAGGCATGAAGACATATACTGCAACCAACCTTGATAAGACTATCTTCTGGAAGATGCCTTTTAAGTTTGAGTATTCTGATCCTGTGGCACAGATAGGTTATCGCCGTACAGTGATTACCACGTTTACTACAGACGAATGTTTGCTCAACCGTGCAGAGGCTTATATCATGCTGAAGAAGTATGATGAGGCTGCAGCCGATCTGACACTCTGGATGCAGAATATGGTGAAGACCGACATGGTACTTACACCAGAGAACATCACAGAATTCTACAAGGACATACCTTATTCTTATACGGTTACCGATGATGATCCTAAGGGAATTAATTCTACCATTAAGAAGCATCTGAATCCTGCGTTCTCTATTGATGCTGAGGGTAGCACACAGGAGTGCATGCTTCAGTGTATGCTGAACTTCCGCCGTATCGAAACCATGGAGGGTGGTCTTCGTTGGTTTGATATCAAGAGATATGGTATAGAAATCATTCGTCGTACCATGAGTGCAAATGGTTTGCCAGCTGAGAAGACTGATGTCTTGACGAAGGATGATGAACGCCGTGCCATCCAGATACCACAGAAGGTTCGTGATGCTGGTTGCCCTGCTAATCCACGCAAGGCAACAACTGCTACAACTCCTACAGAATAATGTAGCGAGGAAGAACCAAGTTATTAACAATAATAAGGAAAGAAAATGAAAAAGTATTTATTATATGCTTTGCTTGCGGTATCTACAGGTACAGCCTTGGTTTCCTGTTCAGAAGATGACTTGAATGCCGAGAGCGTAATTACGATAGATAAGAAGCAGGCCAACGAATTTGACAAGTGGCTCACTGCCAATTTTGTCAATCCGTATAATCTGGAGTTCAAGTATCGTTATGAGTATAAAGAGACCGATGCAAACTATTATACCGTTCCTGCAGAGTTAAACCAGGCTATCGAGATGGCACATCTGGTGAAATATCTCTGTCTGGAATCTTATGATGAGGTTGCCGGTATCGATTTTACACGTAACTACTTCCCTAAGATGATTTTCACCATCGGTGAGTGGGAGTATCGTAACAATGGTACTTTTATCTTAGGTACTGCAGAAAGCGGCAAGAAAATCTTGTTGACGGGTGTTAATTATCTGGATACATACAAGAGTAGTCCTGCTGCGTTGAACCATTACTATTTTAAGACGATTCATCATGAGTTTACCCATATCCTGAATCAGACTAAAGAATATTCTGCTGAGTTTAAGTTGATTACCGGTAATTCTTATGTAGCTGATTCCTGGAGTAAAGAACCTTTTGATGTGGGTTACTTGGAACGAGGCTTTATTTCTGATTATGCTCAGCATTCTGATACGGAGGATTTTGCAGAGATGATGTCTTTATATGTAACCAACTCTAAGGAGCAGTGGGATGAATGGATGGCTGAGGCTGGAGAGAACGGTGCACCTCTTCTGCAGGCCAAACTTGATATCGTTAAGAGCTACATGAAGGATTCCTGGGGTATTGATATGGACAAACTCCGTGATACGATTCTTCGTCGTCAGGCAGATTTGGCTGCAGGCAAAGTTGATTTGACAGATATTAGTGTGAAATAACTTTAACATAAAAGGAATATGAAAAAGAAACTATTCATATATATATTGCTCCTCTTGCCGATGTTCGCCTTTCAGTCTTGTCTGAAAGATCAAGAGGAAATCTTCGACAAGGATGCTGCCTTGCGAGTACAAGATGCAATGGATAATGTCGATAAGGCGTTTACAAGTGCAGAAAATGGCTGGCTCTTGGAATATTATCCAGAGGAAAACCAGTCGTATGGCGGATGTGTTTTCACCATAAAGTTTGCTGATGGAAAAGCTACGGTTTCTAGTGACCTGAATCCGGGCAATTCCTGTGAAAGTCTTTATAAGATGACAAATGACCAGGGACCGGTCTTGACATTTGATACATATAATGATCTGATGCATCTCTTTGCTACACCATCATCTGGCAACTATGAGGCATATCATGGTGATTTCGAATTTGTTGTAGATTCTATCGGTGATGATGCAATCAAGGTACATGGCAAGAAGACTGGAAATACCCTCTATTTCCGTAAGCTGGAAACTTCACCTGAAGAGTATATCAATAAGGTACTGGAAATGGAAGACAATTTCATCGTCTCTGGTCTGGAAGGTACTGTTGGTGTTAAAAAAATCTTGGGTGAATTTGATTTGGATAACAATCAGTTGCTGATTAGCAATGAGGATGGTTCCAATGCACAGCAGCAGGCTTTTGCCTTTACTGATACTGGTATTCGTTTCTACATGCCATTCAGTATCAATGGCGAGCTACTGGGTTCTTTGAACTTCAATGCTGAGACTAACACGTTTACTGGTGTAACTTCTGGCGGTACTGCCGTAACATTTAATGGTACTTTACCAGCCGACTATGTGAAGTATGATCAATATGCAGGTAATTATAAACTGTATTATTGGCCACATAAGAATCCATCTACCGGTAAGAGTGTTTATTATGCTCTCAATGTTACATTGACACCTACAGAAGATAAGTCTGGCTTCATCATGGAAGGTCTCAATGATAATATCAAGCCTGTGCTGAAGTTTAACAAGAGCAAGGGTAACCTGGAATTGAACTCTCAGATTGTTGGCTCATATGGTGGCAACGATGTCTGGCTCTGCGCTTGGGGTCTTGCAGCTGGTGGTAGCCTTACTTGGGCATCGGAAGCCGGAGTTCAGACACAGTGGAATATGGATACAGAAAAACCTGTATATACATTCCAGACTAATTCTTATTCTGGTTTGGTTACGGATTCGTTCATTTTGTGGTTGGTAACTCCATCAGGTTCTTCTGTTGGTCAGTTCAATAATAGTTCATGGTTGGTCAATGGTAGCAACCGTCTTCCATATTTGTACGGATTGGTTAAACAATAAAAAATGAATTTGATATGAAAAAGATATTTAGTTTAATATGTATGGCTACTTTGGCTTTGTCGTTCGTCGCTTGTAGCGACGACGATGAGGTGGGGGCAGAATACAATCGTGCGTCTACCATCTCTGTGGTAAAATCAGATGTTTTGTTCTCTGCCAGTGCTGGTACAGGAACTGTTGTGGTTAAGTCGCAAGGTCCTATCACTTTCTCCAGTGCCAGCGACTGGTGTAAGGCTACGGCTCTGAATGATTCAACCGTTCAGGTTTCGGTAGATAATAACGAGACTAATAGTGGCCGTTCCAGTTTGCTTACCATCAAGTCTGGAGTAGATTCTGTAAATGTAACAGTACAGCAGCAGGGTTTCTATTTCCAGAGTGATATGGGTACTGCCGTTTCCTTGGCTAATGGCGCATCACGAGAGGCTTTTGCCTTGAATACCAATGGTAAAACGGTTGTTTCTACTACTGCAGACTGGCTTACTGCCAGTGTTGAGAATGACAGCGTAGTAGTATCTTCAGCAGCCAATGAAACTGGTCATATGCGTCAGGCTTATGTAAAGTATTCATTTGGAGAATTTAAGGATTCTGTTCTTGTTTCTCAGTATGATTTTGCAGAAGATATTGCAGGTACGTATTATCTGGCATTTACAAGTGCTTCTACGGGTAAGACAAGTTATCTTAATGCAAATTTGGTAGCCGATGAGGCAGGAAAGCTATCCTTGATATTGCCTGATTTGGACTTTACAATTCCTGTAACTTTCGATGCGGCTTCTTGTAAGTTGTCTGTTGCTGCAGGCTCTTATATCGGCGACTATCAGGTAGATGAGAATACAATCTATAATATGGGTATCGTTTTAGGTGATTCGGAGGCTGGTTATATAACATGGTCTTCGTCTGTTACCTACTCAGCTGCGTTCCATAATGATGAAGATGGAACTTATGCTGAGTTCGAAAATGACGGTTCATGGACCCGTAACGTAGATTATCTGTCTCTTTACGCATTCTCTTCAAAGGAGTTCACAAGTAAAACCCGTGTTGGTGGTTTGATGAATATGATAGCACCTTATCTCTTGAAGATAGATGCTTCGGGTGCTCGCAAAAAGATGAACGTTGCGACACCTAAACTTTCCATCATGAAATAAAATTATATACATAATGTTTAATAGAGTTCTTTGTGAAAAGAATACATAAAATCTCTCGTCTGGGGGCGTGCTCATTTAAGCACGCCCCTTATTTGATTATAGCGCTTTCTTAAGATGCTATTTTTGTAGCATATGCACCTTGGAAGGTGCACATTTATGCGCAATATGCACCTTCCAAGGTGCATATATATATGTTTTTTCTTTCAAAACTCCAAACTTTTTGCTTATTTATTTTTGCTAAAAGCCTTCTTGTACCCTTATTTCGTAGTAATTGCCCGAGTTTTTTATCAGTATGTAGCGTTTATTGCCTGGTTATGGAAAAGTATTCTGCCGATGAATAAGTTGGCTGTTAATCGGAAATAGTGTACAGGCGAATGAAGAACAGCTGACTAGCCAAGTTACTCCTGTAGATGACTCTCATGTGAAATTGGCCTTTGCCGTGACGGGTGACGCTAATGGTGTTTGGTATTATAGTAATGCTGGATACGCCTATATTATTAAAGCTTTGTCTATATTTTGTCAAGTCGTGTTGCTTATTATCCATGGGGCGTAAGACAATAAAAATCTCTCTCAAACAAAAGAAGTTCCTCTTCGTGAGGAACTTCTCTCATAATTTTAGGCTTCCTTGCCATGGGATATGGTGAGGGAGCCTTTTTTTTATAGTCGATGATTATAAGTCATTCAGCATGAAATCATAGATGCTCATGAAGAGTATACCATTTGCATCACGGTTGCTGATGAGGCTTTCGCCCACAATGACGATTCGCTCGAAACCATCATCTATGCGGCGCAATGAGTTGATTTCTTGCTCTATCTTGTCTTGCGATGGCAGGCTGAGGGCCGACTGGATATAGCATCGGCGACTGCCCTTGTTGCACACGAAGTCTACCTCTAGTTGTTTGCGATAACTAGTGCCGTTTTCGTCTTTTCCATTCACTGTTACCACGCCTACATCCACATTGAATCCCTGTCTTCTCAGCTCGCAATATATCGCATTCTCCATGAGATGGGTCTTCTCTATTTGGCGAAAATTGATGAGTGCATTGCGCAGTCCTAAGTCGGTGAAGTAATACTTCATAGGAGTACCGATATATTTTCTTCCCTTCACGTCGTATCTCTTGGCTTCCTCTATAAGAAAGGCATCTGAGCAATAATCGATGTATGTTTTCAGAGTGGTAGAGCCAATGGATATATTTTTGTTGGTCTTGAATGTATTCGATAGTTTTTGAGGATTTACCAGTCCTCCTATGCCAGATGATAACATACAGAGAAGTTCTTCTAGCTCAGCATTGTTCTTGATGCGATTTCTGTTAAGAATGTCAATCAAGTAAGTTTCTTGCCAAAGGTCTTTAAGTACCTTAATCTTATCTTCATCTGTAGGTTGTAGGATGACAGGTGGCAGTCCGCCATATTGTAGATATTCTACCCAACCGCTCTCTTGGCTGCCTTGGTAGACAGACATGAATTCGGAGAAACTGAGTGGTGAAATATGAATCTGGTAGCCTCGACCTCTGAACTCGGTAATGATGTCCTTTGACAAGAACTTGGCGTTGCTGCCTGTAACATATACGTCAGCATTGGGGATATGGAGCAATCCATTCAGAACATCCTCAAAATCTTTCAGCATCTGCACCTCGTCCAAAAGGATATAGTACATCCTACCGTCCTTGATGAGGCTCTTTACATACTGGTAGAACTTATCAGGGTCGCGATATACCTTATTGCCAAAGTCATCAAAAGCCATTTCTATGATGTGCTCTTTGTCTACACCATCTAGTTTGAGTTGTCTCTTGAATAAGTTGAATAGCAGGAAAGACTTTCCGCATCTTCTAATACCGGTGATGATTTTTACCAGTCCATTGTGTCTGCTATTGAGCAGTTGCTGTATGTATCTTTTGCGTTCGATGATCATAATCTATCTATATATATTGATTTAATTTTACGTTAGATTTTTGCGTAAATACGCATTTTTCTGCTGCAAAGATACGCTTTTTTGATGAATTTACAAAAGATTTTTGCGTAAATACGCATTTTTCTGCTGTAAAAAGTGTTTTTATAATCTGTTCTTGTGCTCACCTATTGGAGCGCATCCTCAGTCCTGCGAATCTCAACCGAGCCTACAAGGCAGTGATGAGAAACAAAGGTATGTAGCGATTATAGCCTAGTTATGGAAGAATATTCTGCCGAGGAATAAGTTGGCTGTTAACCGGAAATAGTGTACTGGCGAATGAAGAACAGCTGACTAGCCGTACGCTCGCTAGTTGGCTGTTCTACTGCAACAGTCAGCGTAAATGCCTGTAAAAATGTTGTAAGTAAGGGATAAGGAAAGGTGAAGAGTAAAAGCGTGTTCGCTTGCAGATAAAAAATGGGGCGCAAGCTGTTTCCATGAAAGGAATCGCTTGCGCCCCTGATATTTTTGCTTATGAGTAAATGAGCACCCTAAGATTAGAACTTGTAGATAGCACCAAATGAAATGTTGCTCGCATCTACGTTAAGTCCGAATGTTGATGAGTTGTCACCATGGTCAGGAGAATAACCTTTGTAACCGAGGAAACCTACCTTTGTGATGAAGTTTACGTGGTCTGAAAGCTTAACAGCCAAACCTGGCTTGATGCCTACCTCGTAAGCATCGCCACCGCCCTTGCTGTAACTGCTGTAACCGATTGTACCCTCTAAGAAGAGGTTAACCAACTTGGTTTCTACGGCTGTGTAACGTACGTAAGGAGCTACTCTAAATGTTGTAGATTCACCTACAGGAGAAAGCTTGCAAACTTCGCCCTTCTTGATACCAATCTCGAGACCTGCTTCCCACTTGTTGTTGAATTCGTAACCGATTTCTGGCATCAAGGTGTAAGCTGTCTTGCTGTCACCATCACCGATCTTGTTGCTAGAAATACCAGCAGTACCACCGATGTAAACCTGTGCGCTAGCGCAAACTGAAACGAGAGCCATAGCAAGGCTCAACATAATCTTCTTCATAATCAATCTTTTCTTTTAATTATTACTTTATTTTATAACTCTAATCAGGTAGCTTTTCAGCCCCTAATTTTTAATAGCAAAGCACATCCCAGACATGCTCCGCACTCTCTAATTCGGCGGCAAAGGTATAGGAAATAACTCGAAACTCAAAACAATTTCTCAGTTTTTCTTGCAAAACAAGCCGTATTGTTGATGTAAATCAAAAAAAGTAGGTATGCTGCATGTATCTGAAGTTATTTTTGAAGGATGGCAGCGATTTTTTTAGTGAAATCGCCAAATAATATGAGGGAATATTTGGGTAAACCAACTTTTTTCTCTATCTTTGCATGAACAAACAGTTTGAATCTTTTTTATTAATATCATAAATGAATCAATTTACAAAGCTGATAGCAGCCCAGCTCAATCTGAAGGAGCAGGCTGTAGAAAATACTCTGGCGCTGCTCGAAGAGGGCTGCACCATTCCGTTTATCTCGCGATACCGCAAGGAGAAAACCGGTAATATGGACGAGGTGAACATCGAAGCCATCGCACAGGCTAACGAGAAACTCTCTGAGATGGCGAAGAGAAAAGAGACTATCCTCAAAACCATCGAGGAACAGGGAAAACTCTCGGATGAACTGAAAAAACGCATCGAACAGTGCTGGGATGCCACCGAACTGGAAGACATCTATCTTCCTTATAAGCCTAAGCGCAGAACCCGTGCACAGATAGCACGTGAGGCTGGATTGGAGCCGCTGGCACAGTTGCTCCTCTTCCAGCGTGAACGCAATCCGGAACAGGCTGCCAGAAAGTTTGTGGGCGATAAGGTGAAGGATGTGGAGGCTGCACTTCAGGGCGCCAAGGACATCATCGCCGAAACCGTAAGCGAGAATGAGCAGAGCCGCAATCAGATTCGCGGTGAGTTCAGACGCGGTGCCATCATCACTTCTAAGGTGGTAGCCAAGAAGAAGGATGAGGAAGAGGCGCAGCGCTTCTCCGACTATTTCGATTTCTCAGAACCATTGAAGAAATGTTCTTCGCACCGGTTGCTGGCTATGCGTAGAGGCGAGGCGGCTGGATTCTTGCGTGTCAGCATCTCGGCAGATGATGAGCAGTGTCAGGATAAACTGAAGCGCCACTATGTTCATGGGTTCGGTGAGTGCCAGACGCTGGTGGGCGAAGCGGTGGATGATGCCTTCAAGCGACTGCTGAAGCCTAGCATTGAAACCGAATTTGCTGCGCTCAGTAAGCAGAAGGCGGATGAGGAGGCTATCGTGGTATTCGCCGAAAACCTGCGCCAGCTCCTGTTGGCGGCTCCTTTAGGACAGAAACGCGTGATGGCGGTTGACCCGGGTTTTGCCAATGGTTGCAAAACTTGCTGTCTTGATGCGCAGGGCAATCTGATTCATCACGAAATTGTTTATCCTCATCCTCCACGCAACAGGAAGAGTGAGGCTACGGCTGCCATCCAGCGAATGGTTAAGATGTATCAGGTGGAGGCGATGGCTGTAGGTAACGGTACGGCAAGCCGCGAAACCAGCGACTGGCTGCATAGCATCGATTTCGTTCATCCGGTGGATATCTACGTGGTGAGCGAGGATGGTGCTTCTATCTATTCGGCTTCGAAGATTGCAAGAGATG
>ERZ1026856.1263-NODE-1263-length-13085-cov-18.118419_pt1 | contig 13085 bp, 10 predicted proteins | sample MGYA00380158_ERZ1026856 | MGnify/ENA primary metagenome ERZ1026856 (study PRJEB33269, sample SAMEA4719794) | human gut metagenome | biome: human-associated habitat; feature: organic feature; material: feces | place: Cameroon | collected 2013-10 ...
TCTCCAACTCGGGTATAAACATCGTCTTATCGACATAATACAAATTCTGCTCCATCACCGTGACGAAATCTGCCACTCCGTATGGTACTTCCTTAACTTTTTCCATATCTTATTTCCTTTCTTAGTGCAAAGATACAACTATTTTTTTAGATACCAAGCTTTTTAAGAAGAAAAAGGCATCCCAATGGTTTACGGGCAACAAGAGCATTGGAAAACTTTACCAGAATCTCCTAACCCAATTGCGATAGAGACGAAATATGGAGATGAGGGACTATTCAAAAAGGTCACTTAGTGTTATTTCGTTTTGGATAATGTCGCTATGTGTTCCCTTTTTGATGCCCATAGTTGTAAGCATTGTCAACATAGGCGTCTTCTTACTTCTTCCGATTCATTGAATTATCAGAAAGAAATCGAACAGGGCTTCATTTGAATTTGGAACGAGGCTCAAGTAAACTTTAAAAGAGCTACACGTAAACTTTGTTTAAGCCTTAAACCAGTTTGAACTGAGGCTTACTTCAATGGCAAATGAAGCTTATTTCAATGGCAAATGAAGCCTATTTCAAGTGCAGATGAAGCCTATTTCGTATCTGTCACTCATGTTGCTTCTTGTCTATCAATAACTTATCCGGTTTCTTCTTGGAAATCGTGATGGGTGATAGATGATTTGGCAAAAATATATTCGCCTTCAGCACCCTTCTTGTCCTTGTTCTTGTCCTTGTTCTGTTTCAATACTATCTGGATCATACTTTTTCCTTTCGCTTTAAAATTGTTATTTTATTTAGTTCTTGTAACTCTTGTTGATGCATCTCCTTCTGAATTACGGTGCAAAGATACGGCTTTTTTTCGACTCACTCTGAACTTTCGCGAAGATTTGCGAAGATAATCGAAAAAAAATTGTTTTGAGCTCAGAAATGACTAAGATAAATCTCCCTGTGACTAAGATAAATCTCCCTGTGACTAAGATAAATCTCTCAGTGACTAAGATAAATCTCTCAGTGACTAAGATAGAATCCTCAGTGACTAAGATACGCCCCCTGTTTTTTTGTGAAGGCAGGGCTGTGATGTGAAGGCATGGTCTCAAAAAACTAGTTTTCTACTACTAAAAACCTATATCTAAAACCTTGATATTCATTTCGTTTACCTTTATAACACGCTGTATATACAAAAGTCTTGGTGCCTAGGGTTCACATCACACCTACTTCATAAGATTAAAAGATATTAAAAAAATGCCTTTTTCTTGGAGATAATCGCGGATAGGTGTAAAACTCGGAAAATATTAATCGCGGATAGGTGTATTTATCCGATAAAATTAATCTAGGATAGGTGTAAATTATGAGAAGAAAACTATTATAATATTATTGAGAAATTGCGTATTTTCTAATATTTTCACCAAAAAGATTTGCGTATTTTCTAATCATTCGTTTGTATCTAGATGATTTTCAAAAGATAGATCCCTCTCGCAGAATAGAACAGTTATTCTTGAATATTCCTGCCCAGTTGAATCAGAATAGCAATCGATATAAACCTTATTCAGTTGTGGGAAGTGTGGATACGGACAAACTCCAAGGACTACTTCGAGAGATGGAAGATAGTAAGACTGTTTTGTTTGTTTATCATTCCAATGATCCCAATGTAGGGATGTCATTGCATCAAGACAATTCAAAGTTTAAACTGTTTTGTGCAGATACAGGTTTGTTTGTGACTTTGGCGTTTTGGGATAAGTCGTTTACGGAGAACGTGATTTATGAGAAACTGTTGAGTGACAAACTTTCTGCCAATCTGGGCTATATTTACGAGAATCTGGTAGTCCAAATGTTGACGGCGAATGGTAACAAGTTGTTTTATTATTCGTGGGCTAAAGATGCAACGCATAATTACGAGATTGATTTCCTCTTGTCTCGTGGAGCCAAGATTTGTCCGATAGAGGTGAAGTCATCTGGCTATAAAACTCATGCGTCGCTAGATGCCTTTTGCGATAAATACTCTAAGGTGGTGTCACAACGCTACTTGTTGTATACTAAGGATTTGACGAACGATGGCAATACCTTGTTGCTGCCATTCTATATGACAGGGTTATTATAAGTATTTTTGGTTGACAAGAAAAGGCTTGCAAGAAAACCGTGATAAGAAAAAAAACACCAAGGTGAAGAGTGGTGAAGAGCCGAGTGGTCTCTTCACCCTTTATGTTTTTGGATATTAGATACTTCATTCGTCAAGGTGAAGAGTTTTGGCGTATAATGGTATCTGCTGGTGCTCTTCTTTTTATAATGAAATCGTTTTTTCATTTGTTTTTCTGTTTATCTCCACATTTCTTTCATAATATTTGGTAGTTATTGATTTTTTTTCTATCTTTGCAGCGTCGATAGGAGGAATAACATCTGAATATCGGCAGACATATTTTAAGGAAGCAATAATATTTTGACTTGCCTAAGAATCTGGACAATTCTAAGTGCGCAGGAAAAAGTATGACATTGCCTCCCCAAGTTGATTATGTATATCCATCCCACTTTCAATAGTGGGATGGACAAAATGCATATACCCTTGGGTGTAGGTCTTTATCATTACTTTGCGCACGGGTAGTCCAGAACCTTTAGGCTGAGAAATGATAGAACCTGCACCTTTTTTTATGTTCTGGTAGAAAGTAATATATATAATCAAATTCATTTTTACATGAAAAGAGTTTTTACATTTATTTTTCTGCTATGCTTTATGATGCAATCATGGGCGCAAGGCATAGCGACCACTGATTACCTAACTATCAGTGATTTAACTGTTGTGCCGGGAAGTAGTAACAGGTATTATTTCACGGTAAGTCTTGTAGGATCTAAAATCTACACCGCTTTTGAGATGGACATTCATTTTCCACCAGGACTGGATGTAGAGTTTAAGAACGGAAGACCTAATGCTAATTTTTGGAAATCTAAAGGTACCATCTTCCCTTATGAGGAGGATGAGTTCGAAGGAACTAAAAACTTTATGCATTCCCTGGTCTCTTCTTACAACGTAGTGTCGAAGAGCGATTTTCGCTTGTCATGTTACTCAGATAAAAATGCCGAGCTGACAGCTACAAGTGGTCCTCTCTTCTATGTTTATGTTACAGCATCACCTTATTTGAAACCGGGCGAGGCAACATTGAAGGTTGACGGTTGTCATGTTATTACCAAGCAGAATGCTCAGCAATATAATGTGGCAGACCAGACTTTAACCATTAAGGTAGCTAACCAGAGTACTGTGCCTCTCAACATCAGCGCAACCAACAAATATGGAACATGCGTGTTGCCTTTCGATGCTGAGTTACCTGCTGGTGTTAAAGCCTTTTCGGTTATCAATCGCAAGAATGGCTTTATTAATTTGACCGAGGAGAAAGAGATGAAGGCATATACACCTTATATTTTATATGCAGAGAATGGATATACAGGTACTCTCTCTGGTACAGTTGATGAAAGCAAATATGTAGAGACAGCACAGGCTGGTTATCTCTATGGTGCGGTAACGGAGCAGGTTCAGACCGAAGGTTATGTTTTGCAGAACAAGGGTGATGGCACCAAGTTCTATTGGCTCAATGGTTATGAATACACCATTCCTGAAGGAAAATGCTGGGTTGACTTCCCTATCGATTATCAGGAGCCTAAGGCATTTTACAGCATCAGCATGAATGGTGGGACCACTGGTATTGAAAAGGTGGAAACCGATTCTACCAGCAAATCTCTTGGCAATATTTACGATTTAAATGGAAACAAGGTATCAACCATGTTGCCTGGCAACATTTATATTGTAAATGGTAAGAAAGTAATGAAAATAAAGTAACAAAATCAGAAGATTATGAAACGATTTTTATTTTTAATGGTTCTGTTCTGTATGGGAATCATGAGCGGATTTGCGCAAGGTAATGAATTTACCTATACGGATGATAATGGCGTGATATGGGGAGGTTATATCAGTTTTGATTATAACTATGAGGATGGCACGCAGACATTGCAAGATGTTAGTATTAATTCTACCTCCAACAATAACGAGGCAGAAGTTGTAATTCCTGGTGAAATCTATTATGATGGTAAAAAATATACTGTAACGAGTCTGGGAAACGTTTTCTCTGGAAATAAAATTGTTGAGAAAGTGACTATTCCAAAGACTGTTACTAGTTTGCACAGTACATTCTCTGAATGTTCTGCATTGAGTGAGATAGTAAATACAAGTCAATTAAAATCTGTATATTACGCATTTAATAAATGTTCGAGTATAAAGTCTATAGACTTAAGCAGTTGTGAAATTGTAGGATCTAATAGTTTCGGAGGATGTACTCAATTAGAGAGTGTGGTGCTAAAATCATGTAAAGAAATAGAATCTGCCGCATTTTATGACTACTTCTCCGAAAGTTGTTGCCGAAAATTGAAATCAGTTGGTGATATATCACATTGTGAATCAATTGGTGAAGATGCATTTAATGGTTGTAGTTCTTTGACCTCTGTAGATTTATCTAGTTGTAAAACAATAGGAAAAGAATCTTTTTATGGTTGTTCGGTATTGAAATCTGTTGGAAGTACAAAACTGCTTACCAATATACCTGAATCTGCTTTTTGCGGATGTTCAAATTTACAGAATATTGATTTGTCGAATTGCACATCAATAGGTAGTTCTGCATTTTATAATTGTGGAATTGAAAAAATTGACCTTTCAGCAATAAAAACGATAGGAGAATCTGCATTTAGTAATTGCAGTGGCTTGACCGAAGTGACTGGTCTCAAATTAATTAAGTCGCTTCCTGATGGCGCTTTTGAAGAGTGTCATAAATTGTCTTCAATAGATTTGAGTAAAATAGAATCCCTTGGATTAGGTTGCATGAGTGGAACAGCTGTGGTAAGTGTTAATCTCTCTAATTTGAAAAAATGGGGCGTTCGCGTTTTTAAGGATTGTAAAAAACTGACAAGTGTTACATTCCCTGAAAGCATAGAAAGTATTCCAACTATGACATTCTGGAACTGTGAGAAATTATGTACGATAGATTTGTCGCATTGTTCTCTAATTGGTAGTGGTGCATTTTATAAATGTACAAGTTTAACTGATGTTAATTTGCTTAATGTAAAGCAAATTGAATATATGACTTATACTGAGAATTATCATTCGTATGAAGGAGGCAGTTTTATGTACTGCAATAATTTAACTTCTGTAACTTTAGATAGTTGCCAAAATTTAGGTAATAAGGCTTTCTATGGTTGTACTTCATTAAAAGAAGTAAATCTTGGTAGTTGTCAAAACTTAGGTGCTTATGCTTTCGAATGTTGTACTTCTTTGGAGAAAATCACATTGCCGGAAACAGTTACAAATTTAGGTGGTCGTGCATTTTCGGGTTGTACTTCATTAAAAGAAGTAAATCTTGGTAGTTGTCAAAACTTAGGTGCTTATGCTTTCGAATGTTGTACTTCTTTGGAGAAAATCACATTGCCGAAAACAGTCACAAATTTAGGTTCTTGTGCATTTCGTAAGTGTCATAATTTGCATAGTGTTGATTTCCCTCCGATGTTAGAGAGTATTGGTTCTTATGCATTCCAAAATTGTGCATTGGATAGTATCAGTTTGCCTGGACTCACCAGAATAAATGAATATGCTTTCCAAAATTGTAGCAATTTGAAGGAAGTAAAGGTGCCTAGTACTTTGGTAAGTGTCGGAGATAAGGCTTTTGAAGGCTGTACTCAGCTTAACGATGTCTTTACTTACACCATTCTTCCAGTGAAGATCAATCAGAATACATTCTGTACTTATGAAACTGCAACCCTCCATGTACCAGTACAAAGCTACGACAACTACTACTGGGATACAGAGTGGAGCCAGTTCCATGCATTTGAAGACTTTAATGAGCCATATAAATACTTCTATCTTAATAAGGAGTATATTTTGGCAAGTCGCATTGATGGTTGTCCTAATATCGACATTCGTGACAATGGTGGCTTAATCGTAAAGGGTGATGCTATCCAGAATGCAGGAGATATTCATGTTAGCGGTTCAGGAACAATTATTGCCAATGGAAATGTAGATGCATCAAAGTTCCACATCGATATTGATGTAACTTCTAACTACTGGTACTTCTTGTCATTCCCATTCGATGTCAAACTTAGTGACATCGCAGCTCCTGGTCAGTTTGTGTTCCGCAAGTATGATGGTGCTACTCGTGCAAGTCAAGGTGCAGGCGGTTGGAAAGATCTGGATGCTTCAGACAAGTGGCTGCATCGTGGAACAGGTTATATCTTCCAGTCTGCTGAATCTGGTAAGTTGACTCTTCCTGTTGTCAAGGAGAAGTTTGGTAAGTTGGAAGCTGAGGATGTACAGGAAACCTTGGGCACCTTTGCTTCAAGCAATGAGCAGAATGCAAGCTGGAACTTCGTAGGTAATCCTCATACCAGCTACTTCGATATGGACGACTTGGGTTACAATGCCCCAATTACCTATTGGAACGGTATGTCTTATGAGGCAGTACGTCCAGGTGATGACAACTATGTATTCAAGCCATTCCAGGCTTTCTTTGTTCAGAAGCCTCAGAATGTGAACGAGATGGAGTTTGGTGCTGAATTCCGACTCACCCAGACTGGTAGCCAGAAGCGTAGTTCTGATAACAAGGCAAAGCGTCTTGCCAAGGGTATTGATATCAATCGCCAGATGGTGAACCTCACCTTATCTGATGGTACTCATACTGACAAAACACGTGTTGTGTTCAATGAAGACAAGACCCGGCGTTATGAGTTGGATTGCGATGCTGCCAAGTTTGAAAGCAGCACATCGGTTCCTCAGTTATATACACTCGAAGCTAACAATGTGAAGTACGCCATCAACGAGCGTCCTTTGGGTAGCGTAAGCTTGGGCTTCGAGGTACAGAAGGCTGGTGACTACACTATCTCTGCTATCCGTATGGACAGTCCGATGTTGCTGAAGGACAACTTGACCGATGCTACTGTTGATCTTTCTACCAGCGATTATCACTTCACCTCAGAGGCTGGTACCTTTAATGGCCGTTTCACTTTGATGCCAAACAAGAGTACCACAGGTATTGCTGAATTCGCCAAGAATACAGGTGTAAGCATCATCCCTACAGAGGGTGGTATCAACTTCAGTGGTGTGGAAGGCAAGCATGTAAGCATCTACTCATTGAATGGTATTGAGATTGGCTCAACCCAAAGCAGTGGAACCATTAATTTGGGTCAGGGCATCTATGTAGTCAAGATGGACAACACCTCAACAAAGGTGATGGTTAAGTAAGAATAGTCTATATATAGTAGTCTATGAGTAGAATAATCAAATATGGTATCATGGCATGGTTGCTGCTATTCTTTAGCGGCAACCTGCTCATGGCTGCCGTTCCTGGCGACTTCAATCCGAGCAATCCTCCTGAGCCTATGGCAAACTTCAAGGTGGTGACCAAATGCTCCACCAATGCCTATACATCGGGTGATGGAACCTATGCAAGCGGATCGGAGGTCTATATCAGCACTTCGGCTAATGATATAAACCATCAGTTTGCCTATTGGTTGAAGGATGGAAAAAAATATACCGAAGAGCAGTACTTCACCTACATCGTAGGCAAGGAGAGCGTGACTTTTGAAGCGGTATATGAATTCGTGCCGGTGAATCCTGCGGAACCGAGTGCTCCGAATGCCTATAGGGTTTATCTGGAGAGTTCTCCTAAGGGTTGCTGCTCCTTCAATCGTACAAGTGGTTCCAAGGAGGAAGCTGGAAACTATGTAGAAATAGCGGTATATCCTAATCAGGGCTATCAGTTCTTGGGATGGTTTGACAACGGTAAGAAAATAGGTTCTTCTCAAACCTTTTATCATTTCATGCCAACCAACGATATCACTTTAACAGCCCGATTTGTATATAACCCTACGAATCCGGATGAACCGAATGGAACTGGACAAACTGGAGTTTCCAACAATAGTGCGGGTGATGTGAATAATGATGGTGTTATCAATACATCTGATGCGGTATTGCTCATCAACCATTATGTGGCAGGAACGACGAATGAAATCAGTTCAAGTGTTGCTGATTTAAATGCAGATGGGGTGATTAACACCACAGATGCAGTTTTATTAATTAACAAATACGTAAATGGAAGTAAATAATATGAAAGAGAATTATGTGAAACCTCAAATCGAGGTGTGCCAGTTGGAGGATGAAAGTCAACTTCTGGCTTTGAGTAGTATTCCTGCAATAAAAGAGGATGCAGATCACGATTTGGAAATTCTTTCAAGAGAGAATTATGGCAAATTTAGTATCTGGTCAACAGACGAGGAAGAATAAACTTGAAAGAAATAAATAGAAACGGCTCGCAAGAAGTTTCAATTTCTTGCGAGCCTTTATTATTTGCTAAACTTTGAATCAGAACCAGTTAAACTAATCATCAAGTTCAATGTTCAAACTGTTCATGAATTACTCGTCTTGATACATCTCCAGTAAGCATTGATCGTATTGCTTGCGAACATTATTGTTCGGAATGCCCAGGATAAACTGTTCGCCAAACGTACCCTTGATGGTGAGCATGCCGTAGTAGAATAGCAGGCTAGGGAAGGTGTCTGGTTTGGGAATTTCTTGGGCAGGGAAAGTCTCCTTGAGGGTAGCTATGATTTCTCCCTTCTCTGCAATCGTCTTGATGACACCCTTGCGGTCGCCGTCGAGTTTGTCGAATTGCAAGAGCTTCTTCATCTTGTCGTAGTCGGTCTTGGTGTTGGGGTCTATCATCTTTTCTGGTGCTTGCCCCTCGTTTACCCAATGTCTCAGATAATAGAGTACCATGTCGCAATTAAACACTTTGCTCTGAGTGGTTAAAGCCGATTCTGAGAAGCAATAATTGTCATACCATGGCTTCATGTCCTTGATCATTCTCTCTGTGTCGCATTCTTCAGGCAATTCTCCTTCTCTTTTGAGGTATTGGATGAGATTTCTGACGTCATCCTCTGAGAAACCTAGCATCTGGTTGAACGCTCTCTTGGTGGAAATGTGCCAGCCGATATTGAATCCACTAGTCACATCATCCAAGGTTACCGGGCTTACGCCTGTCATGAAGATGCGGGCAAAGTTGCCCTTGAACTTCTTGAACACATCGCGGTAGAAGCCATTGGCATGGGTGATGGCATGATATACTTCCTCACCTTTTTCGTTGAGTATGGTATTGGTGAAGTTGTCGTATTCGTCGATGATGAGATAGAGGGAGAGTCGCTGACGGTCGGTTTCCAGGTTGATGAGCGTCAATTTCATGTTGGCGTCCTTTGCATCATGTACTTTCTTGATGAAATCTTCCGAATATACATTGTTGTAGTAATCCACGAAGTAATCGAACTTGGCTCCACAGTATTCATCAAAGTTCTTTTCCATGTTGTCGATAGTTCCGCCTACTTGCGAAAAGTCGAGGTGGAGCACCATGAATTTACCTTGCAATGGCGTGGGGTGTTGACCAATCCAAAGACCTCCGAACCATTTCTGGAACTGCTCGGGTGTAGTTTGGCAGTCATAATAAGCGTGCAACATACTGACGAAGATGCTCTTGCCGAATCGGCGAGGGCGAATGAAGAAGAGATTGCGTCCTTCCTTCTCCAGCTTAGGTATGTACATACTTTTATCTACGAAGTATAGGTTTTCATTGGCAACGGTCAAGAAATCCGACACTCCGTATGGCAATTCCTTTATGTTCTCTTGTTGGGTCATGACTTAATACTTTAAAGTTTTTGCAAAAATAAGGTTTTATTTTCTAATCACCAAAGAAAACAAAAGAAAAATGTATTTAGAAGCGAAGAAAGAATAGTGAAGAGTCCTTTTACTGATACAAAAACGGCTCGCAAGAAATCGAAACTTCTTGTGAGCCGTTTTATTATTGTGATGCAAGTGAATTCTTCACTCTTCACTCTTCGTTCTTCACTCCCAATTACACGAGTGTAGCTACGATTTCCTCACGGGTTCCTGGCAACATGTCGATAACTGGAATCTCTGGCATGGTGTAGCAACCTGGCTGCAGACGGAAGGATGCACGAGCCACATTCACCAAAACCTGAGCAGTGAGGGCTGGGTTGTTGATGCTCATGTTGAACTCGAAACGCTGGTTCTGAGTCTTGCCAGATACACCCTTGCGAACAAGGTTCACACCATGACCCATATCCTTTACATCATCTACAGATGCTACGGCGAATACGTGAGTCTCGTCGTGAGCGAAGTATGGGTCAGCCTTGATTTCTGCTGTAACATCCTCAAGCTTTGCACCTTCCTCCAACTCAACATAAACCATACGACGGTGGATACCCTCGCCCAATGGGATAGTAACAGAGAGAGCTTCCTTCACACCCTTCTTGCCACGAACGCAAACAGAGTGTCCCATGCTCATACCAGGACCGAAGTTGGTATAGGTCAATCCCTTTGGAGCCAGACTTTCCATCAATACACGTACGATAGAGTCTGAACCTGGATCCCAACCGGCAGAGATAACGCTCACCTTGCCAGCCTTCTTGCAGTTCTCCATCTGCTTGGTGCGGTAGTCAAGGATGCTGGTGTGGATATCGAAGCTATCTACGGTGTTGATGCCGAGTGCAACGATCTTCTCTGCATATTCAGGGCAAGAACGGGTAGGAGTTGCGAGGATAGCAACATCTACATCCTTCAACTTGGTGATGTCATCTACTACCTCATAGTTAGCCAACTCTGCTGGTTTGTCCTTAGCACCCTGGCGACGAACGATACCTGCGATCTCGAAATCAGGAGCTGCTTCGAGAGCTTCTACTGTAAACTTACCGATGTTGCCGTAACCTACTACGGCTGCTCTAAACTTTTTCATTTGATGTATTTATTTCTTTTATATTGTTGTTTATTTTGGATAATTCCTTCTTGATATCTATTTCCGGTTGCAAAAGTATAGCTTTTTCTTGAAATACGTGACGTTTTAATAGATTTTTAACTCATAAAAGTTGCAAAAGGTAATAAAATCATGATTTTTAGGTAGGATGGAGGGGGATTTGTAAGGCTTATGGAACAGATTTCTTATAATTTCGTGATTTCATCGTGAAATGAGATTTCTTTATTTAAGCCACCCGATATGTTAATTTAAAACGCCCGATAATATATCCTGGCTTTCGTACAATATTTCCCACCACCTCTCGTTTATAATTTATAATTTATTTATTAAAGAGGTGGTGCTTAGCGTCACTTAGCATCACTTTGCATTATAACATATAGGAGAAATCAAGATATGATAGAATATATTCATGGCGATTTAACCGAGCTGACCCCAGCCATGGCCGTGGTAGAAACGGCTGGAGTGGGATATGGACTCAACATTTCGCTCAATACCTATACCGCCATTCAGGGCAAGCAGGAGGTAAAACTTTATGTTCACGAGGTGCTCGTGGCTGGTGGAAGAGACGACTCTTTCACCCTTTTCGGTTTTGCTACCAGGCAGGAACGTGAACTCTACCGGCTGCTCATCACCGTATCGGGTGTAGGTGGCAACACGGCGAGAATGATTCTCTCATCCATGTCGCCTGCCGAACTCTGCAGCGTGATTTCCACAGGCAACGACAAGATGTTGAAAACCGTGAAGGGCATCGGACTCAAGACGGCACAGCGCATCATCCTCGACCTGAAGGATAAGATTGTGAGCCTCGGCATCGCCGATGAGTTGCCTGCCAACGGCGGCAATGTGGCGATGGTGAACAGCGACATCAAGGATGAGGCTGTCAGTGCCCTCACCATGCTCGGCTTCTCGCCGGCACCTTCGGCAAAGGTAGTGGTGGATATCCTGAAGGCTCAACCCGACCTGCCTGTGGAGCAAGTGGTGAAACTCGCATTGAAACAAATTAAGTAAATGAAGATAAGACAACGAATCATATATCTGGCGATGGCGTGGCTGATGGTTTCTACCTTCGGCTACGCCCTCGCTTTGCCTTTTCTGCAGGATGATAGAACCAGGCAAAGAAACCAGGGGGCACAAAACAGACAGGCTGCTCCGGCTTCGAGACCATCGGCACAGAATGGGAATCAGAACAGAAACCAGGGCCGCAACGGTAACAATTCCGCAAACGGAAACAATGCCGCAAAGGATGGGGATGAGAAGTCGGGCATCAATGCCCAGCCGCTTCAGATAGCTGAAGATTCTATCCCAGATTCCCTGCTGCATACCCGCTGGCAGATTCAGCGTACCCAGCCGTTCTCGCTGAGCGACCTCTACCAGAGTCCGCTCGACCTGAAGCGTCCGGATGCCCTGAAGTATGATGTGATCTACAACGATACCATCAACCGATACATCATCGGCAACAAGATGGGCAACACCTGGCTCTCGGCTCCTATCATGCTCACTCCGGCGGAATATCTCGCATGGACTGAACTGAACGAGCGAAACGCTTTTTACCGAAAGAAGAACGACGAGATATACCAGGCTAAGGGCAAGGAGAAATTCGACTTCACCGATATGCACTTCGACCTGGGACCGGCTGAGAAAATCTTCGGTCCTGGCGGCATCCGGGTGAAGACGCAGGGTTCTGCCGAACTGAAGTTTGGTATCAACAAGAAGAATATCGACAACCCTTCGCTGCCTATCCGCAACCGAAAGACCACGATGATGAACTTCGATGAGAAAATCAATCTGAATCTGAACGGTAAGATTGGCGACAAGATGAACCTCAACCTGAATTACAACACCGATGCCACCTTCGACTACGATGCGCAGAACATGAAGCTGAAGTATGATGGCAAGGAGGATGAGATCATCAAACTGGTTGAGGCGGGTAATGTTTCCTTCCCTAGCAACTCGTCGCTTATCAAGGGTGCCAGCAGCCTCTTCGGTCTGAGAACCGATATGCAGTTTGGAAAACTCAAGTTGCAGACTGTGTTCTCGCAGAAGAAGTCTGCCTCTAAGAGTGTATCGAGCAAGGGTGGCGTGCAGCTGACACCTTTCGAGTTGAATGTAGCCGATTACGAGGAGAACCGCCACTTCTTCCTCTCCCGATTCTTTAGAAACCATTACGATGACTGGATGAAGAAGTTGCCTAATCTGGTAACGGGCGTCACCATCACTGTCTCTTATACACATCTCCGAGCCCACGAGACTAAGGCGAATC